>Ga0115842_100065_pt1 | contig 31595 bp, 22 predicted proteins | sample InSIn2SAF170_2_FD_83856 | JGI IMG/M metagenome (GOLD analysis project Ga0115842, IMG submission 83856)
AGGGTTGCCCTAACCTAACAGAGAAATGGGACGAAACTGAAAGTTTAAGCAAGTCGTGAAGGGTTTGTGAAGGGTTAAGGGGGAGAGGGATGGGAAAGAGAAACGGGAATCGACAGAGGGAGGGAGGAGGGAATAAAACCCAAAAAGAAATCGGGGTTGTGACTAGGTTTTAGCACGACATGAAAGTTTTATGGAGATTCCAAACTGACAGCGAAATGGTGTTGTCCCGCCATACGCTTCTTAAGACACGGTCTTTCTTCTGTCGTTGTCGATGCTGCATGGAACTCGTTCGTTATGAGAGTCATCAGCCTTGCTCTCGTCATTTTTGAGCTGTACAATGCAATCTCGGTGACCGCTATTACAATATACTCCGCGAGAGCCTTTGATAGAATGAACGAACATGGTATCCCTCTTAGCGACGTGTCAATGTACGCCCTGCTAGTTACAGGGTCAGGAATGATGATGTGGGTTCTGCTGGTCTCAAGAATCCTTACTTGGCGGTGGACAGGTCGGTCACAGCCTCGTCTCAAGCTGGCGGGCACGTTAGCCGTTGGCATCACTACCCTCTGGGCTCTCTCTGTGATTATATCGCAGCAAAGACAGCTCAGCAGTGGAGTGGGTTTCATGGTCAATGATCTAGTAGTAGGTTCAGAAAACATGTTAGGGAGGTACCGCTGACCTTTCTCGTCAGCCAACAAACACAGTCGTCGCTATTATCTTGTTCCTCTCTTGCGTGTTGGTCCATATCTCCATCTTCTTGTGGAGTGCACCTCTCTGTTCTGCTTTGCGAGAGCTTGCGCCGTCTTTCGGCATGTTCTATGATGAAGTCGATGTGATTGTCCTTACGGAAGGCCCTGATTCACCAATGTCTCAATAACAGGAATTGGGCCAATTCAACATATCACTGTGTCCGCTGAACGATGTATCCTTCAGTTATAGTTCGGTGTTGACTACCTAGTTTTTGGAGATAAATTATACCGACCTTTGTTGAGAGTGGTATATGATTGGACAGTCATCTCGAAGCGCTTTAACTTGTCGTCAGTAGCCTGATCACATGTTGACAGCGTGTCGGCATATAGTCTGATGGGAGTATATAGGCCATTTGACAGGCTCCAGGTAAGACACCGGTCGGCCGAGAGCGAAGTACGGAGGCATAACATTAATTGCACGTATTTAATTTTATGTACCAGCCGCTGTGTGGTGTAGCGTGTTCGTCGTCACGGATTGCTTTGGTGTGCTTGCCGAAACAGATTGCAGCGAGACGCGTTGGGTAGGCCAATTTGGTAAGCGCCATGTGTTCTCGAAAAAGCTCGACCCCCGAGGGGTTAGAGGCCTGTCACGTGTTTTGGTTTTCAAAAATTAGAAACGTTCAGGCCGTCTCATCAGGTATCGTCACAAGTCCAAATGTTACATAAAACCGTGAGAAGGAATTGTGTCCTAAGAGCTAATCGTTGTCGATGCCTGTCTCACCTATTGTATACGTCATACATATGCTTAGGCTGGGCAATTTTAATCCATGAACAACCATGCTCACCAAGATCATATTGATTTTCAGCGTAACCTCTCAACGCAGTCAACTCATGTACATTGAGCGGTGGTTTTGATTCCGTGTCGCCAATGATAAGATGGATTGTGTCCAAGGACTGGATTTACCCAACCCGAGGCACTTGTCAGTCAGGGTTTTGGCGCCGTACAACCCAACAGTGGTCGACGCTGATCCGAACTACTGCATTCGGCATTCTCCAGGCAGTTCGCCCCTTTGCCCTGGCCAGATTGGAAGACCCGCTCGAGCCCATATAGTACGTTCAAATACGGGGGACTTCTTTTGATGTCTCCCTCAGACCAAAGTGAGCACTTTATCGACAAAGACAGCGAGCACTGCTCGACTTCCTTGTCTTCTACACCCGTGGCCTCAAGCTCTGGCTCCTTGCTCCCCGTAGTCGAAGGACCACCGACAAATGTCTACGGCACACGTCGGACGAAAGCAGTGTGACTTCGGTGCGATTCGCTGCTGAACAGAACGACTAGCGTGACGTGGTCTCACCTTGTTGAACATTTCAACGTTTTTGGCCCCTGCATGAATTTGGGACACAAGTATCCATTTATAGAGGCTAGATAGATACCCTTGTGAATCAACCGCATCGTGCTCTTACCTCGATTAAAGCATGCTCACTGTCATCATCGTATAGCAAGTCAACAACGAATCTCTTAGATCACAATTCTGAGGGTACTCTAACAGGCAGTTCTCCACGCGGAGTAGCGTACTCAACCAGAAAAGGCCAGTCAATGTCAGTCGTCTTTCACGGTATCTTGGAATCATCACACCGATTGTACTGTTCCTTGGCCCACCTGTCCTTCCATTCTGACTAGGCGGTAGCGCAATCCACGCCTCTAATCCAACATGCAAGCTCACTACCTGTTATTGACCGTCGCAGAACTTCTAGCGGTGTCATCGGCTTGCAGCACCGCTCAGGGCGTGGTCACCTACATTATCTGCCCGTCCACCAAGGCTAAGGGTGACTTGGTGTGTGGATCAGCTAGTCTACAGGCAGGTATCTGTCCAGGAAACGGCGGGCCCGCGTCGCAGTTCTGGTTGCCGTCGGGCGACACACGGTGCGACTATCCTAGATCCACAGTCTTCAGCACCACAACCTTTTATGTCACAACCGTCGTCACCCCAACGCAGGAGGTTAGCACTAAGGTTGTGACAGTGGGTCCATCAACGGTCACCGCTACCACACGTTGATCACCGTTATGTACGTTGTCTACGGCTGGTTATGGGAAAGCCACCTTACTAAACTTATACCATCTCCTTTGTCGATAGCAACTATTGATGGTTACTAGCGAAGGAACGGAGACAGCTTAGAGTCTATCTCATTCAATCGCCGATCATGTTAAATATTTCTTCTACCGTAGCATCGTCATTCTTGCCCGGACTATAAGGCCCCAATTCTCTGCCCCGTCGCTATTGCCACGTACGTATATATTCCGATAACGTACGTACATCGATCTACCCTGCGATGAGTTTTCTCCCAGTTCGTCCTAGGTACTTTCCAGTATCCGAATGTGCAATGAAATATTATTGTATAACCCCTTTTTTCTGTGAAAGGTATATATACTTTCGTGCCTCTATATTATAGTTTTCTAAAGTTATTTTGATAGATCTTAGTACAGCGCAACCGCCTGATTTTATCGTCGTAGTATAACATATACGTAGCTGACTCGTCCGAGATATAGGGTATGTCGGTTGGATCAATGGTGTAATCGTTAACCGGTGATGTTTGTTACACTTTTAGAGGTTAGGAAGCACCAGAGGTCGCGTGTCTTACTAGGCATTTAAAAGCCATCGAGCCGCACCCTTGCTTGATTCGTGCCGCTGAGCTTGACGACGATGGGATAACGGGGGTTCAATACCCTTATCTGAGGAGTAAAGTATTGATGGTGTGCGTAAAATGTAGAGGTCATGTTACAGTGACTCCCATAAGTTCTCGCACGGCCCGAACTTCACCCAGATTTTCGTCCTCCCCTCCACAGTTCCTTCCACCACTACATCTTCTATGCAAATCAGAAACGAGTATAGACTACGAGGAATTGTAGATAAATGACTATTAATGCATACGTATAACTCGGATTTCTATATTTAGTACTTGGTGTACCAGCCTTTGGCCAAAATAACTGCCCGTATGCGTCTACGCATGCTGTTAATGCAAGCATTGATAACTTTTTGATCCATTGCGTTCCAGGCCTCGTGTGTTGCGTTCCGGAAGGTCTCACGAGCCTGCTGTGACTATCCCTGGCCCTCGAGGTGTGCAAAGTGCTTGTCCATATAATCCTTTAGCATTGACCATACGTTCTCAATGCAGTTTAAATCTGACGAGTCCGCGGGCCACGGAAGCACTGATACACCCAGATGCTCGAAGAATTCGGTGACCTTGCGAGCAGTGTGGATAGAGGCGTTATCCTGCTGCCAGTTCATACCAATTTGATAGATTGCTGGCACCTGTTCCTCGAGTACTTGGACGTACGAGTTAGCGGAGTACCCTCTACGGGTTGCCTCTGGATCTCGAGTCATAATAACCACCTCGGAGCGGTGGTGCTTCCAGATCGCGGCCCAGATCATTACAGAAATGTCTTTGCCTTTGTTGTATGTACTTACATTTACCGAATCGAGTCTCTGGCTAGCGTAGCACCACGTCCATTGCGGAAGTTTTCCACTACCCCTTTCGAGCGAACACTCATCCGTGAAAATAACCTTGAACCAGTCACTGTACGTCCAATCTTTAACTGCTAAACACTAGTCTAGACGTGCCCGCGCATGGTCTGCGTCGAGAAGAGGTCGCTTCTTCTTTATCCAATGCTTCATATAGAAATCTTGAAGGATCCGGTATAGGGAAGCGTTCGAGATTTTAATGCCTGTTTCCTCACGTATTTTAGCGTCCGTAATATCGGGATTTCGTTTGATTACGAACAGTATCAGGCGACGATCACGGGCAGTAGTCTTAAGTGGTTGCCCGCTACGTGGTTGTGATTTGCCCTGTGGTCGAAGTTTGGCCTTCTTAATAGTGGTAGCAACTGTTGATTTTGGATGTTTCAACTCCTTGGCTATTTCTGCGTAAGTTGCACCACGCTTCCTCATACCTATTATTTGACCCCGTTCATATGATGTAAGGTCATTTCTACGCCGTGTGGCGTGGATTTATTGCAGATGGTTTGTAATTCGGCACTCAGAATCAAGTTTCAACGGTTGTTAAAAATCGAAGTGCGGGGTGCGAGAACTAATGACGGAGTACTGTACCTTATATTATATGACTTTAGGTGGAATACTCGGCAAACTTACCAGTTTCGGCCTAAGCCCCTTTTTGATCTAAGAACCATACAGACAGTCTCGTCTTAGTTAGCCTCTCCTACTGGTTATTTCACGTTGTGGTTATGTATTCCTATTCCAAGTTCAATGTCCAGCTGTTCTTTATAGTCCAAGAAGAATTCGTTCTAGGTCTGACGGAAAAGTGCATTGCCCTTTTATCGTCGATGTAACATCGCACGTGTTTTGACCATCTCTAGTGGTTCGTTCGACTTCTAGACTACACACCCCTTGGCCAAATATACGTATGTCAACATCGCTGACACTGATCAATGCGTCATTACCCTGTCACGCCTCGTTGTCGCAACGAAAGAACATGTCGAACTGCCAAAGACCATCAGATAGCCTTCAATACGATGATCATATCCGTGAATCTCCACCTGTCTTGGCGTGCGATGACAGCACTGACGGAGTTCCCAGTCACTATCGCGTGGGCCCTCGTGTCTTTGATGATTGAAGGCAAAGCGATGGATCTTAACGCCGTTAGCTTCTATCAAGGGGGCATCGTCTGACGAGAAATGCTACGACAGAACGTTCGTAGTAAAAAAATATGTTAACTCTGTTCTAGTAGTACGACGGACAGAGGAGCAACAGCAGATATAAAGTTTGAAAGAGACGCCTATAAGTAGGTGAGAACAAGTTTGACATCTTTAATCTTGCGAATTCGTGTGGAATTCGTGCTATGTTTTCGTTCGTCCTTGAGCTGCTCCGCGAGCTGGGACACTGTATAATAAGTGCTTCGTGGTTCTTCTAAACTATAAAATTACTCAGCCCGATCCGGTGGGTTTATATCGCCCACGTACGGTGAACATGATCAAAAAAAAGAGTTAGCGCTAAGGACTTCAAAGTAGGCAAAGACTTCATGGAAGAGGTGCGTGAAATTGTGGGCGAGATTGAGATAAGCCATTGGAGCTGCAACGGTAATATACCCTGCATTCCCAACAGAAATCTGGAAATGTACTGTCTGCAGGATATTCAGGAAGCCCAGAAGAAACCGGCAGATCTCAAGCGACGGATGCAGGAATTCACAAAGTTGAACCAATTAGAAAACACGCGAAATCGAATCAAGGGGTGGGTTTCACGTGAGAACGAATACTGGGCCCTGGTCACCAAGCTTCGATGGTCTACAAGTCGGAGACCACAACGACTCTGGTGTGGTTGACCTCATTTCGGACTCTAGCTCGGTGGAAGCGATAGAAGTCATCGATTTGACGGAGGACAACATGCAAGAACGTCTGCAGCAAGATGATGCTCGTACCATACAGCCTGACAATACCATCCATAGCCATAGTCAAGAGCAGGCTCATGCATCTCCAGCAAACATCGCGAAGCGAGCAAGAAGCAGGACCCATGCTCAAAGTGGCAGGAAAACGAAGCGAAGATATGGCGTTCTAGATGCAGCTGACGACGAAGACGAGGCTTGATGAAAAAGCTGATTGGACTTTGAAGTGATTAACAAGTCACAGGGCAAATGTACGAACAGCTGGCGTAAGCAATACATCCTCCCTTGCGCCCACGACCTGGAAACTGCATACCAAACAGATATGCCAATCCCAAAGTCATTAGTACACCCACGGTGGTGGCTAAACGGTTATACACCGAGGGGTCCTGGGCGGAAGCCGATGTACACGCCCCTAGAAGTAGTGCTACCGCGACCAATGCAACAATCACTACAAGCAAGATTCCACAAGGTACTGGAGGTTAGAGAGGGTTTAAACCAGGCAGATCAAGTTGTATATGACCAGAGAGTGCTTCAATTAATGGACCAGGCGCGGGCAATTGGCGAGGCAGCAGCAGCAAACAAAATGCCCTTGCTTCCAGACCCCGTAGCACGTTTTACAACCAAGAAGATACCCACAGCCAATGATCAAGTACGGTCCGAGATGAAGGTAAAGGCGAGGGCAGCAAGACAGCAAGAGAAGGACGAACAGGCAAGGATGTTAGCAGCTGCAGAGTCGCAAGGCGGGACGACGATAACTGTCAATATAGGAGGCCGCAACCGAGGCCTCATCCACAGGCAGAAAGTCACTATTGACATCGACAGCAGCAGTACCTCGAGTGAGGACGACCTCACTTATATACCAGACTCTCCACCACCTGTCCAACTTCTTTCCATAACACCTGCAAGATTGGAAGGCGAACCAGGCAGAGGGAAGAGGTCAAAAGGAAGGAATCTGGACTATACAAAGCTGGCCGCGGGCGACAGTCAAGCGTACAAGAAGGTGAGAGGGCAGCAATAGCAACAACGCAATACAACAGCAGCAACACAGTGCGTACGAGGACAGCAAGAGTGAGTGCAATATGACAAAAGTACAAACTACTCACACCCCGATATTTGCTATACACAGACGCGATCCCAGGACGTAGTGTATGCCAATTTATTGGAACATATGTGGGGCTACCGCCTCCCGCGATAACCGTCAGATGCGACAACTTCCGCGCCTTTCAACCCATCCAACTTAAAGAATACCCAAGTATCCGCCGTTGCACGGTCGCATACCAAGTTAACCTTGCCACTCTTGCCCGCCGACCAAACGGGCAGAAAAGTCTACAAGAGACACGCATTCCATAACGATTACTTTCACCGGAACAAGAGCGCGATATAGTTGTTGAATATTGTTAAATGTAGCTGGGGCTAATAGGCAGTATCTTAGAGAGATGAATGATTGACTTATTGTTTTCTATGTCGTAGGCTGGGTGGCCCATATACATACACCTGTAAGAGGTACATGACTAAGGAAGCTCGGAAGGTCGATGTAAACAAAGGAGATTAGTTACCCCTATCTCGTGGGTATTTGTGAGATCCGAAATTACTTTTAGAGATTAGCAATTTCGGCAGTTAGTTCGTGGTCACTTATCGCACCAACTTGGTCCGTTGCCAGGCACGGGGATTGGTGCAATTGTCTGAACATGCACAGACAATTGCACGTTACGTAACACCGTACTACCTATACTTAACAATAATAGCTAAAGCTATAACTTTAGTCCCTACGTGTAAAGAGTTAATACCTAAATTAGGTCGTAGTAGAAGGGTAAAAAGTCGTTGTTTTGCCCTGAAAGCATAGGAGGATTCAAACTTTCGACGTAGTACTGTCCCTCGAATGAGGTGAGTACATACATTTTTCTTACCGTACGACATAGTGTTAAGAAGACTGCGACCGTATATCTACCGTATAAGCAAAATTGGCACGTGCATTTTCACTTTTGTCTTGTCTACACATAGATATTGCACATTTTGTTTTTCATCACCTCCTTCGATCGGGCAGCAGGGCAGCGTTCAGGTACGTATATTTCCTTTGTTTACTCCAACAATGCTTGCACCTTGACGTGGTGTTGGAGCTGAGTACCGTCTCGTACGGGAAACCAAGCAAGCAAGATTTAAAAATCAACGTTGTGGTGGTGTTATGATCGATTTTCCATCTAATACACCTGAAGATTTCGATTGGAATCGACAGCGCTGTCCAACGGAGAGCGTACGTTCACCTTCGCCCGACTATCCTCGAAAGAAAATAGCGTGGAGAGTGCGGTGCACGGCCAATAAAGAGGTGTCCGTTTGCATAAACTAATGCAGGCTTCTGGACCACTGGGACGTGGGAAAAAGTTCTTCATAGCGGGTCATCCGCTAATACAAACGGACACTTCTTTACAACACCAAGTAGCCATATGGTCGACCTCAGCCCCGGCCCACACCACAATCTCTATATAGAGCCACAAGGCTCCAACCCTGTTAGTCTCTGTACAAGGTGGACGAAGACGATGTTTACGACAAAGCAGGAGATCACTGTTGTGATAAGGTGGCGACACTCGATTGTCTCAGTAGACAATGCTTGCTAAGACATAGGGCGCACGGCTAGGTTTTTTACATATGTACTTTGACCGCTGGAAAGGATCAAAATACCGTGGCGCGCCATAGCGATGGAACGGTAGAAAGCGACAGCCTCAGTCCAGGGTAAATGGGGAATTATTGAAGTTGATTGGATGCGCTTAGTCAACCGATTAAATAAGCAAGGGCCTGCTGTACAGTGGCTTTTCTTCCCGTCTTCACCATCTCGTAATGATTAGTTGTGTATGACACTGCTGGGACACGGCGGAGTCACCATCACTCAACCATCTTGGTAACTGAAGCTAACTAAACACAAGGTCAAGTGGAACCAGGTCGGCAGTGTGCCACATCCAGCAAGCACTTTGGACATTATGCGCATTGGCAGAGGAGAAGAGACGACTCTACTGCTCCATTTACACGACAGGCTCTGTGCAAGGATACTACCAGTACTTGTCGAGCGCATATAAACTGCAATATAGCATTTTGATGAGAAAAGGGGCTGAGCTCGCCTATTTCGTGATTGTCCATGGATCACTGGAAGCAGTTGACCGCGTTGGAATGAGCAAGACCACGATACTGTTTGCCGTTGGACACTGCTGAGGTTGACTGCACAGCACTCGCCAGACAAGGTGTTTTCCGTGACTCAACACTCTCAATCTGACGTGCAATACTCCTGACCACCTAGAAATGTTTTGTACGCTAGGTCGGTACTGACCTCACCGTAAATGCTGACGGTTCCACATATCCAGCACTCCCATCTTCACGTCACTTAGCGTTGAACATTACGCTTCGACATTCGCAATCGAATGAAGTTTCATTCGGTTCAACTTTTATCACTACATTTTTGTATGATCCCGGAAATTTGTTCATAGCTGACTTGGGCGGCATCATTTTTGTTCCAATTACGTGCAATTGGCCACACGAAATTGTTGACGCCTCAAGCGGAACAAATATTTGAATCCAAAACCTCTTAATGGTAGGGGAAGGTCGTCGATGTGACTTGGTCTTATCAGCAGAAAAATGCCCCCATAGCAATCGTAATCATCCTCGTTTCTCTGTATAATTCAAGCCATGCGTTCCCACTGTTATCACGTGCTTGTTATAGCGCTTTATCTGCTGCTGAGCTCGCCGTGCGTATTTAGCAGGGAGTTGAGTCAGACTGACGGAGTCGCATATCTTCCTGTACACTGGCGCAGACAGTATGACCCAGCTGTCTCAATATCTGCTCCCGTGCCTACGGCATTCACCAATGCTTCTGGAAAGTTGGGAAGACGTCAGAGCGACGGAAGCTTATCTATCACGTTCGTGAATAACCACGATAGCAGTCAAATGTCCGCCTATGTGGTAGGAACTGATGCGAATCATGAATTGGTGGTGCTTCTACCCAGTGGAGAATGGTATCATCCGCAGCCAATATCGACGACCACGCCAGAATGGCTTAACGTAAACATCACACATCAACTGAAAGGACAGGGCCAAAGCACGTCACTTGAGATACCAGGTACCCTTATCTCCGGTCGTATCTATATTTCCAGCGGTGGACTTAGGTTCGGTTCGGTATTGATCGCTGGCAGACCAGCGGCCGTACTCCCTGACTGGAACAACGCCAATGATCCCTCATCACAATTCACCTGGTCCTACATTGAGTTGACCACTTCTGAGTTGGGAACCACGGTTGACATCAGTTATGTCGATTTTGTCAGCCTACCCTTAGGCATCCAAATGCAGTGTACCGCGAACCGGACTATGAGGGTGCGTGGCATAAATTCTACGGCAGTCGGTGTGATATGTAATCAACTTGCAAACTTCGCTACACAGGATCAGCCATGGAATCATCTATGTTCGTCCAGCAGTGATCGAAAGGTTCTTCGTGTCATGTCTCCGGGCAAGTACATTGCTATCGCACCAGGCGCGTTCAGAGGTTACTATGAAGGGTACGTTGACAAGGTGTACCAACTGTATTCAAGCTCAAAAACTCTCTACATCGATGGACAAACCAACTCGTCAATTCCGATCGCTTGCAAAGTAGTCAATGACAGACTGGACTGTTCCGGTGCTAGTCGCACCTTTCCTAAGCCCAGTACGGAAGAGATATTCTCGTGTAGCAGCACTCTGTCAGTTGGTATACGGGACAACAGCATCGTGAAGACAGTGATACCTCGTCTGTGTGCCGCTTTCCAAAGATCCACGCTTCTGTTGGACGGCGGAGATAATCAACCATATCTGTCTGCTTCGAACTACTACACGGCCAACGTCACCAATCGATACGCACAGCTAGTTCATGCAAATGAACCTGACAGCCTCGGTTATGCCTTCCCATTTGACGACGTTCATCCTACCAGAGATGAGGACGCGTCGGGTACCATGTACTGTGCTAAAGCTGTATCTTTAACCATCACCGTCGATGGATCCTAAGTCCTGCAGATTTCGTGTACAACATTACTATGGTCAAGGTCTACCAGTATATGATCATTGCCATCCTTACTCCCGAAGAACAGAGCTAAGTTATTGCTAGACCCTCAAACTGCTGTCTTACTAATCTTATCAGAGTCGAAAACATCACTAATGATTAGGTGGCCTTACCCACTTACTACAGATTAATACTACTGAAGCTAAACGATAGTGCTGCTAACAAATTCACTAATCGAAGCTATTGCGCAGGTGAACAAGGTGTTTCAAGTGATGATTGGGATTAGGATATACGTTATTGCTTGGACGTATTTTAAACACATGGCGGTATAGCTTAGGCGATATAGTCGGTCTTTTCTCTGAAATGGAGATGTTCCAGCGGTAGAGATGCCCTTTGATTTTTCCATACTAAGAATACGATGTAATCAATGTTCGTGAAGTAAGATGTATCCAAAACAAACTTTAGTTACTAAAAGAGTTCGAACTCTTCTGTACGAAGAAGAAACTGAATACGACCCCTGGATTTTAGAAACGATACTCAATTAGAAGAGTGAAGAAAACATAGAAGAGAAGTAAGAGGAGAGGCGAAGTACTAATTTACCATTTGTTCTTAGAGGCCTGTTGCGCTCATAGATGAATTGCCAAGACAGTAGGTTGGCCGTACCTATTGGACTATATATCAGGTAGAGGCTCCAAACCTGACGTAGCAATTGATATGAGCAATTAGAGACTTCCTCGTTGACGTGCTGTCGCGGTACTGTTCGGTAACTCTCACAGCACATGAGTATTGACACGTGTGAGTTTTACACCTCCCTCAAGGCATGCTACAAGTCCGACCTTCAGTGTTTTGTACTTGCACGACAACATCCGCCGCCCCAACTCGAACTCCAACGAACCACTTAAATAACTACTTACTGTCACGATACATGGACCGCATTGTCGTCCGACGCCTTGCAACGTTTTGGTGCTGGGTCAGCGGCTGCGTATAACACTGTCAAAGTTCCTCAGACATGCTGAAGACACTTTGGTTCGATATGTAGCTTGAACGCATTGTACCGACAGATCCATCAGCCTCACTCAGGTCTCTGGGCGGATTACTATTGTGGCTAGAGCTGGCTAACGACGTCCAAGACGATTGATTTACTACGTCGGGCCTGTGGTCCTTGCCAAAACTTGACACCACTCATTGTCATAGAGGTAGTAGATAGCTAATTGACCTTCATATTCCATCTTTCTAGGTCACTCATCGCAGCTTTCCTTATGACAAAGATATGCAGTCTTTTCATTCTCGCGCCGCAATAATGGCATCCACCGGCCTGTTTGGCCTTTGTATCTGGATGATCACAGCTTTAAGGCGCCAGCTGCTTCGCTCTTTCGCCTACTGTCTTAGCTTACGCACTTCGGTGCCAGAGATAGATGATGATGCACCACACACAAACCTCCTGGCTCATACTGAAGGCTCCTCATCTCTGGAACGCATCAAGGTTATTAAATTGCCAAGCAACGTCAGCCTTACAAGCTACATCCCCCCTCAGGAAGTCACTAGTAGTGCATTTCGGATTTCAGCTGCTCCTACCACAGCGACCACCGAACTAAGCCACCTCCAAGCTTTGCCAGTAGAGCTTCAGTGGAACATCATCAATCAACTCTCGGCTATAGATAGGCTCTGCCTTGCATTGACCTGTAAGGTTCTTGCTAAATTGACGATTGGCTGTTGTGGCCAACACTATTCAATAAGGGAAGTGGTTTATCGGACTGATCTACTTCCACGTTTAGCACGGGGTTGGATCGACCAACATAAGTACAGGTACTGTGGCCAATGTCAACGAATCTTGCCAATGGATTTCGACTTTTTCCGGCATCGTTTGGAGGAGTTTCCGTCTCCCGAAACTCGGCACCAAGACCCAATAGCCATTTGCTACGACGGCGCCCTCAGAAGGTGGTGTGAGAGCGACAATCCTGGGTCCCAGAAGTGCACGGTTCGAGATATTCTGCTGTATCGGTCTTGTTGCGCCAGAATCCGTGAATGCCCATCCTGTTTCTATCACAGACTCCGTAGTAGTGGGATGGGGCTAGGACGAGTTTACATCCTACTACGATGGTCTTACCACAAGCTCGCCCGTGCCACGCCATATATTGTGGCCACTATCAACTTCCTTGTTCGAACACTTTGTTTTATTTGTTTGGTCTCCGTTCTTGGAATTGAGGCATGCCATAAGTGGAGCCAGGAAGCCAGGTCCAGTGCAAACACATGGAAGTGATTTGGACAACGCGGCCATCGCTGGAGAGGCACAAACACCTATGGACACGGTGTATTCTAATTCGTGTTCATCTACGATTTCATAGAATTAAATATTGGTGTTATAGAATCCAAGAGCTTCATATCACCAGTATACAGCGGCAGGTATGGTTACGATGGTGGAGCAACCACAAGGAGTAAAGCTTTCGATCTTCTCGAAAGTTCAATGATTGGATGCCGCTCAAGCAGTCAGGTATACACCTACATCACATTGTTTTACTCTGTGAGTGCGTGCTAGCGCTAGGAATTACCGAGGAGGAATGACCATCATCAAACGATAAGTGGAGCGCGACGTAAGTACCGCACACGTGGGAGGATCCAACATCAAAGTGGTGAACAAGACTGGAACAGCAAAGGTCCAAGGAGCTGTGCTAAGGAGTGTTTTGAGTGAGGCGGACGTCTTTATTGTCATGAATCCATCCGTTCGTCAATTCATGAAGTGTTGTCTTCCGTAGTGAAGTACGAAAGTTGTGGGAATAGTCGCGCCTGCGCTAGTGAGACTAATACGGTATTTTGACAGGTGGGTGGGTTGAGCTCTTGCGTGTGCTGCAAGTCAAGGCGCCCAGACCAATTCCTTGATGCCTTTCAAGTAGCATGGTGTCGGATGACACTCCATGCGTCCCACCGTGGTCTCCTGATAATGATCAGGACTACTATCGGCGGTCCAAAGAATGTATGGCTAAGTCTTCGACTTCACAGAGCTGTTGTCGACGCAACATGAAATTTCTGTGTTGACCATTTGACTTGGTCATTTTGGAATGGATCCAGAGGCAAATCTCACAAATACATGGAGTGGTTGTCCTGGATAGGTATGGAGCTAGGCTTTCAAGCCCAAAACACCACAACCGCCTGAACTCAGGCGTTGCAGTGGCATCTGCCTGGAATCTGTTGTCGCAGTTATCAAGCTGTTAATCAGTCAAGCATGTCTTAGCACTACCGGTACAAACAAAGACGCAGGTGCTCATATCGGCAGTACACTGGGGACTGACGATTGACACGGACTTCCCGTCCATTTCAACGTCCCGAGGAACGTCGACAACACTATCAGGTGGTTCAATAGTCGCTTCTCCACAGGGATCGACGATCCGACCGCTGACGAGTGAACTCTCATTGTCTAAGGGTGTCCAACCACCGGACCAGGCGATGGGGAACGCGACAGTCTTGCTGTCGTCCCCGAGAATGGAGACCGTGATCTCTGGTTGAATGACATTAACCCATGATGCATTGGCACCCCAAACAACGAGTATCAAGTTTCCGCCAGCTATATTGTGAAAAAAAGTTGGTAAAATCGCTGTGGGTGCCAACCCACGGAGTCTTTCCTTCAGAAATGACATTGATGCCCACAGCCTTGACACCGAGATTGGGATGGGACTGAGAGTCGGCACTAGTGATGGGATCGCTACCGCGATAATCGAACATTCATCGTCCACTAGTTCGTTGATCAACATGTCACTCTTATACACAAGTAAACACGAATTACTGACAGCCACTCGCTAGACGTGCTCCATGGTTCTGCCCTGCCTCGGTACTGTGCCACTAAGACCCCAAAAACCTGGCCAGAATTGAGAGAACCCAGTATTGATGCAGGCGAGAACCGCATATCGAGTATTTCACGTGACGTTTATACATCTACTTTCGGGGGTGGGTGGTCCCTTAAGCTTAAGTAAATGGAAGCACTGTACACGGTGTAAAACTTGGATCTGGGTGTATAATACAAAGGCAGAGAAACCTCGATTGTACAATGAGTGTGGCACGATATCTCACTATCAGCTATTAAGAATTCGCATTTTTCGAGATCTTAGGGGTTATAAAATGGTCGACCAGTCTAAAATCGAAGATTTTACGGTTGTCACGTAACACAGAGATAAGCCTCTGAGCTGTCAGGAACGTTACTTGACTGAGTATTGCGATTGATTTAGAGTGCGCTATAGTACTGTGCGACCATACTGTCGTTATCAAAGCCGGAGTGTCCAGAGATAGGCACGGACACTTCTCGCAAACACGGTGGCAAGCACCCATCCGAAGCATGGGCGTTGAAGCTTTGCCTTGTTTGTCCAAGCTCTCACGGTATTGGGGACTGAACAACCGTATCCACACGTGTGTCTGTAAGTTCTTTTTCGTGTTCTTGGACACGCTGGTTTTGGCGACGACAGTATATCTGAGCACCATGCGATTACGGTAGTGTCGTACTGAAGCGGGTCAATTCCGGTAGCAGAACGTCTTTGCTTTCCACTGATGCGTGCTAACGACGAACAGAGAGGGCGAAATTGTACTGTCGTTATCAAAGCCGGAGTGTCCAGAGATACGCCCGGACACTTCTTGCGAACACGGTGGCAAGCACCCATCCGAAGCATGAGCGTTGGAGCGTGTCTTGCTTGGTCAAGCTATGGCGGTCTTGGGCTGGAAGACCGTATCCACACGTGTGTCCGTAAGTTCTTTTTTGTGTTCTTGGACACGCCGGTTTCGGTGACGACAGTACCTAAGAACACTCCAATTATATTCCTAGATTCGACCATGTCTTGTCAGCTGTATCGATCTCGGTCCGGATGATACTGTGCGAATGCTAAATAGGTGGTGAGTTTCGATCACTTCTACTGATAAGTGGCGTGTCATTGATACTACGTGTACTATCATGATTGTATCCACTGTCCACACGCGCTACCGCAGCTACGAGTGCCAGTCATGTGGACGGTCATCTTAAGAACCTCGATGTTTGCTGGCTACCACACCTGAGCCGGCCATGAGTACTTAGGCTGTCGACGCTCCCTTCCTGCTACTTTTTGGACTACAATCCCCCCCTTTCCCCCCTCTTCTCAACCACGCTGCAGAGCGCTTCCTCTCTTCTGATACCTTCTTCTTCTTCCAGATCTACTATAGGGTGTGAATGAGACCGCCTTGGTCGTTGGTTGACGCCGCTAAGCCACCATCTCCTTATACCCCAAAAAGCCGCAATTTGGTCGTTGCACCAGCTGGAACACCCCCGTGGCACACAATTCACCGTCGTCTCTGCCTCCCCATCGCACTAACCGTAATATTTGTCACGGTCGAGCACTTTCATTTCGTAGAGAAACGCCGTCAAGTCAACTCTGCCTGCTTGCACAGCCGACCGGGATTTTCGCAATCTGGCATAGAACACAAGGATGCTCCTTGCAGAGTTTCAGTTACCGTTCTCGATTCTGTATGTCTCAGATGCCCCATACCTGACTCTTCTTCTAACTTTCGCCATCCTCTTCCGTGTGGGTGCCTGGACTTTGTCCCTCTATTCCCTCGACGTTGGTCGAGGATGCTGCCGTCTATGTCTCGATCGACAAATAATTCCGGAAGGATTTGACCTTCCTGTGAGCCATTACAGCTCCAGCAACCGAAGAGTTTTCGATTGGCTGTTGTTTGCGGCCTGATAACTGGTCGGTTTCTGCGTTTGATAGTGCGTGTGCCGCGGCTACGGCGGCTCCTTATCTCCTAGGCTACGAGTCCAGGTGTCCGCCGTTCTGGGTCCTGCTTCGCCTCTTTTGTGGATGTTGTCTTGTGTGTCTTGTTTTCTGCCCTTACGCATTGATCTCAAGGAGCCTGTGGCTTAGCGGAGCGGCCTTTCTCTCGTTGTTGACCAAAGCCAGGTTTGACGTATTAAGGTATTGCGCGAGACCGACATCATCGTTGGCATAGGGAGCAAATCATGAGAGCGGAGCACGGTCCACGGGTATTTAGACTTGTTCTGAGGTCCTACTGCTCGTAGCTCCATTCTAGCATTGTATACTAGTGATATCATGTTGACACACGCGCGGACGTAGTATCTATACTACTTTACCTTAAACTCACATTTTATCTAGCCATTGAACATCATAGATTACCAAAAACCACGCTTCACGCACTAGCTATATACTAAGACCAAGGTCTAGCTCGAGTCGTTGCTCTAAATGGGCCAGTGAACAAATGTGACAAAGGTTCAACGCAAATTTTAAGACCCCTTAACCCGCGTCGAAACAAGCAGACCCATACGGGCAGACTCGCATATCCGCTGGAAATTCCTACCAAGGCTTGTACTGGGTTTGATAGAAATCCATTACTGTGTGTCACTACGTGATTATGATGTAGCTAGGCGTCGACCTTCTGGCTGATCGTTAGATACACTTACATCAAACAGCCAGTACGATGACTGATTTGAGGGCACACCCATGGTGCTGCTCCGAGAGAGGTGCTTCAATGATGCGAACCTGTCTTTTCTAACGGACTTGGTGGCGAGTACTCTAGTTCTACGCCACCTCATAAGCAAGTCGAACAGCTTAGGTTCGCTCCGGGGAGGATCGACTATCGTTGTTAGTAGAATCGATAGGTAAGCATCCAATCGTACGTTTGTTACTTTCGGAACTTCTCTATATTTATGATTGGACTTTTACATATCCTATCATCCAGTACTGTAGATCATCTGTATAGGGTGCTAGATTTGACTATCCGCGATTATCGCCCACAATCTTCTCGTTGAACCTTCAGTGTATGAGCAGTTTCGTTTAGACGAACTGGTCGTTACCTAGGTAGACTAACCGTGAACATGAATTCAGGATGTTAGCCAAAGCTGCGTCGTCAACCGAAGTTTCACACGTTTCGCAACACTTAGAGCGGTAGTAAGCTTGTATTCAATGATGATCCATTATTACAAAGAAATTCAAGGTAGACCTGATGGTTGGAAGTAATAGATCCGCAATAAATGGAAAAACGATCGGAAGTTTACAGTGTTTTACAAAGCCCGGTTGGTAGCTAGCCTCACGAGGTTAATGAGTAAGAAACAGATGCACTTATTCCCTGATGTTGGTACCGCAGGTTCTCATCTTACTACCCGCCACCACTTGGCGAGATTTACCACTTGGCGAGATTATTCCCCTACAAAACTGGCCTTCATTTGTGCTTCCATTAGTCAAACTTGATGCACTTTGATTTAATTGATACGACTAATACCTGTGCGTGCTACGAACTCTGCTAGTGCTTTACAATCTTCAAAATATACTGTGGTGAGGAGAAATACTAGTTACCCTGGTTGTGAGTAATCACCTAAATTAGTGGTTCTTACCAAGTGGCAAAGCTGGGTAAGCGGTCGTGGTTAGTACTGTTATCAACTAGTGTACAGTACCACAATGGCCCGAGTCTTCGTCAGTGGGTATATTTATTTACTGATCTCTGATCCTAACTACGTAGTGTTCCGAGGCGATTTAAAACTACTTATGACCCTTGTGATAGTAAAACGCTGAAAGCATTTTGCAGTGTTCTGGACACAGTGGTGTAGATGCTTGTACGTTCGCCGAACGCGAACACATACAACTGGTCCACTATTTGACTCCACTGGCGACGTTGCCTTTGTAGAAAGCCTATCAGCTTGTGATCGCATACCCCCTTTGGTCACCTTCCGCTCTTCTGTCGCATTGATCTCCGGGGCTAACGAAACAGCTCTTGACAAAGACGGGGGGTTTTCGTAAAATCGACCACCCCGAGCCGCAAAGTCTGTTAGATACTGCTCGTCGTGACTAGGGCGAAGTGGCGAATGTTCATGTACCGTTGCGACAGAATCTTCACTCTCAGATTGATGATTGTCGGATGGACAGAACAGTAGGTGAGGAAGTGACTTATCAATAACATCTGAACTCACATCCTGGATGTATATCGAAGGCAGTGCCGTGTCGTGCATGACTTTACCTAGAAGTGTAACGTGGTCTACCAGTTCAACTAGTGGCTCGTGATACTGGTAATACCTTATACGCTTGAGGTTTCTATGTTGAGAACGGTGTCAGATGGTCACTAGTTAAACATAAACACTTCAAAAGAGACGCAGAAGTCCGCGGCGGTGATGATGGCAACAATGACGTTTTTATAGGTTTGCGATACGAAGGGGAAGGCAGCGACATTTTTTAGTTTAGTCCTGTTTTATCCACCTATACTTTGGTGAAACCATGTCAACGTATTATTTACATGATACTGGGGTGCTGCCGTCGCAATGTGAGCGGACTGCTAACATGCCATTGTCAACGCATTGCTATGTTACGTACTGACGGTATCGCGCATTAAAGTTTAGGCAACGCCAAGAATAGCATTAATTCAAACACACCTAGGCATGTAAACGGTCGTCGCAGACACAGTTGCCTCTCACAGCACCTTGGTCACATTTATGTGTACCGTTACAAAAGACTGTGACGCCTGCAACGTTGTCGTCGTCGAAAAGAGTAATGCATCATGTACGCTTAGTACAGTGATATCGTTCTTGAACTTCCCATTATTTTCGTCCGTCACGCTCATAGACTAACGTCTTAATGTATCGATAGTCGTGGCAGAAAATGGTAAGTCAATGTCTAGCGTGGTGGATCGATTTGTGTGATGGTGAAAAGTCAAGCACGCACGGCCGCACTCGCCGTTGAGCCTGTGCTAGCTCAAATGGTGACACCCAGATGGTGCGGACGACCTTGTAGAATGAGGGACTGGTACCTACTCAACGTGTTGACAGCGACTATTCGCACTATAATGGTTCGGAATTCCGACACCTAGAGCACGTGTGACCACTTTCCACGACCATGTGATATCAACCTCGCCAGAATTAATAGGATTGTACGGTTGTCCGCTGAACACCATGACACTATTGTTATCAATTCGAAAGCTGGAAGGTCCGGCCCAGCTGTCTTTATGACCATGTTGAAGACAAAACATCGACTTTAAGTCTACTATGTGCGCACGGTTGCTATCGCGGTCAACGAAGCCGACGAGGTTTGCCGACCGCAAGATCGGGTCACCGCTTCGCTGCATCCTACTCACTGCGCTTACAACTCGTAAACCATGACCGCTCTAATTTCGGCACTGACCGCCCAAGATTTCAAGATTCACTCGTGTTTGACTCGCACGTTGTACTTGGTGTCAGTAACCCATGCGCAAATTGCAACATTGCGTGTTGCTTTGAGACAGATCATGACCGAACGTTCACATTGAACAGTTTCGTGACAGAAAACATGAGCATTGTAGCCATCTGGACGGGCCCAGGATCTGCGCAGGATCTGAAGTGAACAATGCAAATGAAATATGAGTCAAGTCGAGACGATACAAGATTTAAGATCCATCTTTGTTTGCACAAGGTTTGCTAATTGACCCTGCTTGTACGTATGCTAACTATCCACTGATCCCCCGTCCCGAGTCCCTGATAACATTCGTTCACATGACATGCCGTGCAATTTCCGGGCGTAGACGAATATGTATCCATACGCCATCAATAGTGTTCAAGAAGTAAACTCTAGATGAAGTCCAAACCTTAATGCGCACAGCGCTTTAGGTAAACCACCACTTGAAACCGGAACATTTTCCATCGCATGATGGAGCGATGGTATCGAACAGGATGTCAGTCAAATCGATGGATCGACCGGTGCAGCCCATACACTTATCGGCGACATACGCCTGAGCTGTAGCCCCGGTATCTGGGTTCATAATCGTTAGCGTCTTACCACAGTAAGGGTTGTCGTTCGATTTGGTGCCCATGAACTCCCATGGCAAAGCGATGGCCATTTGGGTGTTGGTATCAGTAACGGTACCACATGCGCCCAGACCTCCGTCGTAGTGGGTGATGTTACCTGAACACGCATCCATCGCGCCAAGACAGTTGTTGTTCAGGACTGTGATACCACTCGTTATAGATCCTGCCGCCCCGTCGATCGCAGCGACAGCATGAGATGTGGAAGTAGCAATCGGGGCGACAGAAGTCGTGGTTGCGTCTGCTAAGCCCTTGGCTGGCTGGGTAGTGGTTGATTCAGCTGTCACACCCATGGAGGTTGTAACTTGAGAGAAAGAGTGCGAAGATGAGAGTAAACTTGTTGTTATCGTCTGTGACCTAACAGATTCGACACTCGAAGTGACCACCACTGGTATTGAAGTGATGCAAGCAGCCACAAAAGTCCCCGATGCGATGCTCGTTAAGACTTGACCATTTCTATCAATATATCGGTAGGCAGTCTCGGTGACGATTGGGACCTCTTGTCGGATGTCAAAAGGAGCAGCTGCAGCTATTACTGCAGATGCCGTAGCGGCAACGATGATTTTGCGAGACATGGCTATTATCTATGTTCCTCCGTTTTGAAAGCACTGTGTTAATGATTTAACCCGGAGAGCTCGCTCTGTGATTCTCGGTCGTCTTAGATCTGTAAAGTTTCGAACACGGTACTGTAACAGGTGGAGCTGCCGGTGTGCTCGAAGAATATTCTATACGCGTTCTGTCACATTAAAGTACATGAAATTGTCAGCCCTCAGGCTCTAGTGCTTAATGTGCTTAACAAAGGACTGTGTGATGTCAGATCTGGTCAAAGCAACAGCAGCGAGAAGATTTCACGAACTGGAGACGCGCTCCAATGAATGTACGTACATTTGTAAACAAAGATGGTAGATGCGTAACACGACCAGAAGTCCGATGGTGCAGAAGCGATTCACGGAAACACAAACCTTGCGAACTCATGTTTACCGAAAGAATGATGCGAGTTTGACCCGATGAGAATCGTTACGAACACGAAAACAAGCCCGCAATCGTTGTGTCATTTATCGTATCGTAATTCATATTTTGTTGATTTATAACCCGCTATTGTACTCAACGCATCGCTTGATCAATGAAAAAGCCTGGTACCGAGACTTGTTATCGGTCTCCACAAACCAATTACGTCCAAACTCATTGGCATCGCAAAACAGAAACGGTCAAGCACGTAACAACGTCGATTAATGGTGTACTCCAACGAAAATATCGCCAAATAGACATTGTTTGGGCAACCGCCAGTTACGGGAATCACGAGCTCGCGCGGGTCGCCTTTTTATCACCATGATGCGCGCACCAATCCTGGTCTTGAGCCTTACGTTGATTCTTGGTTTAGCACAGTCCAACAACACATCACTGGAGTGCGGTGTTTGGCAAAGCTTTCGTCTCTCTTCCACTACGCTCTCTACATCACAATCTTTGGCATCGACACCCCCAACCAGCAAGGGCATATACTCAAACACATCCAAAATAGCCGGTTCGACTTTACTAGCTCCAAACACTACCTTAACCACCGTGCCCGTGTCGACACCAGGTACCGTGAGGCTAACAAGGGCGTCGTCGTCGAAAAGTGCCGCATTGTGTATGCTTAGCACAGTAACCACGACGATATGGCTGGATGGAACATCATCAGCGCCTATGAAATCTCCTTTGGTACGCACGAGCACTCTGCCAGCCTATAGCCGCGTCACGTGTTCAATGGCATGGTCCAATCCATCGAACACGCTCGCGGCCACAAGTGCTCCAATAGGTTCTTACCAGTATCGAAACTTCAGTGGCAACGGCTCAGCACCTCAATGGCCATCGCCCACGGACTGGATATCATTTGATGCCATGCTGAAGGTCAACCAACCCTATATGGGACAGAACTGTGTCGACAAGGCCTTAAGAAACACGGACAATGAGACCGCCCACGTCGCGAATGCAGTCTTGAAGTACGGAGATTTGTCTCACGTCGACCCGAGACTCATTCTTGCTACCGTACTGCAGGCATCGCAGGCATGTGTACGTGTACCGACTACTGGAGGAATTGGTCTGTGGAATCCTGGTCTCATGCAAAGTCACAATGGTCTCGGAACATGTTGGCCAGGATCTAACCAATCGGTACCAAATGCAGCGAGCCAAATTGTGCCATGTCCACAGATCCAAATAGACCAAATGATATACGATGGCGTTTCGGGCCCGTCCGAATATACTCTGGCAACATTAATCAATTCACGATGTTCCTCCGGGGTCCCTCGGGGTTACTACGAGGCTTTTCGGATGTACAACTCCGGTATTAACGGTCTAACTTCTGACCTATCTCATCCTCGACAGGGTGATGGCACACCACAGTATGTAAGCGACATCGCGAACCGCGTGTGTGGATGGAACGGGCTGTAGAGTCTTAGTAGCCACTTCTAGATGAGTGATACCAGAGTTATATAGATGTCCCGGCTTCTGTTCCTTTCACTTTCACTGTTCCGTTCAACTAAGGTATCCTGTATCACATTAGTAGACAGATCCTATTTGATACTTCAGCCAGATTGCTTTGCTTATCTATAAGTAGAACCCCACGTGCTCTTATACTCACCGTCAATTTATATCTCTAAGTGATGATTCTGTGTATATACTATAGCCGATGTAAATAGTGGGTAAATAACTTGTTAGAATAATTTGGTCTTAAAAGTTTTATATGATTCGTTCTATCTAATTGTGTAGTCTTTATTGATTTCAATTTTTATGAATATCGTAGGCTACAAAGTAGGGGTGGTATAATTGATAAGGAAGGTCTACGTCTGTATCTAGATACTTAAGTCTATCGGTTTTATAAATGCAGTCTTTAATAGAACTGGGAATTCATATTTAACTAGGTAGTCCAATAAGACTAGTTGTCAGTAACAGATAGCGCAGAGAGAGCACCAATGACTCGCTTGTTGTTCTTTATTGGCTGGGTACTCCTCGATACTGGCTGCTAGCCACCCAGGCTATAATCGCTAATTACTTTCATTAAAGATTACAGTGTATTTTGAGATATTCCATAGTCACATCGTGAATAACGTTTACTGGTCAATATGCATCTTAGCATTTTCCTCACCGGCCTACTTTCTGAGATGCTTAGTTTATTACAATTCTTCATCGAGTTGGACTTGTATCCTTAGAGCTAGATCAAGATGTTTATATCAACACACTGTCATCAAAGATATCACGGAAGTCAGATCTTCAGTCAAAGCATGCCCATCGGTATGGAGGTAGTCTGTCACACTGCTAGTAATGAGAAGGATAAACTAACGATAGGAGGATACGCACTGTTTAGGACTTTGCTGATACCAGAGCTATAACTCATGCCAATGGTCGATCAAGTTGTTGTGCTGTGTGAAACAGCTGAGGAATGTCGAGTCTTCAATCCCAGAAGTGGCACATCACTTCTATCACATGACGAAAATAGTTGGAGGGCCTAGTCGAGCACAGTATTGATTGCCAATCGCGGGAAAAACGAGAGTTGTAAGAACTAATGGCACTACTTACTATATATCGTGATCGGCCCCGAGGTCCAACAGGAATCCCGCAAAGATGGCAAAGGAGCAATCTGAGGTGGGGAAACGCGAACTGTGCAAGGATCTTGCTGCGAGCGAAGGGACGGATAGCTTTGTCAAGATGAGAGATCGACTGCAGATTGAGACGAAAAGTGAGAAACCAAAAGCTGCAGTAATCGACGAGGTGGTTCGAAGGAGTGTCCAACAGCCGTAGGACGAGCGCGTCCAAGAAATGGCAGTTCTTGATAGAATCTGCAAGGACTCTTAGGTACGAGCGATGAGAGCCAGTGGCATAATTGCTAAACACGAACAAGGCACCCGTAGGAGGTGGCATTGACGCTCTCATGATCAATCTATATTCAATCGACGACCAAAGCTTTATTTATATCCCTTGAACTCTCTAACCATTCCCTACGAAGTCGATGGATCTGATGTACTATCGTTATCGAACCCGGCACACCCAAAATAACACGGTTACGTCTTTTCCGACACGCGAACAGGGGCCAGACATGGAATACTAGCGCAAGTGCTGAGACAAAGACAGCTTAGTAAGTCGAGACATAATGGCTCATGAGGTGCTAGAAAGTTGTCAGAATGTTACCAATTCCGAAATAACAAAACGGCGAAAGTTACGGCTAGCTGACGGCACCATAGACTTACGTAGCCAAAATTCGATCGGTCTCGATGATTATATACCTAGTGGTTCGTATTCTCCATCCTGTATATTTTGTGCGGCTTGCCCTTTGTCTATCCTGGATTTTGTTCCTCTTACTCTCGCTGTCGCCAAAGCAGAAGATATCGTGTGCACTCCTTTCACGATCGATCTGCCCCCCTCGCTGTCTTAAGAACGCCAGTAGTCTATCTTCTCGCGATCGATGATCTGCGCTTTCGTATAACGCTCCTTCGATTTTGAACTCGATCCCCGACCCTCCTTTGAAAGGAATCCACACTAAATCTAAATTACAATACAACCAATATGCGTTTCTCGACAACTGCATTGGTGCTAGGCACCCTCGTTGCTGGTCACGCCGTTGCTGCTTCCGTCTCCCACTACCAGGGCAAGGTGCACAACCACGCTGAACGCCACGTTGACGTAATAAAAGCTCACCCGTATGTTTCGAGCCCTCTCCGGTGAATCATACATGTGCCAATCGATGTTGCAGTGAACGCCGAGCTATCGACCACCGTGACACTAACCTCATCAGCGCTGCCGACATCCAAAGCATCCTCAAGCTTGGCGTCACCTCAGTTGGTCTTAATGCAGTTTCCTCAGGAAGCACAGCGTGGATTGGCTCGGATGGTGTATTCACTAACACGTACCACAACTCCGCTAGCGAGGATCTCGTGCTTGTTATTTGGGGAGTCGCCGGATCGTGGGTCAATGCTGTTCGACCACAAATCACTGTCTCCATCGCTCAAAACAGCAGTAAAACTATCTCTTTCCCCAATGGCTGGTCTGGTGCCTGGGCTCCAATCTACAGCAGTAGTTCCCTCGTCAATGGGCAGATCTCTGACACCTGGGGCGAGGCTACTTTCACTCCTCCCTACAGCGTCGTTGACGTTTCCCGAGAAGTCAACGTGAACGGAAACGCCATGTCGGTTGTTGGTCCTGAATGTACATCTGACATGAACACCTGTGTCTTCACCTGCACAGGCGGCGCCAGTACTTGCTTGGACCAATATCAGCTGGTCAACTGCGCGACTGGATCCCAAGCGGGCCCAAACTTTGGCACTTGGAATGGTGCCGACGCCGGCGGCTGTGGTGGTATGGGTAGCAGTGCTCAGCTCAACACTTATCTCGGTTAAATTCGTCTCGAGCTTACCGAGATTAGCGTCGTATGTGTGTTCCGCCTTTATTTCATGCCCACTATACATATACCTTTGCATCTTGAGGGATCTTGTCTTTCATTTCACTGGCTATGTGGATAGGAGATACATTCTTGATACCACTCGGGATTGCTGGTGGATTTCTTATGTTCTTGTCCTTCAGTTTCTCACACGGTCTAGGATATTAGAGCTGTTTTATCAGTCCCGGCCAACGGTTTTCACTTGACTCGCCAACATCGTTGATTTGGCTGGCTGGCTTTTCTTAATTGACCTGCGGTCATTGTTTATCTAGTTAGCTAACCTCGTTGCCCAGCTTGAACAAAGCCCTGATGTCGAGCAACGCCCATAAATTCGTCCATACGCTCTTCTTACCGTCCAACCTTACGTCCTTTTCCATCAAGTTCTCTTGTTCGCTTGTTGTGCTACTTACTGTTGGAGATTTTCTTTACCATTTCTCCCTTTCCTCTGCTACCATATCTTCGCTCCTGGTAGCTTGTAGTATCGGCCGCCTTAGGAGTTATTTTTGGTGGTGTCCGAGGTTTCCGCATCGTCTGAATCTTCTCAGTTTTCGATTACTATACATCGGCGCCGCGGTTCAGATATCGTTAGTGTGCTTCTACCTTTGTTCAATTGCAAGTGCTTATATTGGTGCGATTATGCTTTAAAGATTTTGGCCAAAGCTATATCGTTAACCAGAATTTGATACGTTCTAAAACGCTGTAGAGCAGCAATAAGCTTGTACTTAGTGATAATTCAATATTGAGAAGGAATTTAGGATACGTTTATCATCTTAAAGTAACGGATTTATAATGGAGAAAACCTCAACACAAATCCTATGCTGTTTCCGAAGCCCGGTCAGCAACTAGCCTTAGGGAGGGGACAAGAACCAAAACAAAGGCTTGTGTATGATCTTCACTAATGATAGCAGCGATAGTACCAAGGTTATGTGTACCCATGTACACGTCTTGTCCTTACTCTCACTACCCGGAGGGTTATCGTCTGCTGATATTACTCCATGTTTGTAACTCTAAAGCATTTGTAGAAACACACTCTCTTCTTACTGTTATTAATTAGTGTAGCGTAATGCCCTGAGCCATGGTCAGTACGTTAATCTACCAATATCGGACCCGAGGTGGTGTTTCAATCTTTACCACTGCTTATGTTCGCTGTGATAGTGACACGCTGGAAATAACGTGAGTTGCTTTCAGCACAGTGGTGTAAATGCTTATAAGCTCGCCGAGCCCAAGTACTTACGCCTGGTCAAGTGTTCAATTCCGCCGGAGACATTTTTCTGGTAGAAAGACTCCAGGAGCGTGATCGCATACCCGCATTGGTGACTTTCCGCTCCTCCACCCCTTTAATTTCCAGGGCCAACGGAACAGCTCTTGACAAAGATGGAAAGGCCCTCCACAAAATCGGCTACCACGAGCCTGGAAGTCTGTTGGATAGAGCTGGTAGCCACCAGGGCTAAGTCGCGGTTGTTTGTGTGCTGTTGAAATGATACCTTCACTTTCAGATTGATTGTTGTCTGATGGACAGAGCAATAGGCAAGGAAGTGTGTTATCAACAGCATCTGGACTCACATCTTGGACATATATCGAGGGCTGTATTATGTTGTGCATGACCTTACCCAGAATACAACGTGGTCTATCGTGTATATCAAATAGCTTATGACAGTTATAACATCTTACAAAGTTGTGGTGTTGCTCTTAATAACATTTCTTGCCTGGTATACACTAGGTAGATGTGGTCTGATCTTCGAAGAGAAAGGCAAACATCTGAGGCGGTGATGATCATAACAATGATGTTGTTACAGGTTTGCGATCGAAGAGGTGGGGCGCAACGCTTTTATGTGTAATCTTATCTTGCTCACGTATACTTTGGTGAAACTATGTAGACGGACTACTGACATGGTACTAGATGCCACTGTTGTAGCATAAGTGGGCGGCTGACATGCTATTGACAACGCGGTAGTATGCTATTTAGAGTACGACGTATCCACACTATCAACCTGTGGAAAAGTAAGATGAGACTTGTAAATTTGACCCACTACCTTGGATCGTGAATAAATTCGTAGTTACGCATTCTCACGGAATTCGGTTATATCATTCGTGATTAGGTGGCTTTCGGAATTATAATAGTACTAATTTTACACATTGTAGTCCTTTCGCCACTTGGAAAAGTGCTAGGTTTTATACTTAGCACTTTCGGTCCATAACGTAGAAAAGGCAGTTACTTCTTTACTTTTCCTACTGTTGCACGTTTTCCCAAAAGAACCAACTCCAGACTCAGAAATCATACGTCTCAACAAAGATTTTGATACTAGTAATATATAGATTATTGCGCGTTTAAGCGAACAAGTTGACACGTAATGTGCTATACTTATAATGTCGGTGTCCCATCCTGAGTTTCCCCACGTTGACCATGTAGCTTCGAACACCACCTTGGTCACAGCGCCATATGGTTACAGGAACAACGAGGCTGGTGTTGAAAAGGGTAATGCATCATGTACACATAGTGTTATCGTTCTCGTACCGTGACCATACTTTTCGTTCGTCACGATTGTACAGGCGTGTTGGAATCATTAGAACAATGTCGAGTGTGGTGGATTAATGTCTGTGATGGCGCAATGTCAAGCACGTAAGCCCTCTTTTATTCCTGCGCCGGTGCTAGCTCAAGACTGTCAGGTAAAGAAGTAGTCAAAGCCGCACTAGCAGAACACGTACTGAGACAGTTTACGGTCATGACGTCCAGAGCATGTGCGAACACTCGGAATGCCCGTGGGAGATCAATCTCGCTATAACCAAGAGATATATAAAGTTCGTCGCGTAGTACGGTGACACTAATTACTCCCATCGATCGAGAATCTAGGAAGTCTGGTCCGGAAGTTTCGATATCCACGTGAAAGACGACATATTGATTTCGAGTTTACTTTGGTACGCAGGATTGCTATCGCGGTCAGCAAGGCCGATAACGCTGGCTAACCACAGGTTGGGTGACCACGCTACTGCCTCTTACCGGCCCAATACTCGCAGCACCTACAACTCGTACACGGTGATCGCTTCGATACCAAAATGGATAGGTAATAATTCAAAACTTTTCCCATATAGGATCCCGTTCATGGTTCTCAGGATTTCCAACCTTCCACGTGGAATGCAATATTTCTGTTGTTATGAGACATAACAATAGAACGCTCACGCCACATAGCGGCGTGATAGACGATATGAGCATTGTATCTGTCTAACAAAGTGCAGGATCTGAGGTCCAGAATGCAAGTATGAGGACAGCAAGGACGATTGAAGACTTAAGATCCATCTTTATTCTTGTCTACCTATCGTATACTAAGTTCCGAAAGTTCAACCGTCGGCAGTGCCTGATAGCATTCATGTGATGACGGGTTATGCATGTTCAGACGTAGATAAGGTGCGTTCGTACACTAGCACTGGTTTCCAAGAGCAACTTCTAAGTTGATCCCAAAGTTTAATGAGCAGATCCTTCTAATCAAACCACCACTCAAAACCTGGGCATCGCCCATTGCATGATGGAGCGATGGTATCAAAGAGTATATCAGTCAAATCGATGGATCTACCGATGCAACCCATGCATTTATCGGCGACATATGCCTGAACTGTAGCAGAAGTGTCGGGGTTCAGGATCGTTAAAGTCTTGCCACAGTATGGGTTGGTGTTTGATAGATCACCCATAAACTCCCATGGCAGAGCGATTGCCATCTCAGTGTTGGTGTCCACAACAGGACCACATGCGCTCAGGCCTCCGTCATAGTGGGTGACTTCGCCGGAACAAGCGTCCGCTGAGCTGACACAGTCGTTGTTCAAGACGATCACACCACTTGTTACAGATCCTCCAGCCGCGGTGGTCACAGCCACAGCATGGGATGTGGAGACAGTAGTCGTAGCGACAGTCGTCGTAACGACAGATGTCGCGGATGTACGGGTCACTACCTTCCACGGCTGCGTTGCGGTTAGCTCAGCTGCCACATCTATAAACGTTGCGAGTTGTGAGCTGGAATATGAGGATGACAGTGAATTTGTTCCTGTCGGTTGTGACTTGGCAGATACGAGACTCGAAGTGACCGCATCCGGTTTTGAGGTGAAACAAGCAGCAACAAAACTCAGTGATGCAAGGCTCGTAGATACTTGACCGTTCTCATGGGCAGTCTCAGTAACGGTCAGGGACTCTTGTCGAATGTTCCAAGGAGCGGCTGCAGATAGTGCCGCAGAAGCCAAAGTGGCAGCTACAATCTTGCTGAACTTGGTGATTATTTGTGGTGACCGTTCTCAGAGCACTGTGTACGTAACCTGTCTGGGAGAGCTCGCCTTATGATCCTCAGCCGTCTCAGATATGTACAACTCCAGACGCTGTGACAGGGTGAAGTTGCCAGCGTGTTCGAAGAATATCTCATGTGCGGTCTTGACACTAAAATGACTTTGAAGATGTCGGATCTCAATCCCTATCGCTTAATGTGCTCAACACAGGACTGAGCAATGCCAAATCTGGTAGTGTAAAGCGAGCGTGAAGAGGTCACAAATTAAAGGTGGTCCAGTGAGTGTACGCTTACAATTGAAGGTAGTAGATACGTAATGCGACAAGACTCAGTCGGACGCGAGAGCCATTCACGAATACAAAAACTTTCGGACAGTATAGTTACCGAGATCCTGATGCGACTTTGAACTGATGGGAACTGGTCCACTATCACGAAAATAGGACTGTAATCGTTGTGACATAAATATCATGGTCCTAGTCTATAATTTGGTATTACCTAACTCAGTGTCGTGTTCAGTATATCGTCTAACTACCCAAAAAGCCCGACACCAGGACTTGTTGTCGGTATCCACAATCCACTCACGTCCCATCTCATTAGTATCGCAAACAGGGACGGTCAAAGCACGTAACAGATAAGCGCCGACCGTCGAGTCGGCGCTTATCGAACCAACCTGTATGGCTCAGCCTGCAGTGCGCAGCTATGATTCTGCAGGGTTGATGAAGCCGCAACTGCGGCACTGACTGTGCTGATGAATGGTATAGTAGGATACAATAACCCACTTAGAGATGGCAGACTTCCGCAACTTTTTCCTGCCGAATATCCAAGCTCGAGAAACACATTCATAATGGTCAGAACAAACCAAATCACTATTTCGCCTGAGGCCAATTTCTTCAGATGCCTTTCCTGCAGTGAACGGGACTTCAAGTCTGAGGAGAGCTTATTGCAGCATTGTCGTTCGGCGAGGCATGCAAACGAATGGTGTGACGACTGCGATTGGCTTTTCGCAACTGACAAAGAGTTGTGAATGGTAGGGACAAAG
>Ga0115842_100067_pt1 | contig 31394 bp, 35 predicted proteins | sample InSIn2SAF170_2_FD_83856 | JGI IMG/M metagenome (GOLD analysis project Ga0115842, IMG submission 83856)
ATCGAAGGCGTGTAAGGGTTCAGCATTAAGTGTATCCAGCCAGTGATGGTGGTGTGGTGGGCAGTAATAAAGGAAGGGTAAGCTTGGTTCATCCCGGCTGGAAAGAGAAGGTGCGAAGCAGTACCCACCCACTAAGCAATTAATTAAGCGAGTGGTATAGGTAGAAGGCAGGTCTTCTAGTTATTAAGGTGGGTTAGTTTTTCACCAAGGGAAGGGGTTCATAGATGCCGTACCCTCCTGTTCCTTCCTGGCTGAAGGCAAGTGTGGTTGGGCAGCACTCCATCTCTCTCCTAGGGTAAAGGCAGTAATCAAGTAAAGGGTAAGGTGATCATCCATCCCATCCGGTCCTTCAAGGGACAAATTGCTGACTCACTCACTTCACTACGTGGATTCTTGGGGCTCCAGGTCTAGTTCGAGCAGGTGAAAGAGTCAAGTTTCTTTCATAGAGAATACTTTACAGCTACTTTAGTGTTCCTGGCTGATAGAGACTCTATCCCCTTCCCTAATCTGGTGCTGCTTCAAAGGTCTGATATTCGTGGCTCTAACAGGTAACTGAGAACTGTAAACTGGTAACTTATAAGACCTCATGTTCTAGGGCTTCAACATAGAAGGGTATTTCTGGCAGGTGAAAAAGCAATGCCCTTTCTTTCGACTCCCGTCCTGACTCTCTTAAGCGGACCCGTACCGGTACCTGCCCTCCCTGAAACACCCACCCATGCAGCATATATAAAGCTAACCTTCACGCACTCGTTTCTCGCTCACCCACTCGTTTCTTTTCTCGCTCAACTACAGGTTTGGTACTCGTGATCAAAGGTTCTCAACTGATTCATTACTCAATTACTGGGTGAGTTGTTCTCTCTCTTGAACCCACCCCCGTAGGTCCTCATGGGAAGGTAGCAATCAATCAATCTTAGTTTATAAGTGTAACCCGTACTGATTCGGTCTGTTCCTGACTAACCTAACCGTCCCGTCCCAGATAAGACCTAACCGTACACGCTCTTTCTTTCTGCCAGGTCCTGCTTAAAGTGGCGCTGTTTCATCTTTTGCGGATGGATGAAGCGATAGCGCTAGCACCCTCCTAATGGGCAAGCGATAGGATCAACCCTAATGGGAAGGTAACAAAAGCAAGCAATGTCCTGATGAAACCGGTCTGCCTGACTCCTCACCTAACCAGACCGTACCGGAACCCGCCCTGAACCAACCATGCAACATATATAAAGCTAACCTGTATATTTATTCACGCACTCGGCTCTCGCTCAGGCACGACACTAATTAACCACAGGTTGTGGTTCACCAGGTTGTAGTGTTAACCTGGTCTCTCGCTCAACAACTCGTTCGTATTGAACTCGTAGTCCAGTTTCCATCCATTTATGTAACTGTATCTTCTGTCCTTCCTTCCTTCGTGGGTCCACTTATTTTCTTTTATTCCATCACTGGTTTCGCGGTGTTCAACTTCTCGCTCAACTCCATCCATCGGTGTCTTTCTGTCATTCCGTCGTGGGTGTCTCTCAAGCGATAGGGCTCAAACCTCCCTCCCTCATGGAGAAGGGGTATCAATCAAAGCAAGCGTCAAGGGATAAGTTTGATGAGGAACATAGTTCCGTAAGTCTGAGCGTAGAGGAAAAGGTTTCCGTAAGGAGTCTCTGTAATAGTATCCTCTGTAGGTCGGTATAACGGGGCAGTAGATCTATAAAAGCAATCCTAAAGGTTCGAAGGATAAGTCAAGGTTTGAGCGGTGTAAAGCAAGGGTAACTCTTCCCTTCCTGGTCCAAGGCTCAAGGGTAAAGCGAGTGGGATATAATAAAGCGACAGGGATCAGGGTCCATCCAGGGATAAGGCTCAAGAGTCAAGCTAAAGGATCAGTGCTTTCGGTGGTTTGTGTAGTCTTATCCGCGCTGGCTGTGCTTTCGGATGGAACTTAATATCTTTTTATGACCTGCAGATTGTTCTGTTTGGCCGCCTAGCTCCTCACCTACTGGTTAGCTGCCTGTTGTTCCAGATTGGCCTGTCTATTACGGTTCCGCCACCCTCATAAGCGGTATATTATTCGCTGTTAACAGACAATGGGCCTCCTGCGCGCTGATGATGGTAGGGGATCCAGCGGAAGCACTTGCAGCAGTGCTAGCTGCGGATTTAGTTCAAGATCCTATAGATCCAAAGTAACCACCTCGTCCAGCTTCTTTCCAAGCATCCCTGTTCTTAGCCTTTGTAATAGCCTAGGTCGAATAAAAGCACAGCGCCCGTAATAAAGGTCAAAAACCGCCCTAGATAATCGATTGCACACCCCATCCATCCCAAAAGCCATCTTATATATGTCGCTAATAGCTAATAGAACAGGACAAGGTCCGTCTTCGTTAAGCTTTAGTGGACCGCATTCAGTATTCGAGCGGGACTTTAGGGCGCGATACTCTCCATCTCCGGTCCGTCCCCTATCCATAAAACTGCTGCTTCAATGGATTCAACTGCATTAGGCTTTGTCGGAACATCTTATCTGGGAACAGATCCTAATGTCGGAACATGGAGGGATGCAAGTAAGGAAGCTGGAACTGGTGAACCGGTGAGAGAGCGAGGCTAAGAAAGAGCAAGAGCTAGTTTCTTAAGGTCCCGGAGGGGCTTGCGCTTCTGAGGGCAAGGAAATAAAAAGTGAGTAAGGCTGTAGTTGGGCTAGAGCCTGAACCGGGTGTAGCCTTTGCCAGTATGGAGCCGGGGACCGGTGCCTGGGACCGATGTTTGCCTAGGAAAGCACCCCAGATCCTGGTGGCTGGCCCTTACGGTGATACCCTATGTCCTACTCCTTCCCACGCTACCATACCCAGGCGATTTGGTTCTACCGGCGTCGTCACAGCTGGTCCAATTCAAGAGCCTAGTAAAATATTACAAGCAGGACCGTCTACCGTTCGTAATTGCGTTCTCCTGTACAGTAATAGACCTAGCGGAGAAATAGAAGCGAGCTGGAAGGCTTAGTGTCTTTTCGGGGTCATTGGCTTTATAGATACATGTGTTTATTGGTTGTTTACCAACTAACCTCCCATACGGTTAGCTGCTTGCTTTCGAACTTCCTCTCTTTGCTCTTGGTTCAATCGCTTAGACGACCTCTCCATCTTTCTCCGTTTACTAGGGACCATGAAACGGGTGCTGCAACGGCTGCTACTGGATCTACTACTGGGTATCGCTCACGATCTGGAACATATTGATATCGATCGCCAAGGGCTTCGTAAAAGGATGGAAATAAAGCCTGGTGCAGCAAAGCCTGGTGCAGGTACAAAGCCAGCAGGTGCTCGTGAAAGGAGGACGGAAATATTGTCATGGTACTGGTTATGCTCAGGATCAAAAGAACTCTCTGAAGCGGGGGAACTCTGCCTGCCGGGATACCGGTCACTATCGTAATGAAACGACTGAGACTAACAAGCAAGAGAAGACGAAGTGGCTGACCACTGCCAATGACAATACCTATTCCGCCTTCTTTCTCTTATCTTCTGCTGTACGAACCCTGCCTGGGAAGAGCTTAAACCCTTTCGGCCTCCGGAGGAACAGTAAGAAACCTCGATCTCGTACTTAGCTCAGCCTCCGTAGGAACAATAATAAGAAATCCATCCAGTAAGCTTTACCCCTGCTACGTTAAGGTTATAGGATTGCTCCATTGAGCTCGAGTTATGTGGGACGACGACTATGATATTGATATTGATCGTTCCGATACCGGTAAGAGCTATTCAGTTCACCAACCATCTCAAGCTTTACCCTTGGCTTTACCCCATATCAAGAGAGCTAGCCAACTTGTGAAGGGGAAATGGAAAGCTTTGAAAAAGACTCGCCTAATAGGATATAAGTGCTACACTGTCCGAGTTTCAACCGCATTTCCTTGCCCCCTCAATCGTGCGTGAGCTAGGCAGAGCTATCTCACGAATGATTTATGATTACTTAACTAAATAAGGCGTCATTATAGATGGTGTTGCGCTTGAGCGCCTTGCCCTTCTATAGTCAATCGAAAAGGTAAGGTGTAATTTATATATTCAGGCAACTCCTTTTCCCTTGGCCTCGTCCTTGTCCTTCTTGTCACACCAACTTGTCACACTAGCACCAAGTAATTATAAAGATGAACGATTGACCTGGTATAACCTAGTCATACCTAGTGTAACCTCGTCCTTGCCCTTAGTACTGAAAGCGCTAGAAGGAAAGGTAGGCGTCTTTTAAGCGTTATCAACTTTTTCTTATATTACCTCGATCTTATATTTCCTCGGGGTGAAGAAGGGTAAGGCAAGCAGTTCAGACCCTCCTTTCATCCCTTTTCATCCCTTTCCAAGGAGGATTACCAGCACTACTATTGCAGGGAGAGCACCTCACAGCTGAGGGCCAACTTTATCTACCATTTGGTAATATTGTTTCAATTGTTGACTTGGTATATTTAGTGTGTGTTGTACATATACATTGCATTCTTTGGATACATTCAGGTACAATACAAGGATGATCTTGACGCTTTGGAGCATGGCGGGAGGCTAAACTCTTGTTAGTTTCAACAGCTGGTTCAAGCTCTTCGTTACCCATGTGTGTACCTTCCTTATCTTCCCCTCTTACTTTGGTTTGGTTTGGCAGGTCGATCTTTCTTGACGTGAGTGAAATATGAAGTGTCAAGTCATAAGGCAAGCATAATGACATATATAATGATATAGATATATCTTTGTATACGATATTACGCAACGATTGATTATGAAAGAAAAGAAAGGGTGAGCCATTAGTTGCCGAACTCTCGACCAACGCCTTTTAGTTACTTATTTGAGAGCCCAATAAGTAAATTGAAACGTAGTCGCTTGTCCGCCGGGGTAGTTAGAATCAGCGGAGGTTTTATGCTTTGTCCCTACGAGATTGGCCATTTGACCGTGGCGGAGGTTCTTCAACCTTGACTTCCTATTGGAATATTGAGCAACGCAAGTCACTCATGCATAATTACATATATAATGAATGATTGGATTCGAGCAACGAATGAATGCATAATTACATATATAATGAATGAAATGAAGAAATGAAGAAGTGAAAGCTGATGGCGGCCCTCGACCTCCTCTGTCGGTCGAGCGATAAATCGATGGCGGCCCCCCTCTCAAATAAGTAACTAAAGGCAGTCGAGTGTGCTAACGCACCCTCACCATATGAATAGTGAGTGACTCCGTCCCTCACCCATATGATGAGTGAGCGTTAAAACCCTTTGGTCGAGCGTCTAAAGACCCTCATGTTTGCCAGTAATAAAAAGAATATATGAGCTGTGCGCAATATACGTAATAATACGCTCCGCAGGACATCTGAGCTTAGGCGGTCTCCTCATGTATGTTGCCCTGCCCTATGCCTATTCTCTGATCCCTAAGCGCTACGCTGCCCTAAGGTGATAAATAAGCTCAGACGATTTCTTATCTTATACGATGAGGAATAGCGTGATCTCAGCTTCCTAACTAACGATGTTTAACTAAGCCCGATATGCCTTCTTATACGATTAGCTACGATCTAATCTCTTTTGCCTAATCTCTTTTGCTTAACGAGAGATAGAGAATTGCTTAAGGAGATAATCTCTTTTGCTCTTGTTCTTTTCTTCTCTGAGTCCGAGCCCAAGAGCTAAACCAATCCCATCCCTCTTGAAGCTATAATAAGACTCTGGGGAATGTTGAACTTATAATAAGACTCTGGGGAATGTCCTTATCCCGAGAAGCCTCTTATCCCGTCCCGCATCCCAATAACGACAAGTCAAAAAAAAAGGAGGTATAAGCTCTAGTTATTGTTATTCTCTGATCTTAGAAGGAAGGAAGGGCGATTATGAATTCTATCTGGCCCACGTATCTCTGATTGGGATTACCCTCTCCTCTCTCGCCCACCAACTCTGCCCACGCCCACTCATCTCTGATCTTTCATCAATTCTCAGAAAACCATGAATTGAAGCGTGATTTAGGTGGTCTCCGAAGGGTCCGACAATACCATAATTACATATCAAATATATGCATTGTCTGCTCTGCTATTGAGGGGAAGAAATATGGGCGTAACGTATTGACTTTGAGGGGAAGAAATATAGGGCATGAATGGAGGTATGGTATTTATTTCCCAGTAAGGTAGGCATGCTTGTATGCTTTTGTATGCTGTCCATAGGTGTGAGAATAGCATTTCCCTTTCAACCTTCACTGGCTGGTGCCTGGTCTTAAGCTACTAAGCCACGCTAGGCCGACCTTCACTCTTACCATCAGGTCAAGCGAGTCCCCACCATCAAGTAAAGCGAGATGGGATTCATCCTTCGCTATAAGTTCGATAAGAGGTTTGAAAGCATCCCTTTGAAACACACTATTACTTTATTGGTCGGTTGGCATCTTTATTAGTTAGCAATATAGTTTCTTTCGTGAACGGAGAATTGATTCCTCACCGTTTGTGCAAAACTCGGGTGAGTGGCTCCGCCCCCCTCCGGTCCCTATTGAGCGCCTCCATTCCTAATTGACTATAAATGACCCTTCCTTTCCGAACTATTGACCTGGCTTTCAATTAAGGGGCCTGACATGAAGTAGTTGGGCTAAAATAGTATAGACAAATAGATCTGTCTTGTGCGCACTTCTTTCCCCGGCACGCTAACTCATCCTTTGTAAGGCACTTGATTCTGACCAATTCAAAGTAGTTGGGGGCCGTGAGTCTCATTTCGGTAACTAGAGCCAGGGATTGCTTTTTCTCATTTGCTGGATAGATCGATGTTTCGAGTGGCTGGGGGCGAGGCGCGGTGCACGGAATGAACCCATACCCATACGGACGGGGTGGACGCCGCGGGATGTCATGCTTTTATTTATACTTAAATGCTTATATATGTTGAGTATATGTGCGCTTTATTTTGATTGATAGATCTCGAATCGATTCTAGTTGATTCTGTCTCTTGATTGCTAGATACACACCCGTTTTACTACGCACTGCCCCCTTAGTTCACAAGCTCTTGAACGGGGGACCCAAAAAACTCCCTAACTTGGCGGGGAAAACCCCTGGCCAACACTACCCAGGCTTGACAATTTATGCGCCCTTGCAGGGCAAGCGAGCAGGGTGGGGCACTGATTTATTTGATCGAGTTGATAAATGAGGAGCTGGATGAGGAGTTGGATGAGGAAGGAGCTCGATTAGGATTCCCCAAAAAGCCACAAACACACAAGCAGGGAGCGGTGAAACGAACCATTCAACTTTCACCTTTAGCCTTAAGCCATGAACCATGAACCAGAAGCCACGAGTCATGAACCAAAAGCCCTTAACCTCGGAACCTTTAGACGAGTCCAACAGAGAGAAGAAGCTATTCAATGGCCGAGAGGATAACTTATCCATCATCGCTAGAGAGGATAACTTACCCATACCCTCGGAAAGGAGCGAGGTTAACGACGGTACGGCACACGATACGGTACGGGGACGAATGATCCTGTTAGTGAGTAATAGTGATTTAACATAAAGAATGAGTTCATACAGTTAGATATGATGCACCTGTGATCATACTTATTCAGAGCCCAGAAGTAACAGTCAGTGTCAGGAGGTCATCGCCGATAGAATAATAAACCCCCATATCACATACCCGAGTCACCTTCAACACATGAGACATCCACTCAACATGGTATGAGTCAGTGAGTTAGGGTCATTCCCAATAGCCCAAAGCCAGCTCTACGTGACCAGGAAAGAGTTGTACGTGACCACCAGTTGGAGATCCCCCGTTACCAGTTAGTTGTACGTGACCAGTATACCACGTGACCAGGAAGCCAGCAAGTAAGTGGTCGTGCCGAGTTATACGTTACCTACGCTACGTGACCCATTGGAGTTCGTACCCGCTAGTCCACATATACCCCATAAGGTCCTACCTGATACCCGCATTACACTGAATGATACAACCGGAGGGATAGAACTAAGTCATTTGCAAATTTTGATGAAATCTGAAGTGAAAACGAAGGTGAACAACCGCTGTATATAACGCAATGTTGTATCTTATTCTTGGTGGGCGTGGTGTTATATTTGGTGTTGTTCATTTTATGGCTTGGTGTAGGCAGATGGGCTGTATGTTGTATCTGCTGGTGTGAACAAGTGGCAGGGGGATGGGCCCCCCGTGGTGGGTGTGAAAGGCTGCTCTATCGGTGTCTTGGTTTGTCGAAGTGGTTGGCTAATAGGAGAAGACTCCCAAATCTCTTTCAATCAAAGTCAAATCAATAACCAATCAAAGTCAAATCAATCACTTTGGTGGGTTTGGCTGATGGCTTGTGATGAATGGCTTCTTTCTATCGCCCCTCCCTTAATACCGGCTTTAGGGGAATGGTGAAACGGGACATAAGCCTAAACATACTAGTTATAGGGGGAGGGGGTTGACACATTGACTAGTGCTACTAAGATGCATAGTGTGAGGGGCCTTTACTACTCGGAGGCTCTGCAGAGAGAATAGACTACTATTTTCTTTATACAGACTACTACTTCGTTATCAGACTAATGGCAAGGACGTATACATGCGGAACAACTTGTTGGACTAAGGAACCTGCCTCCTATGGGTAAGGTTTTTGGGAATATGGTCCTCGGTCCGGTACGCGTCGGTGGTCCCACAACAACGAACATGGATGGAGGATTATACTGGTTGTGGGGTTGTATGGATCTCACACGGCCTCATGATGCGGGATGTAGTTAACGCCCTACGACTCACTATTGGCCTAACTCACCTCACTAAGCGGCTCTACAACGGGAATGGTGCTTACCCATAAAGGACACCTCAAATGGGTGGGTGCTAGATCATACCCTCTTGAACAGGCAGGACTCATGCTGGTTGGTAACCTCTATGAAATCTACCTCCATAGTGCTCCTCCTATAGGGATGCCACTTACTAACCACATGGACTCTCTCTCATGCATGCATGCTGGTAACAACGCCCAAGGGGATATACCACGCACGGGCTCATGCTGGACGTTACCGAACTCATACCTCTCACGAACTGCCTGCTGGGCACGTGGTAACCTGTATTTGAACTAAGGAGGATATTCTATTATCCCGATGACAAGGACCCAAGTGGATTATTATACTAGTATTGGCTTACCAGCTAGCAACTAATAAACCCTCCTGGGTGGTACTGACCTATCCGCACCTCTTATTAAGGACTCATGCTGGCTGGCTGGATGTAACGCGCCCAACCGGCTTATTTGCCACGTACTCCTAATGCACGTACTCCTACATGCTGGAAGGTTACTTGATATCCCACGGGCCCATGCTGCAAGTTTGAAATATGCATATCCCCCATGAGAGTGTCAATGGATCTCCCCCCACGGGCTGATGAAGCTGTCAGTTCCAATCCCTCCTGCTAGTGGAACCTCCTCATAGTGATGTGGAACCTCCTCATAGTGATGTGGAACCTCCTCATAGTGATGGTTGTGGGTGGTATACCCAGACCTAGCTAAGCGGCTGCATGGCTAATTGAAGGTGCGAAGCCGCTTGTCCCTCCGGGGGCAAGGATTGGTCTTACCCGCCGCGCTGCAGATATGGTTATTGGGCTTAGGAATGGTTATCGGGTGAAAGGCAAGGAATGGTTATCGCTGAAGATAAGGAAGCGTAGAAGCATGGAAGCGTAGAAGCGTAGAAGCATGGACAGACTCGCTTATTCCCCGTTATCTGTATCCTTCCCTTAAAGTATCTGTATCCCTTAAAGGTCAGGTCTGGTAAGACGGTCAAGGAGAAGGATTTCAATCAAGACCAGCACCTCCTATCTTATATTTTCCCTTACCTTATGACTTGCCTTCCTTAGCTACTCCATACTTATAGTTCAATACATAAGCCAGCACCGAGAAGCAAGGAGCTTATCATGTGGACTGCCACAGAGGGCTTTAGTCAAGGCTCTGGTACCACTAGTATCCGGCTATAGGGCCTGGGCTGAACGCTAGCTGTTGCCCGCCGGGTGTGAGTCAAGCAGCTGCTTCCTCATTCATTTGATATTGAACCAGCACTATCAATAGCAGTATAAGCAGAGGGGGTAGCAGGCAGCATCTCAATATTGATCACAACAGCAGAGGTAAGCACCAGTCACAGTAGAAATGTGTTAATGAGGTAAGGGAACTCCCCACCACGGCACACCCAACCACGCCCCTGATGTAATGTAAAAGCCCCTGACGGAATGTCTCGGATTGAGGGAAGCACCTATACCTTGAGCTGTCTGATGTCCTGACCGGGTAGAACTACGCCATGATGGCTATGGCTCTGAGTATTTCCTCAGTGCGAAGACGGAATCACCTTAAATGCATGAAATCATCCAGTTCCCTAATGGACACATACGAGTTATGGAATCCAGATGGAGAATATGCCTACAAACCCGTTCCAACACTTTCGTGCCTCTTTCAAATACGTGTTTAGCAAAGCTTTTTTATATCGACTGGAACCAACCCCAATTGCTTATTAATCTAAGTTTTGATGGGTCAACCCATGCCTATTTACATGATTCAGACCCCACCGGAATCTTCTGTGGAATATGCACAGGAAAGGGACTTGTCTTCATAAACTGCTGCTGCTTATAGCTATTATTTCACAACCCTACTTTTGGCTCTTCTTTAGAACTAGAACTTGTTAACGAACGTGCTCGAGAAAGAAAGGAAAGAAGGAAGGGCTCATAGGGTTATCTGGACAGAGAGAAATCGGGGGGGGGGCTAGGCATCCAAATCACTCCCCATAACCATTTACATTGAAACATAGAGCTTGACATTTAGGGAACTTGAAATCCTTTTATAACGGACACGGTCACAACCCGTTTAGCAATAGGCCCATCCTTTCGGGGTGGTACGTGCCAAGACTAGGACCGGAAATCTGATTGAGACACCTTGCTCTTTTAGATGGAAGATCCCCTAGATCATTTCTTTAAGCTGAAGGCATAGGATATTGCACGTGTCTATGAATAAGGTAGCTTAGTGGCCTTTCTATTAGGATTCCTACCTAGGTGGCTCTGGCAGGTGGAAGGGCACCTGAGACAGCTAAGGAAAGAACCAGTTGCTTGCTTAACCATTGCCGAACCGTTGCTCGCTTAACCATGGGCAATCTATTGCTCGCTGAACTAATAGTCTAGTCACGAGAAGACGAAAAAGAAAAAGAATAAGAACCGGAGCTCTTGAACCAATAGCTAGTTGGTAGAATCACTGGGAACGAACCCATCCAAATAGTCTAGTTATAATCTGTCAACCGGGACTCGTGCTAGTCGAGTTGGGCTGGTTATCATACTTACCTCGTGCTAGTTGTTGGGCTGGGAAGCATTCTCGCTAGCTGGGCTGGTCAACCTCGGACTGCCCTCGCTAGATGGTTGTCGGGCTGATAAGCAGTATCCTGTACCTCGTGATAGTTCTTGGGCTGGGAAGCATCCTTACCTCGTGATAGTTCTTGGGCTGGTCTACCTCGTCTCGTACTTCTATTGATGGGCTGATAAGCCCTCCCTCCTTTACGATAAGAGTTTGGCTTATAAGCTTATTCCTGTACAATAGTCCCCTGGGCCATCATCCCCACCTCGCTAGCTAGTTCTTGCGCTTGTTCCTCTACGCTAGCCGGGTGAAACGAACAAAGAGAGGGATTGACTGTGACCGAACCATGAGAGGGATACGGATGTAAGTGGTGGTGGGAATAACCAGAACGGAGTGAGGGGAAGGGAATGGGTCTTTTAGTAAGGCGGGAAATATAGAAATGGCGGGCGGCTAATGTGATGCTGAGGAAGTCCACCAGAATCATATGCCTAAAGAAAGTGATGGTTGGGGCCTAACGTGAAGTCACCTTCCTTTCTGTGTTTACCTAAACAAAGTGAACAAAGGGACCAAAGGCCCGGTAGGGACTCACTATTCATATGGTGAGGACCCGGTAGGGGGCTCGACTAAAGGGAGAGGAATTGAACTTGATGGTTTATACTCTTCTTCTTTCCATGCCTTCTTAGGATCTATATCTTCTTTTGAGGGCTCACTTTCATCTTTCCTTTTCTTATAACCCTCTTCATTTTCTTTTTCATTTCAAGGTACAGATCTCAAGGTCATGGCTTTGAATAATGAGAAAGATGGAGACCAGAAAGCCAAGGAAACCAGGTTGAGTCTGTAGGTCTTGTTCCGAGGGATAGATTGATGTATGAAGGGATGGAAGGAAGGCGTAGCCATACATCCATTCAGTTCTGTTTAGTATAGTCAGTTCAGTTCAGTATGGTCAGTTCAGTTAAGAGAAGACAAAAGCAAAAAATAGGAACTTTAGTTGCTCGACTGATAAGGACCTTTAGGTGCTTAACAGTCGAGCCCCTACCGGTCCTCATTATCGGACTTAGCCAAGAGATCAGAAGTGGGGCAGTAGCCTGCCTTTTCTTTTCATTCAACTTATCAAGGATAGGTACCAAGCCAAGAGAAAATATAGCATAGTATGGGGCGTTATTTCAAGCAAGATAGGCGTAAGACAGAATAAGGTAAGGCGTATTTGAAGACTTTTAGGGTCGCCACCAAGATGAACTATAGCATAGCATGGAATGCCTTCGGACCTTTCAGGACCTTGTTTGTCTATATACCGATAGCCTTATTCTCTGGGTGGGATAGCCATATTATTGATCTGGGGCCGATAGCCTTATCTATTCGATGGGGGATACTCATATATAAAGAAGTGGATATCTTCCTCTCCTCTCCTCTCGATGGCGGCCTTATCAGTCGAGCACCTAAAGGTGATGGCGGCCTTAACAGTCGAGCCTGCTTACGCATTCAATTTACTTATTTGCCCCTCAAATAAGTCAAAAAATGGTCGAGCACCTCTTGGGTTTACTTATTGGGTGGGGGGGCTTTTGGTCGAGCCCCCTAAAGGGTCCTTACTAGTCGAGCGTGCTTACGCATCCTAAAGGTCCTCTTCAATTTACTTATTTGCCCCTCAAATAAGTCAAAAAATGGTCGAGCACCTAAAGGTCCTTATCAGTCGAGCCCCCTAAAGGGTCCTTATCAGTCGAGCCCCCTGTCGGGTCCTTGCACTAGGAAGCGCAAGCCCCTCCGGGACCTTCTTTCTTGATCAGTTACCGCCGTTTCATTGGTGAACCCATTGGGGTATGAGCGTGTGGAAACACTTAGCGATGAGCAAGCCTGCCTGATAGGGCCGCCTTAAATAAGAATAGGGGGTGATCAGGTCTAGGCCAGCGTAACACCTACCAATCAAACCTGTTGCTGAAGAATGGGAGAGGGAATTAGGTATACTTCATCTCTTATTTTGACCAAGGTGCGAAGCCGCTTGTCCCTCCGGGGGGCAAGGAGAGAATTTGTTAAGCTCGCTATGTTAGAAAATGGAACTAGGCCCATTTAACGTATTTACTACTTTCGGTCATTAGCCAGGTATCGTCGTGCCGTGCATAAGGTACGGAGTCGCTCGCCCTTAGCAGGAGGGCGAGGTACGCGTTGTGACTCAACCGTCCCACCAGCAGTAACATAGGCAGTGGCATAGGCAGTGGCAGTAGCGGTCTTCCTCAGCAGAGAGAGTTTTCCTAAGATGGCTTATCACTTCAAATCTTTAAGCAGATTCCATCCAGCCTTAATTCCTTAATTCCAGCCTTAATGCCTTGCCTTCCTTATGTGCCTCATGAACTGCCATCAAAGAGATTTTCATTGATATGAAATACGCGGTGGAATGCCCCTAAGCCCATCAGTCAATGTGGAATGCCCCCCCCCACCAGAAAGGACACCCACCCACCCTTTCGTTTCGAATATCCGAGAAAGGCCGGAGGAAAATGTATTAGGTCGTTCGAGGGAGATAGATTGGGAGAGGTCATTTATGCGACCTATTGATTGGGCCTGAGAGATTGGTTGATTGGGCTCGACCACCGCCCACCACCCAATAAGCATCAAGGAAGTCCGTATCTCTCATATCCTAGCCAGGGTGGATTCTCCTTCCTAGCAAGCCCGCCTGTTTCATCATTTCTTTTTGTGCCAGCCCGCACTAATAAGCAAGTGATATAATCGAGTAATAACCGCAAAAAGCGAGCAGCCGGGTTCTCCCAGCCTCGGTTCATATCCCAGCCAGCAAGGAAGAAGCACGTAAGTAATCCTGCACTGGTTCTTGAATTGAGAATCCCAGCCTGCCATTTATTCTTTCCTCCAGTCGTGATTCGACCAGCGAGCCCACCGTTTCTTTATTGGACCATCCCGGGTTGATTTGACCAGCGAGCAGCAAGCAGCTGTCCGTGTTCGTAAAGCCCGCAAAGCCAGCGATCAAAGCAAACAAGATAAGCCGGCGCAAACAAGAGAAATATCGCTCGGGGAAATTCAATAATGAAAGGTGACCTATGAAGGGCAAGACCTATTAGAAGATCCAGATGGTAGATTGATATGCATGAATCTGGCGGCACTTTAGCTGGTTCATTGAACTGGTAATCGTGAGAGTGGGAAAGAAGGCTGCGTATGAAGATGGTAATTCTTTGAGTTCAACACGCTTCTCAAATTGGGGAAATTCAATAACTAATTCAAGGTGGCGTATGCGGGATGGTAAATTGTGGAGTGAAAGGGTGAGAAGTGATAAATTATACGCCTTGTCTACGCCAATGGTAAATGCAATACGGAAAGGTGGCCTATTACTGGTAGGTAGGGGCCCCTTTCAAATAGAGGACAAAAGGGGAGGGCAGGCAAGACCTATCGGACCTTGAACTGGTCAATTCAGTAATAGAAGGTGGCGTGGTCACTGAAAGGTAGCGGCCCAAGAAGATGGTAAATTCACTAGTTCAAAGGTGGCCTATGTTAAGGAAGTGGGGATATCAAGAATGAAGTGGTTTTGAAATCAAAAAGCATGCTGCATCAAAAGGAAGGGATTTGAGGTTTGACCTCCGAGAAGTGGTGGGGTATATATTCCCCTCACGATGGTCGTTTTTCCTCCGACTATGAGCGGGGGGTATTAAGTGTATGTAACACCACGTACGTATCCGCCCAGCCTTGTCCCAACAATGTATCCAGCCAGCCTCGTTCCAACTATGTTTCCAGCCTTGTCCCAAGTAGGTTTCCCTTCCAGCCTCGCTCTAACTCTGTATCCGTCCAGCCTCGCCCCAACTATGTATCCGTCCAGCCTTGTCCAAACTATGTCTCCAACCTCATTCCAACTAGGTAGCCTCGTTCCAAGTAGGTTTCATTCAGTCGCCAATCAAATAAGCCCGCAATCAAATCAAGAGGGGTTGCACGGTGAATCAACGTAAATGAACCATGTCTCTCTTTCTCGCTATGTAATCTAGTGGTTGCAGCAGCCCCCACTAAATAAGAATAGGAACAAGTCAATGTTCTGTATCGTTAAGCTTTGTGTGTTGAGACGGGGATGCATATTGAGGGACGGGGGAGTTTGTTGAACGGGTGGCACATGTTTCTTTCTCTCGGGTCTGTGGGCAGGTTGTACTGTGTGATTGGTGAATGCACCTAACGCTGGGGACAAGATTCTTTCCCCTGGCCGCTCCTTCCGGCCAGCATCATCAGCGGACTAATTCAGATCTCAATCCATCTAGGCTTTTCCGCCTTGTCCCAACTCTGTATAAAGCCAGCTTCGCCCAAACTAGGTATCCAGCCTCTCCCAACTAGTAGGTATCCAGCCTCGTTCCGACTAGGTAGCCTCGTTCCGACTAGGTAGCCTCATTCCAACTAGGTTTCATTCAGTCGCCAATCAAATCAAGCAAGCCCGCAATCAAAGAAAAAGTTTTCCGGGTGAATCAACGTAAATGACCCAACCATGTCTTTCTTTCTCTTCGATATGTCTAGTGGTTGCAGCAGATAGGAACAAGTCAATGTTCTGTACGTTGAGGGACGGGGTATTTAGTTGAGACGGTGGAGTTAGTTGAAGGGTATCGTGTGCTTGCTGCGGGACCCCATCACCCCTCTCAAAAGATGTGGGCTATAAATCAATCACTATCCGGGCAAGCATCACCCACCTCCTGGGGCTATCAGCGACCTTCTGGCAATGACCCTCTGGAATGACCTTCTGTATCTGACTGGCTATGACCCGCTGGCTATGCCTGGCTATCATCGGCTGTACCCCCATCTCTTTTTGGGGCAATGACCTCCTGGCACTAACTGGTTGGCGATGACTGGCTACTGCGACTGGCAATGCTTCTGAAAAATACCCTATGGCTCTTTCTGTGTATGATCAGCTATCAGCGGGAATGACCTACCTTCTGGCAAAGAAAGGTTGGCTGTATGACGGGTACTTACGGGCTTACTATACCACCTTCTGGCTATGAGACTGGCTATTGGTTATGAGACTGGCTATGACTAGAGGTCCTAGCAATGATACAGACAATGACCTTAAGGCAAACTAGCGTCTCTGACTCCCGGCAATAACTAGTGGCTCTCAGCAATGACAACTATGTGATCGGCCATCGACTGCTCTTCCTTGTGACAAGTACCTCCCTCCAGGCGACTGGCTCTCGGCAATGACCTTAAGGCAAGGACTCCGATGATTGGCAGCAATGCTACACCTGGCAATCCTCTCCTTTTAGTCGAGCCACTAAACGTACCTAGGGAAACTGACTAAAAAGGCATGTTTGAGTCATAATCAAATCATTTACCGTGTGGGAATGAGGAGGCTCTTGGGTATCGGCAACCGGCGACTACTATCTATCGGCAAGCATCAATCGGCACCTCCTGTGAATGATTGACCCTTGGATCGACTAGTGGAAAAGAATCTCGTATACAAAGAGACATTTCATTATACATGAGGGAGATCGTCATTCAATCAGCGATACCATAATGACATATATAATAGCAACATCGAATCCAATCATGATGCGCGGCTCGACCACTGGATGAGGATTACCCAAACCAGAAGAGCCAACCTCACACCAAGCCCACCAAGAAAGAGCTAATCCAACCTTCACAACAGGAGAGAATATACACCATCCCACCAAGAAGAAGATACAACATCGCGTACGTTGCTACACCCAGAGCTTCTATGTGCTTGTTTTGATTTACAAATGTTGCTCGAATATCTTCTAGTTGCAATCAATCAAAAACAAATGCAATGAGAAAAGGATGGACCAGTTAGATATCGATACCCAGCAACATAAGTTGCACACGTAGCAAATACTAGGGGTGCAGGAGCAGAACCAAGAGCAAAGACAAAGCCAGTCGTTTACCTTTACTAAGTAGATCCAGAAGCTTATACGGGAGTAGCTACACCAATAGTAGATTCTCATGATCCAGCAGCAATAAAGCACGCAGACCCAGATCCATAGCTAGCAACATACCTTCCATTTATAGAGCCCGTAGTAGCACCCCTTCTTATAGCTCCATTTCGTGATCGAGGTTCAGAGTCAGTCACTTGCCTTGATGAGCTAGATCGAAACCCAACCTTATCTGTTTACCCATATCCAGATTAAGACCCAGTGCCAGTAGTTTCTCCTGTTGATTAAGCAGTTTAACCCATTGACCCGGGAGATGTAGCGATAGATTAAGCTGTTGATTCATAAGTTGATCCAGTCAATGAACCAGAAGCATCTATTGAACCAGAAGCTAAGGTAGCTAGAGAACCACCTGTAACAGGGAAGGTAGTCGTTTCTGACCCAGCAGTAGATTCATATGTATATTCAGAAGTTGGACCAGTTGATCCACCTTAAGCACTAGTCCCAGCAGCATATCGAGATGGAGACTTAGAAGTAGCCGTATATAGAGAAGCGGCACTAATGGCAAGGGAATGAGATCCGGTACCAGTAGATCCAGTGACATAGGTAGAAGAGAAAGTGGACCAAGCATAAGTAGAGCCAGTAGCATATCCAGTAGTTGACCTTGTTCCGGGTTTATGCACATCCCTACCTGTTATATAGCTAGTTACAGATCGAGATCCATACCCACCCGAACCAAAGAAAGCATCACTAGCAGCATAGGTATAGAGTTTCTTCTTTTGACCTATAAGCAAAGGCAGCATATGTATATGAGTCAGCCGAGTAAGTTGATTCGGTTGTTTCCGTTTCAGCTGCACGAGCAGTTCCATACCCAGTTACACCACCAACAGTAGTGACCGTTGTTGAATATCCGTAAGCACAAGTTGGTCCAGCAGCATCCCTTCCAGTCTTTAGTCCTTGATGCTGCAGTAGTCGATTCATTCTTTTCACCAGCAGCATAAGTAGCATTTGAACCAGTTGTCCTAGTCGAACAATCAGTTGATCCACTAGTTTACGTCGTTGAAACCTCTATCTTTGCGTGTGCCTCTGCTACTATGGGTGAGGGGACTGGATCTTTATCTGGGCGAGATGGTGGCTTTGCTACTGCTTCTGGAACTGAATCTGCTTTAGCTGGCTCGGATGCTTTCACTTATATAAGGTCCAAGATGCTGCGAATTAAGCCCTACGCCTGCACGCTATCCATGTGTTAGAGATAGAAATAGCTCCCTATTCAAGCCAACATCAAGGTAGTGCCCCGTAGTGACAAGGTTGGGGATCCGGCCCATAGAATAGTCCATGATAGCGCTACGTCCAAGCGAGAATCCTACTATACGCTCATGTTTTCTGTACAATAGAGTTCCTCGTTTGTTAGGAGTTGAACCGAAACAATCGAGCGGAGGGTTCGTGCTATGGGTAATAACATGATAGGTGTAACGCATGCTATAAAGTGTTTCCAATTTGCTCTGGTGTATTGAGAATCGCAAAAATCCAGTGAATTTGACGGGTCGTAATTCCTGTAGTTACGCAGGCTACCCACTAGCTATAAATCCATCTCCCTCAACTGAATCCACTGGATCAACAATCTGCTGGAACTATATCTGCTGGATCGAAGGCTGCTGGACCAGGAACTACTGCTATAGGATAGGATATAGGATCTGCTTACCGAAGCTACAGAAACCACCACCCTTGCTAGTGCTTATGGCTCTGCTCCTGTCTTTCCCGCTGCTTCTCCCTATGTCTCTACTACATAAACTTAGGCGGGGTAGCACGAAGATGAAAGCATGGTGAGCGCTACATTCATTTGGGCATACATAGCGCACTTCTTTGACCTGAGTGCTGCCTTCCTTCCACTTACACCAGAGCAGCTTCCTTACCCACCGATAGGTATTATTCTACCGCCTTTATAGCTGCCAACTATGTCTTGACTATTGACTCGGATACTGATGGTGCTGGATCAACAGATGAAACAACCGCCTCTGCTCGCGCTGGGGATTACGTATTAGTAACTGCTTCTTCCGTTGCGAGGCGATCAACCACCGGTAGTAAAGGCGGAACCGGAGCCATTTGACTTTGATCCCATTCCAGAAGCAAATCGAGATTGAGTTCCAAGTCCAGTCGTTGGCCTTGAATCAGTTGATCCCACATAGGTAGCAGCATTAGTGGTAGAGCCTGAAGCAGTTTAGATCCTTAAGCCATAGAGGCAAGAGTTTCACCATTACCAGAGATAGAGGAAGCATCTCGCCCAGCGTCCTTTATAGTTTGAGATCGAGCAGATCCATCCTCGATAACTATCATCTTCTCTTCGATGTAAGTAGGACGAGTTCATACCTAAGCAGGAAGACTTGCACCTGCCCAAAGTCTGAATCTAGGAATGGTTTCCCTCGAACCAAGGAAGGCAAGAGTAGTTCGCCAGAGCTGAGAATCCTCTACCGGCCACTGAGCTCTCGAGAAAGGTAAGGAAGCCTCGCACAAGCTGGAAAGCCCCAACTTTGAGTGGGCTTCTTTCCCTCGCTTTTAGGAAGATGGACTCGTCTTGGCTTTCAGTCAGCATGGAGTTCAGGTATCAGTCTGAGCTGTAGCTGCACGATAGGCTAGTCAGAATGCCAGTTGTAGGTCTTTTATGGTCGTCAATCTCCTTCCCTGATTACAGGAAAGCGCCCTCCGGGTCCTTCTTCTTCGGATTGAATTAAGCGGTAAACTACTACTAGTAGCTATCGACCAATTAGAACGGCCTCACTCAAAGGTGACTCGGCGGGGAAGAAGAGTTCATAGTGGTTGGTACCCAGCAGTATCTGAAAGCAAGTGTTCTGGAAGCTGTAAAGCTAATGGCGTATAGGGCTACGTGATGGTGTTAGTAATAAGGGTAAGGGTTGGTTGGTCGATCCATCCGTACACTTCCAGCATTAGAACGTGGGGTTGCTTAGTTAGTGGCGGCGTTCACATCCCATGAGAGTGCCCTACGGGGGCGAACCAAGAGCAGAGCAGTTATGGCGCATAGCGAGCGTGGAAGAAAGAGAAAGCCATGGTTTGGTGATGATGATCCTACCGCTTGCCCCCTGGTTGGGTATTTTGAGCCAATGCTTTCATGATACCCTGCTAAGAAGTCTTCCCCTGGCTTAGCACGTGTATGTATGCTTTCATTATTTCCTTTCTAGTGCGATACTGTGTGCTAGTGCTGTAGTTGTTAGCCATGTGCCATAGTTTGCCGTCCGTTGTACCGCCCCCCAACTGGGTGGTATGTGGAACTATGGTAATTGCGCTATGGGAAGTTCTCTACTGGGGAATGGGTAGTAATTGTGCAATGTGTTTCGGGCTTAACTATGTACTTGTGCTCAGGGAATGTATTGAAGACGCCTCCTATCAGCATTGATGTCGAACCTCATCAGTGAAGTGGGCTAACTTCATAAGATCCATTGTCCAACCCAACCCCAGCTTCGTTGCTAGTCCTCCGGTCTGCAAGTATATAAAGCAATGAACCATGAAGATATAGCAGCAGGTGAGAAGAAGATTAAGTCGCTCTGCATGCATTCTTTAGCTTGTGTATTATATATAGCAATTATGCAAAATGACTCATTGTATCATTCTGTGTAGGATAGTGTGCCTTGTGATTAGGCCCCTCCCTCCCAGCGTGACCCTCCTGTTCTGTTGGGTAAGTCGTTTCTGGGTATTGTCTAATCGTGAATGGGTACTTGCATCCTGGGCCTGATGTCCTCTCGGCTGGCGTGTACCGGTGGTAATGAGGGGCAAGGTGTCCTGGGTATGGGCAAGGGGTTCTATCTCTTGTCAACCAGAAATCGGCGCTGACTGGGTCCCGATCAACTATAGTAGCACCTGGATATGCACCTGGAATGGGCTATGGCTCTCCAACGGGCACTGTATATCAATCTGCTGTATCTGCTTCTGGGTCTTGCAGCCCATTGATTAAGTTTATCCGCCCTCGCTTGCTAGTAGCTTATATGCCAGTGCCGCAATAAGCATAAAAGACAGAGGCAGAGACAAGGGCAGAGACCACATAAGAAACAGAGGTCAAAGCATCAGAATAGGTAATCCCGCAACCAGCGGTTGGGGATCAAGATCAATAAGTAGATCCACCATCCCAGGCATCAGAGATAGAGGTAGTTTCAGCTGACCGAGTACCAGTAAATGATGTCAGTGACCCGGATGGAAGGGATGATTCGTGGCGTTGCCCTAGTCGTTTGGTCTATTGCCCATTTTCGATTTGACCACGCCACCCTGCTTACCTCGGAGCTTCGCTGGGCCTCACTCAACGCATTAATAACTCAGTCGGGCGGGCTCGGTTTGTAGTGTGTCCCAGCACTTCTTTCTTGTTCGAACCAACGCGCCTCAAATCCTGGATCTCAATCACCAGCTGGAATCACGAAATCAAGTTTTATCCACTCCTATCCTGATATTTATTATTCTTATTTTGGTCATTTTTATTACTAATAGGAGGATCGGGTGCTAAACGCTTCAATAATAATAGGGTGGAAATTGATTCTATTATTTATACATATACCCACACCCCCTTTCATAATGGCTCGACCGGCTGCGGGATGGATGCACAATCATCAACGATGTAACATCCATAATATGCGTGCGATCACATGATGCTCCCTCCTGTTGACTTGTATGGGATAATAGTAAATGAGTTTGGGAATGGTGTACGTCGCCCGTAGGTTCCTTTTCTCATTCAGCATGCCTGATACGTTCGCTCTGAATCATTGGGGCGGATCAGATGCCTCCCTGCTAAATCAAGTTAGGGCCCTTCGTGGACACCTGCCTGATACATGTATCCTATGATGGCTTTTCTCACCGTAGGATACATGTGGCATGCTCCGCGGGACATTATTCACAGAAAGCACCTTTGCTCGAGAATACTCTAAATAATTCATTATACTTGGCCCGAGGCTTATTATTTATTGGCCTTGGCCCGAAGTGATGTCCCTACTACTGACTGGGAAACTCTCTTCCATGAAACTGACACGTAGGTATGAGTGCAATAGAAGCAGCCCCACCTGGAGAGATCTTTTCATAGGGTTCCCTCCGACCTGAGTGATAAAGTGATAAGCAAGCCACTTACTTCTGGCAGCAGCCGTGATATGAGCCAGACCAGCCGGAAAGAAAGGGAGATCGGAAACTTTGAAGTGATAGTGAAAGAAAGAGCTCCCGGTTAGAAGCTTGCTATCCGTCTTGTTTTACTAGGTACCCCCGCTTCTCTTGCGACTGAAGCTGGCCTTGGGTCTGGGTTTCGATCTGGAACAGCTGCTACTAGTGGGGGTGCTACTAGTGAGGTTGCAGGTACTGGATCGACTGAGTCAACTGTATAATTGACTGCTGCTTATCTAGTCTTTGCTCTGGGTGTTGCTTCTTCTACTGAATATTCTACTTAATCTACTCAATCTACTGAACCATTTCAAGGGGCTTAACCGACAGAATCGACAAGATAAGCTAAATATACAACTCCATCAACAGCAGAACCAACTGAAGAATCGACTGGATCTACTACTGGTGGGTCTCTAAAAGGTAGGGATGCTGGTTATGGATCAATAGGATCTGGGAAACGAACTGCTACTGGTGCATTTTGATATCGATCTGGAATTTTCCACTTATTCATTAATGCTTTAACTATTATGGAGAGGGGGTGCTTCAATAGCTTCAATAGATACTGCTGCTAGCTTTGTTACTGATGCCGGCTCTGAAACAACAAGCATAACAGGATCACGCCCATCATCATAAGGATCTGCATCTCGGTATGGGTTGGGATCATCGGCTAAGCCGCTCTCGACATGGAACTGGAAGGTATGCTACTGATGCTATTGGTACTGCTCTTGTCATCATTGGTAGATATGCCTCTGTCTCTACTAGCGGATATGAGTGTGTATCTACTGCTGTTGGTACTGGGTAAGCTTCTGGATATGTTTCTGCTTCTACTGGTGCTTATGGATCACGAGCTGGATCGACTGCTTCAATAGGGTATGTATCTACTAGCCCTACTTCTGGGTATCGATATGGATCTGATGCTGGTGGAACTACGTGAAGGAAAGCTGCCTTTGTCTCTATCTATGATGCTTGCTTTGTTGCTGGCGTCCCGATCTTTATATAGAGAAATAGGTGCTGCTGCCTCTGCTCCTTCTACCTTTGCTTCTCCTGCTTCTGGTGCTACTGCTGGGTATGGATCTTACTCTGATGCTGGTGCTGCTTATGCTACTGTCTTTGCTTATGCGACTGGGTCTGGGTAAACAACAACTAGCTTGACTACTGGCATTGGGTTTTAAGATGGTGCTGGTCAATATAGAAGGCGATGATGAAAACAGAAAGGTGGGTAAGTTGGCCCGTTGTCATAAACACGAGCTTATAGAAACAGGATGCACTCAGCATGAGTAGAGCACGTGTGATAATGATAGAAACAGCGAATTGGGTTTCAACTCGAATGTTTGGACCGAAGTATGTGCTCCACTCGATTGAAACGCCCGATTATTATGATTATATTAAAACTAAAAATACCAACAATTTCTAAGCCACCCGAGCTAGATAAATAGAAGAATGAATCATAGAGCTAGATAAATAGAAGAATGAATCATAGAGCTAGATAAATAGAAGAATTAGTAATAAGGCGCTTCCCCAATTGCTATGGTTATTTCCCATCAACATGGCAAGAAATCGTGACATCTGGTTATGATATAGCTCCCGATGCTTATACATCTGGCTAGCTCCGAAGCACTTTCCAATTGGCTGCTGGTCGTCCCACCCCTTACGAAATGATATAAAGGCCAGCCAGCCGGATTCTCCATTTTCCATATAACAAGGGTTATGCAGGGTTCGGGTCTGGGACAACCATGACTGCCTTACATCATCATAATGGGAGGGAAAGATACAGATAATGCTACTCTAGTGCTTCCGGCCTGCTCTTCGAAACCCATTCATTCACTGCTTTTTGCTTAAAGAATACCCCTTGCACTAGGAAGCGCAAGCCCCTCCGGGACCTTGTTTCATCTCATAATTATGGGTCCCCAACGATCTCTATCCAATCTTTGATGGCTGGTCGGACATAGCACATATCTCTTGTGGAGCAAGTAAAGCATAAATAAGAAAGCTTACGTTGAGTAAAACAAGTGGACATTAGCTTTCCTATCTCCTCATTCAGAGAGGTAGGCTGCTATAAAAAGGTAGACATCGAAGTGCATGTAGGTGGTTCCCTGGGAAGCACTGGAATGATAGCAAGCTCCCAAAAAAAAGCAATCTCACTTTTCCGGCATGCCTTTAAGTAATAGTAGGGGCCACCTTCATCTCTATCAATTGAAGTCCCTTCCTATGCAATCCTAGTCACTGCAAATACATCTATTCAACGTTGGACCTATCCTATATACATTGGATGTGGTTTCATCCCCAAAAACCAACTATTCCATATTAGCTGGCATTCTAAGAAAGCAATTGAATTCAGATGGCTAGTGGGAGGGCTCCTCTTCTGGACCTACAATCTATTGCGTTGGGTGGACGCCCCTACTATTCTTATTTACAGTCTACCGTATCCCCAACCTTAAATCATAATATGTGCAGTACCCCTCTCGATTTCTATTTAAGGGGAAGAATAGGAGCAAATATTGGAGACCCACAGAATCTAGCAATAGAAGGTACCTTATTGATAGAATTCCCTACTATTCTTATTTAGGGAGAATGGCCCTATTCTTATTATAAGGTGGAACAGAAGCGTAAATAAAGAGGATGAAATTTATCGCTTTATATTCTTTAATAAGAGGAGCGAATGAAACTACTTCTTACTACACGTCTATGAATTCCCCCTTAAGTAATATAAAGAAGAAGTGCGTCACTTCGTTCAATCCATCTTATTAGGGGGCCCTTTCCCCGTTCTCCAATATGCCTTCTTTCCATTACCGAAACCGTTCTCCCGCTATCCAAAAGTGACAAATCTTTTCTTCTTATCCAACTTATTTATGATGATGTACCCTATAACCTTATTGAAGTTGCCTTTATTCGTTCACTAGATAGAAATAGATTTCTCTGGACATCGGATTATATGGATAAGGGGGTCACGTTGCACTCCCGGATTCTTTAAAGACCCTAACTCATTTCATTCTTTTCTTTAAAGACCTTACCTAAGATCAGGACCTCGAGGGACCGGAATAAGGGGCATAGACCTGACCTTACTGATGCTAAAGCGCATTTCAGGACCTGCCAGCCGGGAAAGTGAAGGTAATAAACCCTCCCTGATAGGAGCTGTCCTTGCTGCCAGAGAGAAAGATTTCTATGATATATCTAATGATCTAGAGATAGATCTATGAAGATATGCCGGAGCTTCCAAACGAAGGTCAAAAGCCTAGTCAAATCGCATCATCCGCTGCTGGATCACTGCCCGAAGTTCATAGTCTAAAGCCTGCTATTCCAAGCACCAGACGTAGAGGAGCTGCTTCACGGGGTTCGGCACCTATATGGCACAGGATCAAGTGGCGCATAAACTAGCCTTAGGTGCTCAGACTCGTCCAGGTCTTTGTTCGCGTAACAATACACAGAGAGGAAAGCTCTGAAAGGCTAGTGTTTATAAAGTGGTTCGGCTGGATCCTCGCTAGGTTTGCCTGATAAGCTCTCAAACGTCACTCGTCCTAGTTGCTGGGCTCATAAGCATCCTGACCTCGTGCTGCTATTAGGCTTGTTCCTCCACGCTAGCTGGTTTCACCGAGATAGCTAGGTTACACGACCAAAGAAAGGGGGATTTCTATTTACCGAACAATGAGAGGGATAAGATACGGGTTCATGCCGACCAAAGCGAGGGATTGATGATTGTGACCCCGAACGATAAGAGTTCATGGCTGGAAGCTGAAAGCTTGAAACCCGTGACTCGTGCTTGTTTCTTTTATAGAATGCCTTACCTCGTGCTAGTTGAGTTTGTGGGCTGGTCATCCTTCATCCCGAGCTTGGTTGGAACCGAACAAGATTTGGCGAACGAATCAAAAGGTGGAAGGGTTTCTCACTGATGAAGTCAAAGGGGGTTATTCAGTAGCAGTCGCAGGTTTTACAACTCCTCCTCCATTCCGCCTTCTAACTATTCCATGCTGTTGATACGCCAGAGATAGGCAACTATTCTATGCCTTTGTCCGAGTCTATGGTTAGTTACCCCACCTCCCTCCCTTTAGTTAGAGCAATCTATCTCGGGTTCATAACTTCACTTTCCTTCTTTTATCATAACTGTACGTTTCGACGCAAATGAACATCCTTCAGCTATTCTATCTTGGGCGGCAAGTAATCCGTCTAAAAGGCCTACCTATGAGGGAGAAGTAACTCCCCAATCGCAATCTATTCTGGCTCGGCTTTGTTTCAACTCGAGCATATGAACTTGCTTCTGCTTAGGGCGATCACGTTGATATGAAAGGCGGCTATTTCCCACTTAGTCAATTCTTTGGCTTGGGAATACTTTATTTCATCTCCCTATCCCACCCACCTACCTACCGTGCGTGAGACAGTTCGGTTCCGAAAGGGTTTAAGGCAGTTATTCAGTGTCGAAGGATGACCGGCAGCTATCGACGCAGCAGCAATCAACTTTCTCTATAAACTCAGATAGAGAAACTGGATTAGGTGGCCTCATCATCCCAATTAGTTCTTGAAGGCAGCTCTTCCCCGGTTGATCATATTTCCCCAAGCAGCATCGACTCTTGGATTTCCTCTTGTGTTCGTCCCAAATTATGGGGCGTAGACCTCAGAAATCGTCTAAAAGGATGCGTAAGCAGGCTCGACTGATAAGGACCCTTTAGGGGGCTCGACTGATAAGGATGCGTAAGCAGGCTCGACTGATAAGGCCGCCATCACCTTTAGGTGCTCGACCATAAGCCCCCCCACCCAATAAGTAATCGGTCCTCTCTTTTGGGGGAGGGGCCTACCGGGCCTCGGTGATTGGATTCGAGAGAGCGTAATGACATATATAATATATCTCATGAATGCAGCCTCTTACTTTCAGTCAGTGTTCTGGAACGCTGGTGGATGTTGTATCGAAGCTAATCTAAGACGTGTGAAGTATAATGAGTCTATCGTGTGGTGTAGTGGTAAGTTGGGCAGTAAGAAGGGTAAGGGTTGGTTGACCCGGTCCCATCCCGGTCTATCTATAGCTGTACCTCCTAAGCGATTCATGAAGTTCGTGGTATAGGGATCTGTCGTCTAGGTCTATAGGTGGGTCAGGTGGTGGTTTGTAAGGCAGGTCCTAAAAAGGTAGGATAGGTGTTTGGTCGGAAGGTGGTTCGAAGCATTCAAGTGAAAAGTGGGAAGGCGGTTCCTAAATGGTTAGGGTAGTCGGTTGGCTGGCCCCAAAATATGGTTAGGTGAAATGACCCCCAATATGGTTGGGTAGGTTAGGTGGTGGGCTTGGCATCTCCCGAAGACTTCCAGTCACTTGGCATCCCCCGAAGACTGAATCCGTCCATTTCAATCCCTCACCCATAGGAATGAGTGAGTGACCCCTATGAAGAAGTAAGGGCCCTCATCCTTCCGGTAAGTTGGCATCTCCCGAAGACTGAATCCGTCCATTTGAATCCCTCACCCATAGGAATGAGTGAGTGACCCCTATGAAGAAGTAAGGGCCCTCATCCTTCCTTCAGCTAGCTTGGCATCTCCCTCATACTTGCGCTAACTGGGCATCTACCGAAGACTTCATCCTTCCATATAAATCAATCAATCCCTCATACTTGCGCTAACTGGGCATCTCCAAAAGAGAACATCCGTCCACGTCTACCCTGCGGTGTTTGTTCGTAAGGCGGCGGGTCCTAATCGATTAGGTGTTGGTTCGGAAGGAAGGCGGAAGTCAATAGAGAAGCAGGAAGGCGGCATGAAATCTAGAAGGCAGTCAAGTTATTAGTCGGAGGTAAGTCGGAAGTAAGGCAGTCAATATAGAAGCAGGAAGGCAGTCAAGGTATTCGGAAGGTGGCATGACTCTCACACAAGCAGTACTCTAACGCTGGGCAAGCATTCAAGGGGTAAGTCTCAAGGTCGAGTGAAGAAGCAGTAAATCAAGGTCGGAGGTAAGGTGAAAGAAGCATGACTCTAAGGGCAAGCAGTCCTTTCAGGTTCCTCTCAGGCTGGGCAACAAAACGCTGGGCAAGCATGAAAGTTCGAAGTAGTAAGGTGGGTCGAATAAGTCAAGTTCGAAGTAGTAAGGTGAGGCGAAGCAGTCAAGGTATCAGTGGGTCGGCGGGTGTCATTTCAGCTTCCATTCCTAACCGTCGTCTTGCTATAAGCACAGTGTAACCTATTTTGTTCTGCTAGGTGAAAATATTGGTCGTAGAATCAGGCCTTTGGGGTATTTAGTGTGGGTTTTCTTCTGGGACTTCAAGGTTCAGGTCCTGGGTCAACCCAGTCAGTAAGGTCCTGATCAACCCTCTCATTTTGAATTGAGGGGAAGAAATCAATTTGAGGGGAAGAAATATTGATAACCTTCATATTTGTTTGCGTGCGATGGATCGCCATCATTCTTTCTTTTTGCTCCGATCGGAACTATTCCGAATTTGCGACAAGTCCTAGCATTAGTATGAGTTCGTTGACCGCGTAAGGGCAATCCATCTTGATGACGAATTCCACGATAACAAGAAATAGGAATGAATCGTTCGATGTCTGCTCGTTTTCCCCTCTTCAATTCCCAATGAACAACATGATCTTGACCTATTATTCGTTCAATTTGGTCGATCTGATACTTAGTTGACTCATTCACCTTTATGTTCTCACTTATACCTAATCGATAACGAACCTGAGTGGCTTCTTTAGGTCCAATTCCACCAATTTCGGTTGGGGCGATTCTTACTTGTTCATTGGGAACTAATCTCGCTCCTAAGATATGTGACATTGTTGATTGATTCTTTCCCTGGTCCTGCCGGCTGGAATCATGAATAGGTTCGCTCTTATCCGATCCGAATATTCTTTTCAAATGAATGTGGGAAGCACCATAGCTAGCTCGATCATAGGAAGGTTCGATCATAGATAGCTAGTGGTGTTTAGTCCGATTGATCATACGACGGTACAGAAGATATAAAGCACAAGCTCGCCTGAGCATAGCGAAGGGTCCCGTCGCATTCCAAGAACCTCATATTGGGGGGGGGTCTCGCGTTGACACGCCCTACGGCCTCCTGTTCGGGTTGGTTATGTTTTCAAGCCCTCGTTCGGTTGTACCACATCCTGCCCGAACCGAAGTCACCTGACTAAAGCGGTAATCAAATCCTCTCCTTTTAGTCGAGCCTGCTTGCGCATCCTCAGATATACGAAATTCCACTCTGATGAATGAGGGAGATTCAAAGCATATATTATATATGTCATTATGCAATCGAGATCTCGAACTAATTGGTTCATAAGGCAAGCATAATGACATATATAATAATATATATCTTTGTATACAATATTATGGTACGCTCAATTAGGATCGCATCCCATACGATGTGAAAGCGTACTTCATGAATATATAATGACCAGCATCCCCTTATATATAGCCCATAACCGGAACTGCGTCACCAAAAGGAAATGGAGATACAGTCTCGCTTTGCACGCCGCTTAGCCTTGGTTCGATCCCAGGCATTTTCTTTCTTCTTAGCTGCTTAGAGAATAACCAATGTATACCTCTTACTGATATAGCTGCTACAAAAGGAACTCATTTAGACCGTATCAGTTTCTCTTACTATACAATGCACCCTAAGGTGCGAAGCCGCTTGTCCCTCCGGGGGGCAAGGAAATAGAGTATATAAAGCCTTAGGTCATATCTTATATAAAGTCATCCATTTATTACTCACCTTAGCTCCATCGTATATCAAGTCAATCTATTGCCTCCGTTAGCTCATATTTCGTAGTTAGGAAGTGAGTTAGGAAGCTTACAGTCATTTCTACAGTCTTTCATATCCTAAGCCCGATAATGATTCCTACGGATAAGAAGGATACTACTAGTCTCGACCTTATCATTGTATTTCATAACCTTATTTAAGAACCACCAATCGTATTGAATAACCACCTGATTATTAGCTCCAGGAAAGGAATCAAGTTCTCATAGCAACAACCCGTCCTCAAAGCAGCCCCCAGTATCATGACCTTAGGAGCTCGGCCTGAAAACTCTCTTTTGATTCAGACTTGCCAAACCGACATACGAGAGAAACCATACTTTCACTATTATGGGAATACACCTCAACACAGCATGCATCTATTCTATTTGTCCCTCAACCAATCAAGAAGGAAGGAACAACAAAGCAACAAGGATCCTTGCCCCCGGAGGGACAAGCGGCTTCGCACCTTACATTTCAGGCTCCAACATATGGGGACCACTTACAGAACATCCCTTACTTGCCCTACCTGCAACAGAAGCACGGCTGTCCCCTAGTTGTAGTTCTGTTTAGTTCAGTTCAGCTCAGTGAAGGCCTGCCTTTATGCTAAGTTCCGGCCGAGAGCAATTGATTCTATCCTCATGGCCTGTTCCAAGGCCTCCCTCTGAGTTGCGATCCTCTGCTGCATCAGCGGGATCCGAGTTAGGAGAAGAAGTCCCCCAATGAACCATTCCTTTTTCTGAGTGTCATGGATCTGGTAGGTCAACCGACTCATCAGGTCTCTGAACCTTTGGTCATATTCCCATGCAGATTCTCCCACGATCTGCTTTATGTCCTTTCATTCCGCAATGCTCTGTTGCTCTGTCTTGGGTTTCTGGAACTCAATGATGAATTGCTGCTTTACTTAATCTAAAGTTATCGCAGTGCCTGGCGGCGTGCTCTGCGCAAACTTAATATACCACTTAATTAAGAGCTTGACCCCTCAAAGTGGTCTGGAACTCCACCATCTTGGCATCTTTAGCGGTACCCTTTGCATTCCAGATGGCATCACACAGGAACCAATGCTGTTCCGCATCTCCATCTCCCTTTCCTGATCACTCAGGCAACCTGAAAATGGAACCTCCTGGTATTCCCGCCATATAACTAATATAATTCTTAATAAGAGCGAATCCTCTTGGACCGGGCTGAATCACTAAGTTCTGATGTTTATTGCTAAACAAACTAGGATTTCTAACCGGATTATTCCCTATACTTGTACTGCCGTTCAAGCTACTTCCACTCTTATCTACTATACCCGAATAAAGAAGCTGACTACTATGTGACCTCCCTACGGTAAAGTGAGCGAAGGAGCACATTTCATTTCATAAATAGCTAGAAAAGGCTCCGCTCCTTTCTTCCCCTCAATGAAAAAGGTCCTGTAACGTTATAGGCGAACCTACTTGAATAATAAGGCCCCCTTTGAAGTTAAGGCCCCTATATTTCTTTACCTC
>Ga0115842_100068_pt1 | contig 31354 bp, 35 predicted proteins | sample InSIn2SAF170_2_FD_83856 | JGI IMG/M metagenome (GOLD analysis project Ga0115842, IMG submission 83856)
CCAGTCGTGTACTTTACACGCTTTTTCCTTTGATTTCTCCTGCCCAAGGTCGAAAGATTCGTCCTCGTGGCGAGCCAATGATGCCAGGCAGCACTCGCTGGAGACAAGTACAGGTCAGTCTGGTAAGATAGAGCAATCGTTCGACAGGGTGTAAAACGTCTGTCGCGCTGAGGCTACCTGTCGAGTAGCGCTGATGTTATGATGCATGTTTGGCACATGCAGTCTCGGACTTCACCTGAGCGTGAATAGGAGCTGTTCCATCTGGGTCCATTAACCAATTGGCCATGCGTGCGAGGCAGATTGAGACCTGTCAGCATAACGCCTGTGGACCAGACTTAGGTCCAATTTGTGAAGGCAACATACCTGAGGTGTCAGAAGCTGGCGCTCCAAGGTTGTGACCAGCCAATAGTTTTGATCGTGTCTGCTAACTTGGAACGCGTTAAGTGGACCTTTTGATACACGGAAAATGCCGTGCAATATGACACCCTGCATAGAAACGAATGTTTGAAGCCGCGATGATTTCAAATCATCTTTTTCCACAAAGTCGGACCACATAACCGATGGTTCGAAAGAGCTTGAACGTGTCGTAGGAATACACAACGGCGGGCGGCTAACGCACAGCTAGGCGGTTAGTTCCGACTCCGCAGCTTTTAAACCCCGCTTGTGATCATGTCCTTCTGTGCGAGCTAGTCAATCTGGTTCGAATGGTCCTGGAGCACCAGAAACGTTCAACGCGAACTACGACCACCACTGTCCATACCGTTCTCTGACACACCGGAAGGTACACCTTGTATTCACGTCTTGAGAATGAGAAACCAGCCCGACGAGAGGTCGGTGTACCTGGCGCTAAACAATATCTTCCGCGGTGCTGACGCACAACTACGAAAGCCGAAGAAGATCCGTGAGCTCATCTTGAAATGTCGACACCACATCAACGTGAGAAACTTGATCGAAGCACACAATATTGAGAACGTGTGCAATGTTGCCAAAAACCTGCTCGAACAGCAAATTTTCGAATCGACCTTGAAGGCGAAAATTCGGTTTCCCGAAGTGTTTGAAGTCTCTCCAGCACAAAGCGCCGAGCGGTCGGTGTCTGAGCAGGAAGCAGCACGCTCTGAGGCAGACGCAATACAGAATTTTGCAGAGAGCTCTGCGAGACCGGCACCCACCGTGCATGACGATGGCCTTGAGAAGAATGCGATTCAGGAATTCTGTGGGCGAATCGAAGCTACACCGAGAGTGACGCTAACTTTGCCTGTAGCTTTCGAACGTTCCGCAACTTCCCTTGGCAAGAGAAAACAGCAAAATGCGTCATCCAGCACTCCGTCGTTGTACCCGGTGTACTTGCCTTACCAAACGCAGCACAAGCTCTTGACCAATGCCCAGGTGGCTTTGGAAAAGCGCTTGTTACGATTTCGCAGTTCAATGGCTGCCGCAGGTTGTCGAACGCGAGAATTGGGAATATGCCGAAGGGGTGGAATTAAACTTGTGGGCACGAGTTCTGATGGCACAGCCGGACAAGTTTTCGCCAGCGGACTTGGACGAGCTTGACAAACCAATGAAGGACCTATTGAACACCATCGCAAATCTTCGGCATACCGCTGTCCACCGTATCAGAATCAGTGTGAATCGATTGGAGCTGTTTCTGCGTGATGCGGAATCACTTTCGAGGTTGCTGCGCGATTCCGACTGCATAACAAAGCTGTCACGGTTGCGTCGTGAGACACATCTGGCCATCGAAGACATCAAGCGTAATAAAGACCTTCTTGAATCCCAACTCGCAATGAAGCTAAAGGAAATTACAGCCCAAAGGGCTGAGCTGGATCGCTTAGAACAATCTGTCATTGCCGATATGATGAGGGAAGATCACGCATACGGGCTCTTCGCGGGAAGTGCCTTGAATCAAGCGATTGAGGCTCCAGATACCATGCTGCACAGCGCAGCGGCTACAGAGCAAGACCACGATTCAGACGTTGATGTGGTCGGTTTCCGAACACTCGACACGGATCCCGGCCCTTGAATAGATAACCGATATAGCTGATTCAGGTCCTCCCAGAGTTCTTAGTCAGATTACCCTCCGCAGTACGTGACAGTACACCGTGACGGGTGTCAAACATTGAGCAATGAGAATGATAGAAGGTGCTGTAATATTGCAACGAAAGCCTGACGTACGCCTGCTTATTCTGATCGGGGATGTAGCACAAAAATCCATTCACAGCTGTGCAGCCATACGGCAGACACCAGGCCGACGAAGACCGGGGTCCTAGTTGGATTGCTCTGCAGTCCTTCGTAATTCGTGGCAGTCATGCGACTGATCTCTCAATATCAATGGTTCGGTTTAGGCGCCGAGGGTTACGCTTCCCCACTCTCGCTTCGCGACACGCTCGCAGCGTGATGATCAATGGTGCGATTGTTTCGGAATAAGCTGTTGAGCACGGGGGTGATTCACATCGCGCCGTGGCTTAGCGTCGAAGGCTCTGCGCTTTACAACAAAGCATTCACGTCTGACAAATGGCGACTGCCTGTTGAAATGATACTCAATATCTTGCAAGCACGGCTGCCCAAGTAGGTGTAGAACCTTCTCACTTGGCTTGTTAATATCACAATGCACAACACCGACCCGCTCTGTTCTCAAGGTGTATTGGTGTCATGGATGTCACATACTATAGGTAAGACATGTCGCTGATTGAAGCTTCGTGCGTTTGACTGATCGCAGCTTCCTTTCTTCAAAACCGTTTCTGATGATCGCACCTCACGGCGCCAACTTTTATGTCCACGGTAATCTGATCGCTCAATGGTCGCGTGTGCTTGCCGTGGAGATCAGCGGTCCCATGCGCGAAGCAGAGACACGGATTATCCAGATCAAAGACGTCGATGGGGATCTTGACGACGAGACCGTCATGCGGTTTATCGAGTTTGCATACCGTGGCGATTATACGGTGCCGCCGGCAGAAATCGTGATTTTCTCGAAGGATGTGGGAAACGATCCTGACAATACGAAAGTGGATATGGATCCATGTGTGATTGATGAACATGCTGCTGATCCACCACCATCAGAGCCTGTGGTCGAGAGTGCCGGGGATGAACAACAATCGCTGGAAGGTGCGGGCGACGACTGGGATTTCAAGCCGTCCTCGTCGACCAGGAGGAAGAACAAGAAAAAATCTTCGTACAATCGCTGGTACGACGAGCCGGTGCCAGAAGAAATAACGGAACCATGGCCTGTGGAAGAAGAAACGATGCTCATGGCGCCTGCACTACCCAATTCCAAGCCGTCCAAGAGAGATGTTTTATGGTCAAAGTTCTGTGATCGAGCTTCGGTCAAGAAAGGCGTGACATGGGAACCATGTCCGAATCTGGATCCCCGCGAAGAGTACGCACTCGTCTTCCTGTGTCACGCTCGTCTCTATGTCTTTTCAAATCGATACGAATGTGATACCCTACGCGACCTATGTCTCCAGAAGCTCCGACTGACACTGTCGAGGTATCTGCTTCATTCACGACAATGCCCTGACGTCACCCGATTGGTCCGCTATGCCTATACCCATACACCAGACTTTAAGCAGGGATCCGACAAGTTGAGGAATCTTGTCAGTGATTACGTTGTGTGCCACGTCGAGCAAATGTGCCGGGAAGCTGATTTTCTGGGCATGTTGCAGGAGTGCGATGGCCTCGCGAGCGATTTAATGTTAAAGCTTATGTCAAGGTTAGATTGAATCGGCCACTTCCAATTGCCTCTTGGTTGTTTTGGTACAGTCGACTTGACACGATTGACTTCTGTTGTGTCACAGTGTATTCATTCTGACACTTCGATAATCGTTCAGTCAACCTGTTGTTATCACTCAACGATATCTAAAACCACTTGTAGAACAATAAATCGATATGCATACCCAGATCCTAGCATTGTCAGGCAAGAGATCTTTAGCTTCAAGCGTTATTCGACGTCAGGCAATACGTAGTCACGAAGATCCGTGCAACTGGCGTGTCTTGATCGTTCAAGGATATAGATCAAGGACCACGATTTCGGCTGTGATGGGGGACCTGGATCGTAATACCACATAGCCCAAGCTCCAGCATGAGATGGAATTGTTTGGTCCCACACGCTGCGGGATGTTGGTAAACTTGGTCGGACTGGACCATTTCCCAGTAAAAGGAAGTCGCGTGACAAGTGCAATTTTGATGATCTGCAAGAGGTACAGACAAGATGGAGGGGGTCGAAGACTCGGCTACTGTCAGACCTTCTGCCGACCATCAAATGATCCGGAAGCAGGCCACTCCTCTGTTGGCACAGCTGATGCACAAACCTGGCGATGCTCAGACCAAGGCAAAGCTGGGCAAGCTCAATGATCAGATTGTAGAATACAATCGTGAGAATGAGTTCTCGGCAGAGGAGGAGACCATGTTCACGATCGATGTCGACACTTTCGATGCCATCTTCACCACGGCTGGCTCCTATTTTGCCCGGCTTCAGAGAGTCATGCAGATCAGGAGGCGGTGAAACAATTCAGGGAAAACCAGCATTTCGACGTGTGACTCGCAAGGCTGGGTACGTTCGAGATGATGGCATCGACAAGAAAATCAAAGGAGCTTTAAAGGCTGGGTTCGGCCACCAGCTTTTGATCAGCCATGCCGGTCAGAACGGCCTCACCAATTTTGAATTGGTCACTGCCAACCGTTTTGGCAAAGGCTTTGTAAGATCTCACATCGAAAGTTCCGCCGGTAGGATGATCACCTTGGGCACAGCACTTAGCTTGCGAAACAAGGATCTTGCCGACATGGTTATTGCGGGTGTCGCATCAGTCAGACGACGTTTGGATAAGCAGCCGGCCGATGGTTGGTGTACGGAAGCCAAAATCATCGTCCTTATTGGCTTTGGCACGGCTCCAGACCGATTCACGTGGTTTACTCGAGCGGTCCCGAGTCGCCAATTCGGTCAGCAAATCACCGACGACGAGATCGACGGGTATCGATTCGACGCTGGACGAGAACGGCCTCTAGGACCCGCGAGACGACGCCAGCAGGGCCATGATATCGGAGAGTCGGTCTGAATTGAGGAGGAAGAAAGGGAAGGAGAAAGAAAAGAAATGGGCTCACTGAAGGACAACAAAAACATTGGCTCCGCAAGTGAGACAAAGGCGTTGGTGCAGAAGCTGAAGGCTCTAGAGATAGAGGTTGCTCGCCTGAGGGAGCGTCGTGGTCGGGTTTAGTACCAGTGGACATTTGTGCAGGGAGCATCAAACTGGACCCTGGCTGGTGAGCAATGAGTTGTAATTAATTGCTGAGAGAAACCTGCTAGACAGCTTCATCTTGTTTATCTGTCAGACACCAGCTGGACTGAATCGTTTTAAATTCTAAAGTGCAGTTTCTCTGTCTAGAAGAGTTCGCGCCTTGTGCTTGCATGGTTCTCACCGCGTTGTCTCAATGTCCAGCAACGGTTACAGCCTCTGAAATATACTGTATTGAATCTCGAAAGATAGTCAACGTATCAATAAACGAATCGGCCGAGGAAAATGCAGGTTCCTGACCACAGCTTTGTTAGCTGCACGTCCGCAAGCCTGCAAATCAAATTTATTGGAGGATACAGTAACAGGTCTGCTTCGTTCCAATAAACCGACCAATTGCCTTCTGCAGGAAGAAATCATTCCTAGGCTCCAGAGACCGCCTTGACTGCTTGATCAATTGCCAACTGTACTTCCTCCTTTGTACTGTCTTTCTTGACATAGATACTTGCCATAACAGCATGAGTTCCTCCATTCGCCTCACGCCAGTCTTTGATAGAGCTGGGCACCTTTCCCGCGTTGGGCTGACACTGGTACTTATGATAAGTAACTCCATTCTGGACAACTGGCCCGTCGTAGTCCAGGCGAACCCCAATCTTCTCCAAGTCTGCTTTCGATTTTGGCCATTCGGTTTTGCCCCGGCTTGCGCTTGGGTCGACCAGCTTCTTCCAGGCTCCAGATTTGACAACCGTGTCTCCGAGGTTTTTGAGTGCTTTCATAGTGTACACCTTCTTGTTGCTTGGGTAGCTGCGTTCAAGCTTTGGGTGTAGGTTAGACTGGGCGCGTAACCTGTTGAAGAGTATGTGTAGACTCGTAGTCGGCTTCCAGATACAATGCCTTGCAACATTCCGATGGACATGCAGTGCACGGAGGGTATAAATACTTAGCTGATGAAAAGCGATCATGAAGCTGCCGCCTTTCAAGGCGCCAATCCATACTGCTTATCGCTGTATGGGGGAGTAGTTTTCTTGCCGTCGTTTCTTATCCACTAACCACACTCAAACCCAGCATTTTTGAAACGAGTTGCCGCCGATGTTTTTAGGAATGAAGCGCGTAATTTGTCAAAGTCAGTTTGAGCCGTTCCCAACCCAGGGATCCGCATATTTCGTCATGTCCAGAGCCGTGGTTAAGCACATTATATTGCACATTTCCAGAAGGCAACCATTTACAGGCTTGAAGAGCTAAGCACCGAAGCCTAGATACCCCTATCCGAGGACTGAGCGGGCCTGGCGTCACTGTATCTCCGACGTTTTTCCGAATGCCAAGACAAAGAAGTGCTGAAGCTGATTTGGAGTTATCTATCTGCTTAACGAATGCTGACTTGATTGACGTATATCAATGCTCATTTCTAGGCTAAGCAGCAGCAGCAGCAGCAGGGGATGGCACATTTCTCCAATGTCCACATTCTGGCCAACAGCCACATTTTGCTCGTCTTCCGCCCTCAAAGCTGTCGGCTCCGCGATGGATCACACCCAGAAGCTTTTTGAGTACACATCTGGCAGGTGGCTGTCAGTACTTTTATTCCGATGTTTCAGTAAAGCTATCGTATAACTGTCTTGCAGGTACAATGAGCCTCTTCGTCTTTCAGAGCGGCGGCTTGCATTCAATGTCACTGAGCTCAAAAGGGTCGCTGCCAGGTGCCTACACCAACCGGAATCCGAAATAAAGGAATTTTTCAAGCTCGCAGAAGGTGGTTTCAATCGCGTCTTCCAGATCACAATGAGAGATGGTTCTGAGGTGCTTGCCCGCCTTCCGTATCCTTCAACACAACCCCGTCAATTGGCGGTAGCGAGCGAGGTTGCAACTCTGGACCTGGCCCGTTCCAATGGTGTACCTGTGCCAAAGGTCTTGAATTACTCAACGAATGCTAAAAATCCTGTTGGGACAGAGTTTGTGATCATGGAGAAACTCTCCGGCCGTCCTATTGGAGATAGGTGGTTCGGCCTGTCCGAGGATCAGCGCCTCAAGGTTATCTCGGAGGTTGTGCAAATGGAAGCCAAACTTTCCAAGGTTGACTTACCAGCCTACGGCAGTATTTACTACAGGCACGATCTTCCAGCCGACGTACCCCACACCATTATTGCATCTACATCTGACAACAAACAGTTATGTGTCGGCCCCGACGTCAGCTTGAGGTGGTGGTACAAGGAGCGCGGTTCTCTCCACGTGCAACGCGGTCCATGTAAGTCTTCCTCCTATCTTCACCTACCTCTCACTTCCTGATTCATGTTGTCAGTCTCTTCTCCGCTCCAGTTGCTTTCACGCGTCGCGGAGAAAGAATTGGCTTGGTTGAAAGCCTTTGGACGGCCACGCCTCCCATTTGAGCGAGCGTATCGTGAGTGCATGAACTATGAGAAATCCTCACCAGAAGAACACATCGATAGCTTGGAGAAGTATCTGAGGATAGCTCCGTATCTTGTGCCCAGAGAAACTAGATTTCACAAGCCAATTCTGCGCCACCCTGATCTCCAGCCAAGCAACATCTTTGTCTCTGAAGACCTTGACATTGTCGGAATTATCGATTGGCAGCACTGCTCCATACTTCCCCAGTTTCTAGCCGCAGGTATTCCAAAGTATTTCCAGAACTATCACGACGAAGAGTCATTGCGATTTGTCCCCCCACAATTGCCCCAAAATTTGGCGGAAATGGACAGTGAGGAACAATGCGAAGCACTGGAACGGTTTAGACGACGACATCTTCATTTCTTCTACTTAGGCTTTACACAACGATTCAACCCGACTTACTTTGAGGCCCTCGATCGACGGACGGATCTACTGACGAGGAAACTTTTCAGCCATGCCGGTGAGCCCTGGGAAGGGAACAATATCCCTCTGAGGACAGATCTCATATACATCACACAAATATGGCAAGAACTCTTGGAAGAAAATGGGTACGACAAGGAAGACATGCCTTTAAGTCCAATATCATTCACTGAACCCGAGGCCCAAAACACCATAAATATCCTGCTGCAGCAAGAAGAAACCGATGCACAGCTTGAAAACATCCAGAATACCATTGGAATCAACGCAGACGGGTGGACATCCAACGAGGAGTATGAGGATGCCGTGGAGCGTGCAAAGTTGGTCAAAAAGCAAGGCCTAGAGAGCCTAGACACCCAAGAAGAAAAGGAAATGACGTCGAAGCATTGGCCTTTTGACGATTTTGATGAGGAGAGTTTGTGAGGCACAACATAAGCGCCTTACACTGACGTCAATACAGTGGGTAGGTCCTGTACTTATCCCTCTCGCCGAGTCTGCCAGACCGTGGATCAAGACACCAACGTCAGTGCTGACGAGGCGTTGGCTGCAACCTGTCAGCGATGGCTTCGTTAAGAGCGAAGTACCGGGAAGGCATTGAAAACGTCTAAAGTACCAGGCTGTACCAGATCGAAACAGACCGTGATCATGTACCCTGCTAGCCGCCATTTGAAACTTGTCCGAAGGATGAGGACATTTAGCTAGAGATACATTCTTGTGTACTCATCGTCCATAGCGCTCATATCAGATTTTTGTAGCTGATGTTTACTCCAACTGTGTTTGTCCTTAACATCAAAAACCATATGATGATGGTACAAAAGACTCTTCCTCGGCTAAATGTCGAGCCATAGTCTGCAGTAAGAGCTTTCGTTGTCCGCCAACCACACCGTCAACGTAAAGGTCAACATTGAAGTGTAAGATCCCTGTAACACGCCGGGTCACTTCTCTTCCTGTACTATGTGCTCGCTGATCCAAAAGTCTCGTAAGCGTATGGTCAATGAGCGCTACATCGTGGTGACCGTCCACAATCTCTTGACTGTCTGGTACATCGATCGCTTGAAGGTCTGGATGCTCCGTCCGCACTAATCTAATGTTTAGACGGAGCCGGCGTAGTTCTGGGAAGAAGAGACATATGTCGTACACGTGGCTCTTGGACCTCTGCCAGTGTTCGGCTTTTATAGACAGTTCCAGTGACTGCAAGCCCCTTCGAACCGTGCTCTGGAAACCGCGTATGTAATTTTGGTGAAGAATACTGACCGGCGACGAGAGCTGCACTTGGGCCCAGAATATTGGAAGAGCCTCTCGCCGAGTTTCGGTGTCGCAGTAAAGAAGTGCCTGAGATTTCGGGGTTGCGAATGTGATGATTGGATCTTTTGCAAGCATCGCCATGCGAAAGCATCGTGTCTCCGTGAACATGAACGCATAGATCCGTTGTCGTAACTCGATTGGTAGCTCCTTAAGGGTCAGCATGATGTTCGTAGTCAATGTCCGCGCCCATCGGTCTCTGCCATGTAGCGCGGTCTCTTCATGCGGCTATATCGCCTCTCCTCTCCATGGTTGGTCTTTTTCGCGATCAAGGAGGGGGTACGATTCTCAGGTACATGAATTGAATCATCCAATGTTGCACCCCCAGACCCACATAGTAATCCAACCTTGAGAATCACACCCCCCCTCCGGCTCTGTTGTCAAGTCTGGCTTGTGCAGTCCCACGAGTGCTTTACTTGTAGGACTTCGAGTCTATAATGCACGCAAATTCGAGAACATGCGTTACCAGGCATCCGTCTGTTACCACAAATTTCCAATTATGGTTTCCGCAGTATGTTTGGTCCTCTTGCCCCTCATTTTTCTCTTCGTGGTCCTGCGGAGATACCGGCAACAAACAGCCTTTGCCGTTCCTCGTGGACGTGGCTGCAAAGATCCTCCCTACCTTCGAAATGGTCTTGTATTAGGATTGGACCGTATCCTACAGATCCTCCAAGCCGACAGTGAGGGGTGGCTTATGGAGCTCTTTTCGACCCACTTCAAGATCTGGGGACCAACTCTAAAACACAAATTTCTGGGCGCCGAAGCTATCGGAACGATTGAACCACAGAATTTACGAGCGATGCTCAGCACTCACTTCGAAGACTGGTCGTTAGAACCACGCCCACAAATTATGGGTCCATTGTTTGGTCGTGGTATCTTCACTCAGAGCGGTGCATCTTGGAGCCGACTAAGAAATATGTTTCGTGGTCAGCTCGCGGCTAGAAACTATGAGGATTGTACTATACTAGCTGCTCCAATGGACAACCTCATAAGGACACTATCCGAAAGCGGAGGTACGGCTGAGCTTCAGCCTTACATCCTTACATTCACATTAGAAGTGATGATGGTCCTTCTCTTTGGGGAACAGGTCATGAACGACCTAATGGATCAAGAGTTCTCCGATGCATTCAACGATGCTCAATCTACACTCGGAAAACGAATGCGTCTTCCAGGCCTGTACTGGCTGTACGACGGATACTATTCTGCGGACTGTCCCCTGCCCACAGCCTACCACGTGATCTTTCGCCTTCTGTAGCCTACCGCACTTACCTACTCTAGGATCATGATTCGGCAGAAGATGGGACTTTTTGTGCTGTTCAAAACTCAGTCAGCGAAGAACAATCGATCAATGAGGTGAGAATGTCCAATATTGAAAAGTCTCACCATGATCAAATTATTATGCGTGTCAAACTCTTGACGACATTCTCGACATCGATGGTGGTGTTCAATTCGGTGTTGATGGCGGTCTTCATAGCCGATTTCGCACTTATTGCAGTACTTGTGGACATCTTCTTCATGCGCAATGAGCAAGTCTTCATCCTCTTCGTCTCGACTGCAGAATTGACACAGCCAGTGCTGCTGAGAGTCTCTGCAGTGGTCTGCTCGTGCACGGGAGTGTTTGAACAGCCACTCACAACGATCACACCATTCAGCTTTATGGCCAGACGAATTGCGGCAGTGCTTTATCAAATAACTTTTTCTCGAAAAGGTTCGGCTGCAAGGAACACACTCAAAATAGCCCGACTGTTTGGGTCTGCAGGCCGTGTAACGAGGCACTATCGGTGTTGTACCGTCCCATATCTGGTCGCCTGTACCGATAGTGGTGGCCAATCGCTCGCTCACCTGTGATTGCATCATGTGTAACATCTTCAGTCTGCCTTGCAGCGCTCCATTACCGAATCCGTTGCTGGGGAGCTAGACTCGTTGCTGAATGCACCTAGCTCTGCCTAGCCCTTCGCAAGGAGAAACTAGACTACAAGGTGGTGGAGGTGGAGATGCTGGCCGTCTGATAGTGGCAGCAAGATGCACTCAAGTCCCACCAGATAGTCAACTGACCAGCAACGAGCCTAGCAATGGAGTCGAGGGCGCAAGTAGAGTGGTGGTCAAAGTCACAACGATGGTCCGTGTCTCACCACGAAGCCGAGACTGACATCGCTCTTTCGTAGCGCACGTCTGGTCAGGCTGCATTTGCGGAGGAGGTGTAGACCCCGACCAGGACTACTCCTCCATTGGTGATCCAGACGGTGTAATGCCTTGTACCAGCAGCTTGGCCCCAAAGCACTATCACTGGATAGACGACGGTCATTTGCAACCAAGCTGCATTTCCTGAGGCAGCATCGTCTTCTTTGCACCCGACAAGCGATGTTGCTGCTGTAGCATGAGTCGGAATTCATTGCACAATTTCGACCATCAATATCCTCCCTGGCCACTTCATGATCGTCGTGCCACCCAACCGTAACAGACAGGCATAAAGCTGAAGTATGACCACCACTCAAATCACACACAATGCTTACCACATCAGGCATCTTACAACATTGATTCGGATGACGAGGTGAGCGCTGTTCATACCCCGCCGAGACGACAAACATACCATTACCGGATGCCTGCTGTGTGCGACGCTGTTACTGGCCTCACCAGGGATATGGTACAAGGTTGGCGAAGGTGTCATCTGGCTGGGACGACTGTTGCTGGAGATCTCTGAACATGGTCTGAAAGCGTAAAGGTCGCCGCACTCCTCCAGTAGCGGCCTACCGGTCTGGCGAAGTGTCACCACTGATGAGAAAATTCGATGGCGATTCCTTCATGTGCCAATTCTGATGCGATTGAGGCGCAGTACTGAGCACGAACACTTCAGCACGGGCATATAGATGGGAAAGCTTGACCTATCCAATGGCTCTCCTCGTTAGGGCTCTCGTCCGCTATAGTACCTCTTATCTTAGGGTATCTACGACGGCGTCACATGAACGCAGACCATTCGAACTCGCTTTCTCTCACACCAGAAGGTGGATACTTACTGCTTCCGTGAGAACATTTGCTTTGCTTTGCATACGGGCTCCGACTCCAGCGCAAGACCTCGTAAACCTGCCACATCATGGTCATTACCAAGTTGACAACGGTCGCTTCCGTGCATTGGGATTTTACATTTCATGCAAAAGCGCGAAGAGTGAGACGTTGTGTCCTGTCGTACTCGCTGTTTCTTGCTTCGATTGTAATTTGTACTCGGGGTCGCTCAAGACAACCAGCGGCACAAACAAGGAAACTATGATTTTGCGAGGTATCCTCCTTTTTCTCTCATTCGTCCAGTCGAGCCGGCCTTGTTGTTACTTTACCATCGCGCCAATGCAAGGATCCTGGCAAGACTTCAACACTAATCATTCCCTCCTTCGAGTGATATAGCCCCAGCTCGAGAGGGGAGAAAAGCAGGATGTGATGTACACTAGGCGGAGGACGCATTCATTGCTGCTGACGCCGCTAGGACCAGGTACTTTGACTTGTAGGGAGCATCGTCCAGGCGTCCCGACAACGACGATGATGGCTGATTGGACAGGCACAGAAAGCCATCGGCATTAACCCTGTTCTCACAAAGATCACTAGGCAGGATACAAGACGAGGCCGTGTCGATGTTGTGGAGTGTTGTGTTAGGACAAAATTGTGATAACGATCAAGGTGACCAATGACAAGATCCAGCCTTCAGTAGCAGTGCATTGCAAAGAGTACGAAGCGCGAGTCTGTTGGGGCCACGGCTTTGGACAGAGAGGGTAACAAGCGATAACCTGCCTTACATCTGATGCAGCGTGACACTCAAGCATCGGGTCGCCGTCAGACCTGCAGGATGCTAGATACACAGGGGTGGAGCTCAACCTGAAGGAGGAGTGGAGAGCGATCGGATGCTGTGTTGGTGGCACCAGACATCTTCAGCCGGACACTGACTTCTGCCGGCAGCGAGGCACAACCAGGCTTCCTTGAAACATCTAGTATGACCGTTGACGAGCCTGTCATCGAGAGAGCCGCCGTCAGCTCCCCACACAGGCTTGTAAGCAAAGTCCCAGTCGTCTCTGCCTTGTGCATGCATCATCAAGCCAACCTGGAGCGTGGTCGAGACCAATGGCAGTTGTCTCACAACCTTGCAGTTGCCAGCGACGCTGCAAGAGGTGTCGGTCAATGAGAGCCTACCACTTTGCACAGAGATGGCGACGATTGAGAGTCTGCCTCGCATCAAGCGACTTGACCCTCAATCAGTACAGGCGTGGACTGTCATCGCAGAAGCAGCAGGATGTCGATCGAACACATGATGGTGGAGACCACTTATGCTGCGACAGCAGACTCATAAAGGAGGGCAGTTGGGTGGCATGTGGAGGTAGTGCATGTTCATGTTGCGTGAGACGGTGTGGCCGCTAAAGAAAACATCTTTGTGCTGGCATTGGTCACTTACGGTGGGCTTTGGCCCTTTGTGTCTACGAGGTACAGCTAATATTTCAGGGATCGAGCGGCCTCCCTAGCATGTGTCATCATGCTTGCGTTGATCACGCGGCTTTGTCTGATAAGGCAGTTGCCAGTGAGGGTACGATCACGGCATGACGAACCCTTTTTCCTAAGCTATAAAGCTCTTGTCAGCAGCGAGAGGTTTCTCACCTCTGTCAACCTTCATGAGCAGTCGCTGCCAACAACGGCTCTTCGGCTGTCTTTTTGCACAAACTCCTGGCCACTGGAAATTGGCCTTCCATCTGTCTCGAGGCGTACCAGCTAGTTGATTAACTATGGAGGGGTCCGTTGCGTGCAACCAACTAGCTGAACATGGTGAATCCCCAACTCCGACTGAGAGACTGAGTGTGACTGATTGCACTGATGTGAGACATGTTCAGAGTATCAGGACTGGGTACTGACAGCAGTATTAGGACGATGCGACGGAACGCGACACAGATTCAGACTCTTCTCTCCCTTCCGTGCAAGAGTTGCTCTTTGGACGCCACAAAGTGCAGAGCAACCTTCACACGGAAACTGTTGAGGACAATACACAACAGGAGGAGCAGCGATATAACAGGCACGACTCAGTTGAAATCTTAGAGTCACCAAGTTCTGGTGGCTGCCTCGAGGACGGGGCGGTAGCGATTACTGAACTTGAAGATAAAGCCATTGCCAAAGTCAACAAAGAGCTGCAGCGAGACGAGTTGCACAGCAGCAACAGTCTTCCTCACTCGATTCTCGGTTCTGAGCGGCGAGCAAGTAGAAATCAAGGACCCCCCAATATCTCTCCGGCCGCACACCAGATATCCCAAGGCCAGGTGAGGGAAACTGACAAACCCTCGATCGTTGTGGGCGAGATTTCTTTCCTCGGTGTGTACGAGCAACGTGGAACCCCTCATGGGCCAGAGTACCGCTGTCTCGTTGAAACGTGGCTTAAGCCTCAGGATGGGGTACCGCAGGAGCAGATCCAGCAGTACGACGACGAAATGACGCTAATTCGCCGTCGACAGACCTTGAGGAAGCGACAACACAGCTTCGATGGTGAAGATGCGGATGGACGAACGGTGAAGAAGATCCGACGCTGGAAGGAACGTTCACGGTAGTAACGTAATATAATCTCTGGTGAATACTCACACCAAGAATGACATCATCTTTACACTTAGTCCCAGCGTAGGCTATTTCCGAGAGTCTTCGGATGTTCACTATGGATCTGATACCTTGTCTCTGCTCCTTGTCTCGCGATCGCTCCCACTTCGCCTTCTGCATTGACGGTCTTGGAGACATCAACCTCGTGGTTGATCGATTTTGTTTATGTTTGCCAAAGCCTGGTACCATTGCTAGGGGGAATCAGAAGGGCTCCTCATTTCCTTTGGCAGAGCAAGGCCACTCGAGGCTCCTAGCTTGAAGCTCTTGTATGCTTCCTCGCATTCTGTACAATACAAACTGTTCACAATCAGAATCAGCGCAAATTCTTCGTTACACGATGTCATCACTCACCAACAAAGTCCTCCGAATCAGGGTTTAAGAGCACATCTTGTAGACTCCCCAAAATCCGTGCAGTATCGTTGACGAGGTACACAAGTTTGATGACAGAAGACCTGTTCGCCAATCCACAGCGCGTCTCCCAGATCCATCGTTTGACCACAGGTGCATGTTTCGTTGTAGCTGAAAGATGGCTGGTCGGGCAGACTGGGCGCTTTCACAAGCCTGGTTGTACGGCGGATGCTTGAGCTACTAGCTGAGTTTGCCATATGGAATCATACAACCTCATAAAGTGTTTAACCATCAACGCATGGGATCACCTGTGCATTTATGCTGTCAATCGCTGTGAAACGATCGGCCAGGAGGAAAATGGCACATGCCAGTGCATTTTGAAGCCAACAAGTGCCTCCAGGCATTAACAAGTACTCAAAAGTCCGCCAAGGCTTTGTTTAGGGACGGAGCGAATACTTAGCAGCCGCCACGAGCCGAACTGCTCAACTGTTTCGCCATACATACGGTGCCTTTCGTAGCGCAACCCGACGACATAAGGGCACTGCAAGCCGTGACTCACGCGATTAGCTCCCGGCTGCCGTGGCACTCCGATTGCACGGTGCAATTCAAGACAATTGCAACTTCACAGCAGGTACTCTTGTCGCATGCAATCACACTGCGAATCCTGCGTGCATTGTAGCAACCCGATTTCTGCTAGTGCTTCGCATGAAGACGCAGCCTCACAGCTTTGGGCGGAGAGAAATGCACACGACGAGCCACCTCCCTCGAGTCTTCTTCAAAGAGTACGGCTACCATACCCTCACGATGATCTCGACTACCTCCACGATTTGGTCCCCAAAAACGGCTTACCTTACGCAGCGCCTGCAGTGGTAACACTGCAATATGACCTTATTGCGATCACTGGTTCGGAGGCTGGTGTGCGGCTCATCAACGCACAACAGCAGCAGCCATATCGGTGATGATGAAATAGTGCAAGACAAGCATGCCAGCTTGCGTGGTATACGGCGCCCATGTTTCCTGTGGTACTGAAGATCACAACGATGGTCTCTCTAGCAATTGCAGCCATGATGAGAGAGGACGACTTTATGAGTTGTTCAACCTACGCAGCCGCCACACAAATAGCCACAGCTTCTTGACGTGGCAGAAAGGTTGTACAATCGTGCGAAGAGTCGAGAGTTGGTGCTTTGTATAGGATTTAGGTAATCATCAAAAGTCGAGCGACCGGATCTTGAATCATTGCTCCCGGCTTTCTTGATCTCTAGGATTGCGAGACCGATTGCCTCCTTCAATTCCTCCATGAGAACCCTCACATGAGAAAACCTCTAGCAATTAGAGTACCATTCGATGAGACGGAATCACCATCCATCGAGATATCGCGAGAGATGTGCCAGCATCTGATCGTCCGTATGGGAAACATCGTGTCGAGAGACAGCAAGCTCATGGTTGAGGATAAACGAAGAGGACCGTAGGACGACCATATAACATGCACGACTGGTCAGTCAAGATCTTCACCATGACTTCCCCCCTTTCCCCAACTCCTGTTTGGACTATCTCGGTAGGACTGTCGCCGCCGCTGACCTGAGCAAATCCTCGCTCGCTGTCCTTGTCGACAATGACCGCGCAGACCTCGGGAGAAGTTTTGAACTTGAAATCATCTTTGCCCGTCGTCTCGTCCTCCGCAAGCTGTCCGTTCGGTAGCCCCACTATCTATTTGCCGTCAGTGCCGCTCAGATTGTTTGATATTGTTCTGCTACCAGTGCTTCTGCGGCTTCGCGAAACTTTTTCTTTTTTCCAGCACTCCTTGTCATGTCAATTGCCAGACACACAAGTGGATGAAATGGAAGGATGGCGGTGGAGAGGGCTAGAGGAACATCGGCCGTTTCAATCTCAAATGCTTTGCAATGAGGATCGCGTGCTTTTCACATTGAAGTATATCACCACAGGGTTTGCAGGCAATCATTTTCTCAACTGCAATGCGGGGCGCCAAAATCTCAGGTCGTAGTGGGCTCGGTACCACGTGAAACACTGGGTTTAGGCAACAAAATTCCAGCTTTAAGTTAGGCTACAGACATGATAAACTCAATTATTACAGTTTCCGTAGCAAGGAAGTATCCGCACAAGGCAAATGGACAATGGTGAAGTAAAGGTTGCATATAGAAATTTCTGAGAGGTAGATAGAAATTCAAAGGTAGGTAGAAACGAAGGCATGTATAGGTATAGAGAAGTATTCGGAAGCGGAAAGAAGTGCTAAGAAGCTGATGGAAGTACGTGAGGACGTTATGTTATTTGACCAAACCTGTCTTGGCGGCTATGTCCCAGGAGATTGGGTTGTTAACCGCTATCAAGGTACTTGCTAAACAGAGCTGTCACTCGACAACAAAGAACCAAACCCGTCGAGAAGCTTGCAGGACCCCATTCCTACTATAGATTTACGATGCTACCCGCAGTGTACAACTGTGATATGCTCGTGAAGTGTGCACCTCGTCAGCCTTCGTTAGCATCAATTACACCACCTCTTCCACTCCCGGGCTGGTGTCGCAAATTGCACTGACGCACATTTCACGATCAGCTCTGGCACCAGCTCCTCATTCCACCGATGCTTCCACCACCTGCCGGAAGCCTTTCCCCAGTGCCTGTGGCAATACAATAACCTATCATCTACAGTGGTTGTAATCACTGCCGGGAGCATAATCCTTGTGCCATTCGTCTCGGGTTCCGTTCCTGACCACCAGCGTGCTAATGCGAGACCTGCTGCCGTCTGAGTGCACGTTGTTTCTTTTGCCGAGCTGCCTCCGCGCGGTCCAGTTCTTGCACGGGCAGCTTCTTTCTCAGCATCTCGATCCGCAGTGCCCATTTCTCCGGATGGCGGGCAATCCCGAACAGCTTGAGACTAAGGGGCCACCGAAACTCACTTCTCGTGCCAGCCAGGACACCGTCAACAATCAGCTCACCGCTGTCCATTAGAGGCACCAGTTGAGCCGCCACGTCTCGAGCGAGATGACCCATCCGCTGGCGGCGAACGTTGTCGATGCGAATCGCGTTGTGGTCGTAGGAGTTGACGGGTTCGCGCCGGACTAGGACGTACTCGCCCACAGCAGCGCTGCTTTCGTAGTAGCGAATGCCCACGATGTTGGTGTCCAGGATGCCGTAGAGTTGTCGATTCTCGTAGATCTCTTTGTCATCCTCATCAGGCGTAAGCGTGATACTTTTGGTGGTGTCTTGCGCAGTCTCTGTCCGCCGTAGTGACACGCGTACGGCTCGCTCAGTCGCAGGAGGCGTCAAACAGGAGGCAGGGGAGGAAACACGTGGTGGAGCGTGGTAGAAGCGGGACGGCGTGGTCCTGCCATGCGAATTAGCATATGCGACCTTGATCACAACAAGCGAGCAGTGATATTTCTTGATTTTGTTGCTTCTTTCATTACTAAATGTAGCATTGTCCTTTTGTCATTCTTGTCCGTTGTTCCTCCCGTTCCTCCGCATCTTGCCGTGGTCGCGGCTTTCGAGGTGAGAGTCGTCGGGGAGTAGCGACTATGGTTGTATCGTCCTTGCCCTATGCTAGTGCGGCGGAGGGAGGTGTCGACAGAGGTTCGTTCGTCGCTTTGGTTTTAGCTGCGGCTAATACTTGATGATAACAGGCTTGCGCAGTTTCTTCCTTGAGCTATCAAGCGGCTTCTTTGGATTCCAGTCTTCATTGCTGGTGAGCCGTTCTCACTCCATCAAAACCTTGAACAGCCGCTTCGTCTCCGCGTCGACAAAGTGCCCACAGAAAGCAAGAAAGCTGTGTTGATTGGGGGAGGTCCAGAGGTCCCACCGAGAAGTGGATCTTTGATAGAGAAGTTCGTAGCTTGCACTTGAGAACTTCTTTATGGGTATTGAAGGAACTCTCAATTAGCCGAGGGAGAGCGCCATGGGAGCTGATTAGGACATCTTCCACGGTGTAGTTGCACATCAGAAGGAGCGCCTGGAATTCCGGCCATTCAACACAATTGTATGGGAGATTTTGGAGGGTAATAAGCTGAACCAGCGCCTCGTAAAGTGCTGGCTTGCTTACGACCTTCCGCAACACGTGATGTTCATGCCAATCCGTTGCGTTCTTCTGGGATGAATTGATTAAGGGAAAATGTGCATCGATCTGTTGGCATTCTGGTACATAAATGCCGTATTCAGCATTCTTACCGACATTGTGATTGTTGCTTTGGCAATACATGTTTTCAAAGAACTTGACCCTGCCGAAAACGCAAAAATGGGCGGTGACAGGCATTTTGGGCCTTGGCTTGACAGGTAGGAACCGAATAGGACAAGAATGACAAGAACAGGCTCGGCGTGTTGTGTTCCATCGAGTTATAATGCTCCTGTACTCCTTCGCCATTGTGGTCATGTTCTACTCGTCCATTCTCTGTCGTGTCGATTCGTCGAACATCGCAACGACTGTCGTCCGCTTGTAGCGAATACGACACGACACTTTTGGAAAGAGGCGGGCCAAATACGTTAAGATGGCACAATGGCGTTCCTCTGCCGCTAGTGGTGCACCCCCTCTGTGACAGTTTCGAGGCATATGATACAAAACAAAATCTCTACTCAACTGTTCCAAGCATACGCCAGCCGCCTAGTGCGCACATAAACTATGGCAAGCATACCGCAGAAGGCCAGAGCATAGAGGTCACACGAGTAGAGACCTCATTCTCGAGCGCAGCATCCGGATCCTCCGATATGTCGTACCCGAAACACAGCGTTCCTTCACCAGAGGGGAATTGGCCTTCCCGAACCCTTGAACGCACGTTAGCGGATGGCGAACAACGGCTTTTTATCCAGCGCGATTCAGCTAGCTCTCAAAAAGCAGGACATAGCCAACGAAGATCAGAAATGACGGAAAGGACATCTTCAGCCAGGGTTTATTTTCAGGACCAGCAGCGGATTGACCAGGAGGAGGAAGATAACGATCATGCTGTTTGGATCCTGGTAGGTAATGCCTGCCACCGCATATATCAAGATTGCTAATATGTCCAACAGTTCTGGCTATCGTCCTTTGACCCTATACATTCCCTTGTTAGCTGCCTCTTCACGCTTGTCGTCACTTTCGGGTTGTTGCTTGCCTCGCCAATTCGACTTATATACAGGCAAGGTTCGTTCGGTGACCAAGCAATACGAGCAATAGCACCGCTTTTCAAGAACCACGTTCAGATGCTGTATGCGCCTTCTGTTCATTATGCACATGAGTGGGAGTTCAGCTATAGAATGCTGATTGCCATTCATCTTGCATCACCACTTATCAGCATCGGTGTAGCGGTCGCTGCGTGGATATCGGCTGCTTTCTGGGTATTCGCTGTCATTATGGGCAACCCCGATGGCACAGAGAGACGTGACGATGGGCGGGACGCTGTCCTGGTGGTAAGGAATTGGTGGGAAAGCTTCCTCCTGATGGCTCTTCTGCCGAGGATGGAGTCTTTCATGAGGTCTTCGGTGAGCTCAGTTGCCTGAATGAGAGTGGCTCATTCTGTGTTGCTTTATGATTCTCAGGATTTAAGATGAACATGCTCCTGTCTTCTTAGCGTGGCGTTGGCGGCGAAGGACATGGGCATGAATACCATGGATTAGCTAGTCGTGGTGATTTGAAGGTGTTGTGTTCTCGAGACTGGCGATGTGCTTGAGACACACTGGTCTACCACACTTTGAACAGAGATTGATGATCAAAAGTTGGCCTTCCAGCGACACAACCCCGGCTCGGCAGAGAAGATGAGCAGGATGTGAAATACACAGGTAGAGGACACTTCTATTACTGCTAACGCCGCTAGGACAAGGTACTATAACTGGTAGGGAGCATCGTCCAGGCGTCCTGACAACAACTGTAGTGTTTGATTGGATAGATACAGAAAGCCCTCGGCATAAGCCCTGTTCTCGCAAAGACCACAGAGAGGGGATAAGACGATACCGTGTCGATGTGTGGAGAGTTAAGACAGAACTGTGATGAAGGTGTGGAGAGCGATAGGATGCTGTGTTGGCGGCATAAGACATCGGCAGCGCGACACTGACTTCTTTCGGTAGTGAGGCACAGCCAGACTTCCCTGAGACATCTCGAATGACCATTGACGAGCTTATCGTCGAGAGCGCTGCGGTCGGCTCCACGCACAGGCTTGCAACAAGACCTCAGTCGCCTCTGCCTTGCGCCTGCACCTCCAAGCCAGCATTGGGCGTGGTAGAGACCAACGGCAATTGTCCCACAACCTTGCAGTTGCCAGTGACACTGCAAGGGGTGTGGATCAATTGGAGCCACCACTTTGCACAGAGATGGCGACGATTGAGAGTGTGCCTCGCATCAAGCAGCTTGACGCTCTACCAGTGCAACCGAAATGGCGATCTCTATGGTGGGTGGTTTGTGGCCTTCCCTTTTAAAACACTGAGGCGGGTCTCACAGACGTCGACGAACGATCAAGAGTCCAGAGCCTGGCGATTTGAGATTCACACGCTTGACAACTCCTTACCTGCGCTGTGACAGTCTTAGCGAACCGTGTCGCCTAACTCTCATCGTAATTAATTCTATAGGTTTGGCTAATGACTAGAGTATGACTTATCAATTATCACAAAACTCGTCTAAAACTAGGGTTTTGAGTCATCTGATCGTGCTCTCTGCGCCGAAGAAGAGAAGAGCCATATCGCTTGTGCTCATGTGCGTTCTCACCTAAGGCGATCATTCTAAGACACTGCAAGTCAGATTTTGGACAAACTCCCCCGAAGAAAGTGTGAAGCTGATTCGATGCCACCAGATCATCTCACTATCGCTCGAGCAGCTGATTCAGCCATTTGCTTCTTCTGCTCAGCCATTTGTCTCTCCAACAAAGCCATCTGTTCTTTACTCTGTTTTTGCTGCTCTGCCATCTGCTCGCGTAAAAGGATTATTTCACTCCTGTGCTTCTTGCTTGCCGGTGTCCTGGGCACCTTGAAGCCTCCTACTTCTTGGGACGATTGGACACCCGGATCTTGCTCTTGTAATTCACTCTCCCCAACACTCACGCTGGAAGTCATGGACAAATTTCGAGGCTGCCGTACTGACAAGAACTGGTTCAATGGGAAAGCCGTGTGCTGCGGCTCTGGATGCATGCTTCGTAGCGGCTGTGTGCAGAGCGATTTGCTTTCTTTCACCGCTCGTGAACGAGCTGAAAATTCTTCCATAAATATTCCTTACTTAGCCAAATAATTCTCATGTGCCGGAGAGTGAGCTTCTGGAACCTCTCCATCTTTGAACCTTTGCGTAGAACTCGAGCTAGGTGGTCGCTTCCTAGATGAGCCACTTTGTTCCTGGCTCGTACTTGCAAAGTTAAAAGGCCACTCGCCAGAGCGTGCCCAGTGGGCGATCGGAGTGACTGCTGCGTTATCTTCCTCGTTTTCTATTTCTTTTCTTTGCTCTCTTTCTTCTTCACAATCGCTGGCCGGTGGGGGACTCGAATCGCCCAACACTGTTGCTGTAGCTCCTTCAGTTTGCCTTTTTCTTGCGACACTGCACTCCTTTGCAGCACAAGATCGTTTTCTCTTTCGTCCCTGAGTTTGAAGCGTTGAATTCTCGCAATCAGTATCAGGATCCCTATGAAAGCTTCTCTTGCAGATGAACCTAGTACCGGCCTCAACTTGACATATACCATGTAAAGCGACGACGTGGATGTCTCGCTGATTTGAGGCGCACTGCTTGACACTGATTCACTGCAAGGTGGACTAGCCACAACGCTTATTATCCTGACAAACCGGTAATCCCTCCAGCCAATCCTGTGCACAAACCATCAGCCATTCCTGAAGGTCAGGACATTCCCACTTGTGGTCGACGACAGGTGTCGCAATCTGAGATTGGCACGTAGCTGGACTTCTTTGGACAAGAACGTATCCAATGTAAGGGCTCAACGAGTTTTCCAAAGGGGTCGGTGTCATGAGCACAAGGTAGCATGCCTCAGATTGGTTTTCAGATTTCGAGGCGTCGTTCTTGGGAAAAGCCGCCGCCAAGGCTTGGAAGTCGATCATCGACGCGTCGGAGGTGATTATGAACCCGTCCCTGTACCATGTTCTAGACTGCTGATGAGGTTTCGGGGAGGTAGGTCGCATGGTGTCGCCTTCGGAAAGATTTCGTCGCATCAATGCGGCAAGAAACCAGTGGTATACAGAATTGTTCAATCGTCAAGCGTGTGATTTGCAGTTGCTCGTCGTGAACACCTGTCCGCAGCAGGGATTCGAAATTGCAAAACAGCATACCAAATGGCCCCTGCACAATGCACAAAAGCATCCGTGCTTGTTAATTGGACCTAGTGCTTAACAGTGATTGCCCGTGATTAACGCCGATCTGCAATCGCGATCTCTGCTTGTCGTCTTCGGCAGAAGCATATCCTTGAGACACGTATTTCCTTGCTGATAAAACGCGCACACTACGGCAGTCAGCCCGGCTTGGCGAACACTGAGATCTTGGCTCTTTGACTGGGAGCGAGAAGCGAGAACTTGCGTAAGTCCCTGCATTCGACTTTACCGTCTCCGAGTGCTAGCGTGAGGAGTTCGTACTGAGCTCAACGACTGCATCATCCCAGCAAGCAGGACCGATCGACCGGCAGCACCCAATTTCTTCGTAGAAGGTAAAAGTGCAGGCGGTCGAGCCGATGTGGCTAAGCTGCAAGCGTGTTACGACGGAGCTATTGGCGCACGAGCCATGCACAGTCTCCAGAACTATGGTGCTGACGAACCGTTTTACGACGGCAACGCGTACTCATTCACAGCAACCTACCACAATGGTACTGGGACCATGCAACTCTACGCCACTCATCCGACGGCACATAGAGGTGAAGACGAGCCCGCAGAGTATCACATGACACAAATCAAGGCGTTTGCCATGACGAGTGACGGTGATACATATCGGAAGGGTGCCACTTACTATCGCAACGCTCGTGACATGGCCAGTACGATGCGTGACAGCTTCATTGAGAAGGCCAACGACCTCGCTCTCGAGATGCCAGCTGAAACTCCTCCCAGCAGCCAACTTAGTCAGCCCAGCTGCCGTACGTCTGGAACGACAGCACCAGAGGCTGATTCTGATACCTCTGTGGATGAGCTTGCTCTGAGCCCGGCACCTTCCAAACGCTCGCGACGCGGACAAGCCCCGACAGTACCACGGACACCATTACTGCCGAGCGAGATGCTCACTCCATCCCAGCACCTCAGCAGACGGTGGAACGGTCGCTGCCGACATTCCAAGTGGTGCTCGCCGCCGTCCGCGACAGCAAAGACTACCTGCCAAGGAGAAGCCAGTTCAGGTCACCACATACAAGACGAAACACAAAGAGAGGCATGGCCGGGCATTCCAGCACGATGGAGATCTGGTGTTTGTGGCTGATGAGGAATGGAAGGGTGCGACGGTGTCGGACAGGCCGGCTCTTTTATGCGTTCGCTACGACGTGTGGTGCTTTGAGTGACTGTATACAACCCTAATCTTTCGTAGACGCTTTTACAGTGTACGCTTCCTATGTTGCATGGCAACAGGCTGATCTTCGTTTCCGCCCAATAGCATAGCGAAAGAAAATCGTTTCATTCTGCGGATCCAGTATCGCCAGTGCCGGCGAGGTAAACGCAAACTGTAAGACTTCCCAACAGATTTCAGGAGCTGCCAAAATCACACCTGTGAATGAAGCCAGGGATCTGCAAGTAGTTCTCTTGCAGTTGCACGATCCTCCGGCAACCACTCAAGCATTCTAGCAACGAATCGAAGGAAATTTCTCTTGTCGTCTCCAGAAAGCATGGTGATAGTGCCATCGAGACCGGAGTAACAAGGCTCGATTACCTTTCCAACGATCAGGTCACCTTTGGTAAAGTCAGCAAAAAGGGTTCATGGCCTACAACGACTATGATCACGTCACGTACCTTCCGACGTGAAAAATTGACTGGTCGACTGCCCTCGTAGGAGGAGCAGCTCCGGTGGTGGACCCAGTATCGATATCATCTCAGCAAGATGCATGTTGGCGGCGTAGACTTCTGCTTCGGGGTCCCATGCATCGAACAGTGCTCGGCCTTCCAACAGATCCCAAATCTGCGAACGAAAAGTTGTGAGCTTGTGAATCTGAGGGGTAAAGAGCGCGTACCATTACACCAAGATTCCATATGTCAGCGCTGTACGACCATCCAGCACCTAAGATCACTTCAGGAGCTTGTAAGCAATCAGGCTGGATAGGATGGCTGTACACGTGTTGGGACGACCTGATGGCAAGTCCGAAATCCCCAATTTTTGGCCGCCCGGGAGGACCCCTTAGATTTCCGAAATTCCGATGAGCATATATGCGACGGTCGTTGTAGATTTTCGCTGGGGCGGGATCTTTTTCCTCTTCCTGAATGAGCTCGTGTACGATTCGTTCATCTTCTATCCCAAGTAGAATATTCTCGGGTTTGAGATCTACCCAAGTCAGCTTGATTTCAGATCTTTGATGTCTAAGACGGAGAGTTACCTGTATGAATGATGTGGCATTGCGTGTGCAGATAATCAAGCCCAGTCAACAAGAATCTGAGCAGAGGTTTCAGGAGATTGCCAGGCACGCGTCCATGCCTCAACCTCCTCTGGAATGTCGACAGGGTCTCTCGCATAAGCTCATACACCAAACACAGATGGATTCCAAATTGACTTTCAATTTCGAATGACTCCAAAACAGTTCGCACGTAACGCAGGCCTTCGTGCTTCGGATCTGCTTCTGCAATCTGTTTTGACAACGTCAGCTCAGATAACGCCGAGCGATTGTCTTTTGCTTTTTTGGTGAGGATTTTGAGGGCAACGAATCGGTTGTTCTGGAAACTCCATCTAGGGACAGGTAAGAATTGGGTTAGTTTACAACATTCGCCATATCTCCACTGTTCAGCAGCATGCTACGGGAGGGTAGCGATACCGGCATTTTGTGTGGACTACCTCTCCAATCCAGCTCTCCAACGCATGAGATATAGCCAGGTATGTGCTCTGTTCAAATGCTGTTCCGATGTGCCATTACCATTTCACTAAAGTCACACGGTTCGTGACTTTAAATCTTACTGTCTATTTGTACTTAGAAAGTCTTCGCTTCCCTCAGCTTCCGTCTCTCGCTCTTTCTACACATAGTTCATCTGCTCGTGTCTTATCCAAACCTAAGTAGTCAATCCTCACACAGGAAAGCTCACCATGCGTTCAGTTCATATTCTCCTCCAAGCTCTGTCACTTCTCTCGCTCGCTGTAGCATCCGCCCTACCAGCTCCGGTAGCCGAAGCCGCCCACCAGGCACGAGGGAACAACTGCCTGCCTGCCGGCGTTGCGCAACAACTTGTCAATGGTTTCCTGTCCCTCATTTCAACCTTCAACAGTGACACTGCCAACGCAATTCTTGCCGACGACTTCGTGGACGCCTCAGATAGCATCAACTACCTCGCTGGCATCCCCCTAGGCAGCCCGACCTTCCCCTCCAAGGCCGCCTTCGAACAAGGTCAGGGCTCTCAACCCGCTGTTCCTATTTCGCTACTCAAAATCGACGCCGTCACCTGTGACGGTGTCATTGCGTTCCGATGGGTTGCGTTCCCCGCGACTGGAAAGCTAGAGGTTAAGGGCATCAATATTCTCTACACTGTCCACAGTGGAAGAAAGGACTCGGTAGGACCCGGAGGGTGGCAGATAAGCCAGGTGTTTAGCGAATTCAACAGCGGTGCTTGGATTGTCGATCTGGGACTGCCTTGCAATCCGCCACCAGCGACACCTGGTGCATAAGGGTGGAGCAATGGCATAAACCGGGCATTAGCAAGAGGTTTAAAACGGTGAGACTTGAAAAGGCTGCTCTTTAGTTTTGTCTATTACAATCATGGTCAACTGGAATGAGTGAATGGGATGCTAAAGCCTAAGACTATCGTCACCCTCTGTGTGCAGGCCATTCGTAGCCCAGGGGAAGCCACGGAATCGATATTGTGATATCTGGAAAGAGTCATTGCAAGAGAATGATCTCTTAACACTACCAGTGTAGTACCAGACAGAAGGTCCAATTCTTGTTCTGTCTCCATTCTTGTGGCACCCTGTGCGTGTAGCCGTATCATACGCCGCGAGGCGAAAACATGCTTTGCAGAAGTTAGTAGCCGTGAATCGCACTGACGTTTCTTTCCACCGCACACATTTGCAATGACTTATCTTTGACCAAACATTCATCACGAGGCCCTTCCAAGTGCGTTCCATGAGTGTGTTTCCAATGTATTCAAGGGTTACCAGCGCAGTATCACCAAGGACAATTATCACGTTAATGGCAAAAAGTTCGATCATGACTTTTCGGAGCCTGAAATTGTTGGAGCGTGAACTCGTTGTGAACAAAGTGTTGACATACCCTTCTTCCGGATTACTTTAAGTAACACCACGGTCTTCCAGAGTCATAGTCCGGAGATAATGAATTCTTGGATGCAAAAGCCTGTAAAACACTTAGTATCCGTGTGCGGTGCTCGGCTAAACCCACCTGTCATCTGCAGCTTTTCAATGTGGAAGAAAGCGCGCAAGAAGCCTTCATGCCTGGGCCCATATGACTTCCCGAATTGAACAAATGTGGTCGAGGTGTGGAATGCTACGGCGTCAATGGTGATCATCCATTTAACGGCATTCAATATACGTTGGTTATCGAGAATAAGGCCGAGTCGAGAATATAAAACTACCGCTTGACCCGTCACTAGACAAACCCATCCTGTAGTGCTCAGGAGCATGCAAGCCCAGAAGACAAATAACTCGAAGAACTCGCAGATAAGGCCCACAAAGTATGGGAAAATACCTAGTGGGGCGACAAGCAAGGAAATGAAATAAACACTGCGCCATTCTTTGAATCTTGAAGCGGTCAGTAACAGTAGTTCGCAGGCGTTGAAGATCGCAACGGATGCGGCTGTGACGACGATGAGGGAGTCAAAATTCCAACTTTCGAAGTGTTCATAATCGGTGATAACAGCCATGACGCCGTAGGCAGTTGTTCAGACCCGAGAAAAGGTATTTGGAAGAAACATATCAATTCCCAACCTCAGACTGCGCTTGAAAATGAAAAGTTCGTCGCAGTTTTTGGTGGAGTTAAGCTAGCCACTCAGCAAAGATCATTTTTGGATTACGTTCAAGTTTAGCACCAGTCTAAGCAGCCCCCAAGTAACTATCAACCCCACTAACCACTTGGTACTGCTTTTCCTGGCATTCCATCATCATCGACACTATGTTCCCTTTATCGTCCATTACTTGGTACTGTAACGCCCCAAACCGTTTGTCCTCTCACTACCGATTGTTCACGCTGTGTCCTCTCTTATGTCCGTTTCAAGTCCGAGCACTGAACATGTATTTTATGTCTGTTGCTCTAGTATATCGTGCCCTAAGATGCGCTCGGAGCTGGAAAAGGATCACCATCACGTGAGAGAAACGAACAGATCTGCACGGAAATCGTTTTCCGCCGGAGTTGAATGACCGATAGCAAAGTCTCGGTGAGATAAAGGTCGAATCTCCGAATTTAGGGCTGCAAACAGATCCGTAGTGATTTTCTCTCCTGCCTTCCTGCTTTCTTTCAGGATGGCCAACAGATTTCAGCCTCACTATTTCCGAGCGTATACGTGCATATTTTCGATCCTGCACAGACGCAGAAAAGTATGAGGGTTTCGAGACATATCCCCTCCAACAAGTCAGATTTATTTCACACTCGGGAGTTCCGTAGCAAGTCGTGTACCGTCTTGTTGTCCCAAAGTCATCGTGCAACAAGGACGCCAACTTACATGGTGGAGCCGCTACCACATTGCTTTCCTCCGAATTGTCATGGATGTCACCAGTATCTAGTGGCGGACAGCAATTTTCATCCCCACCAGACGAAACAATGACTAGGCCATCACTTACTGATATGGGATACTCAAATCCGCCAGCAGGTCAATCACAGACATATTTCCAGGAACCGGAAGAAATGATGGAAGTGCCCTACGTTGGGCAGTTCACATGGCAAGACGAGCAGGACTTCGTGGGTTCAAGCCCGGGAAGTGCGTCTGGTTCACAGCACAAGTCGGGCACGTCCAGTCAACCGGGGATGAGGCTGACACCAGAGGATATTGCAGGATTCATGCAACATAATCCTGTGGATGAGAAGTTTAGAAGACCGAATCCGTAGACTAGGGTTACAATAATATACAATGTTGCTTGATCCACTTGCAGAAGCGCACCGGAGTGATCGTCCAGGCTTAGGATTTCCTCCATGGGACACGTCACCATGGCCCTGCTTAACCTTGAGTTTCAGCCTTGCGCTGTAAAGCCTCAGCCTACCTGCGCTTTCAATAAATGACGTTCACCCCACATAGACAGTAGTGACTTGACAACCGGTGAGGAAGATGGGCGTGGCAGCTCCCACCGCCAGTGTACTCATTGTTTCTTGTCGACGATAGCAGTATTTCGTGGAAGTCGTGGCTATGGCACGTGCGAGTTTGACTTAAGAATTCAACTACAAAACCAACCACGATTATCGGTGGTTTCGACAATCCTGCTGCCTGCTCGCTTAGCATTTCCCGGATCAGATGCGTGGCGTATCCAGGATTACGTGATGTTGTATAGAGCGAACTGTTGAATGCAGTGGTGGCCCGTTACCACACGACAGATGTTCACATAAACGGCCGCGAGATTGCGTAAACAAAGGTTCGACTACATACTCACACCACCAACCATACGAACAGATGTCCGAAACATACAAGGCCTTCGACACAATCTATGCTGTTGCCTGCAAAGCTTTATTTCGTTTCCACCAATGAATCAGTGAATTCGGTCCGCCGACTGCACCCTAGACCACCCTGCTTCTCAAAGCTGTGTCATCCAAACCGTATCCACCCTTGACCACCACTCGAAGCCGCCTACAATGATGCCATTGACTGTGGAAGGGATTCACTCGTTGTCCCGAGATTGAGCTGCTCCGTCGGAAATGATGCATGCAGCGGTAAGCTCTAACGAAGGTGAAACTGGTGGCATACACGCATTCCAATGCCAGGTCGATGGTTAACAGAGAAACAAAGCGACGGCTCTTGTTAAGACCCAATCAGGCACCATGACTAGTGGAGCACAAACGAAACAGACGTAGACTGTCTTGCGCTAATCCCCCAACACTCTCTGCACTCGGGAAGAGCTCAGAACGACAGGAGCCAAACGATAAGTTCTGACATTAACTTTCTCAATTCGTATTCACCCAATTCCCACCCTTGCAGCACATATTATGATACTGATCGGGCTCGACTGACGTCCGACTACAGCAGGCTTCTTGTGCCGCAGGTGTTGCAAAGAACACGCATGCCGAGGACTGGACAAGTAGAAGCTTGAAACTTGTGATTCGATGCGACGCTTTGATCCAATGAAGTAAAGGTGCCAATGTGCGCGATTTTCGTCACCTGTGGTGGTCATTCCGCAGATTATCGGTCAAAGAAATGGACTTAAAAAGGCCTGGGGCACCGGCCAAGTGCCGAGCGTCCGCCTGAGACGATATTACTATCGCAATATCAAACAAGTGCGGGATCAATGCACCATTTTTCGCATCAGGGAAGCTCTGAATTCACCTCGATTTGTACTTCATGGCACGTGCAATGGACCGGGCCCAGCAAGGCTCACCGCAGCCTTTTAAGGGATACTTCAACAAGCTGTCGACAGGATACTCCCGTCAGACGGGCAACTCCACCTACCAGTTGATCGAGCAAGTTCTTCAAGAGCTCCGTCCTGCAGTCACGTCTTCATCAGTCGTCCACGACAACGCCTGTGGACCCGGCACCGCCACGATGGCCGTGATAGCCCACATCGGTTCGGAGCCCTCCCTCATCAAGCCACCGACTCCGTCCCAGCAATGGTTGAAGTCCTGTCGTCCAGTGTTTCCCAGCTGAACTTGTCCAGAACACGAGCCTCCGTCATGGACTCTCACGATCTGGCATTCCCCACGAACTCTTTCAGCGTCTCGATCACCAACTTTAGCATCTCAACCTTCAATGATCCTCTTCGATGTCTGCGAGAAATCCATCGTACTCTCCAACCTGATGGCCTGGCCATAGTCACGACGTGGAAGCGCTTCAAAATTGTT
>Ga0115842_100069_pt1 | contig 31301 bp, 28 predicted proteins | sample InSIn2SAF170_2_FD_83856 | JGI IMG/M metagenome (GOLD analysis project Ga0115842, IMG submission 83856)
CAGCATGATGGCAAAAGGGCAGGACCTCCTGGTGTTGGTGCTGCTACAGTGGCTGGCCAGATCAAAGGTCTAAGCAAAATCCCTACCGACATCGAAAAGGCGGCAAGTGCTGCCAAGGATAAAGTGCTAGATATTGTCAAAGACGAACAAGGCTCCGATAACAACGATGCAGAGAAGGAAGCACTCAAAAGTTGGGCAGCTGAAGCCAACCGGGCGCAGATGAAGAGGACAGGTACTGACTTATCCATGCGTACATTTCCTTCGATGGAGGAAAAGAAGAACCTACAATCTGTTCCAGAACACAACACGGTGAATTACCGGCCAGACAGTTCTGAGTCAGCGACGATAGGGTCCGCGGCGTCGGAGGGCACATACGAGAAGGCCTCCAGTACTGGTGCCACTCTCAGTCCGGTCGGAACTGCTACACAACTCCCTTCTACGCGCCGAAGGCGAAGAGGGACAACACGGAGTTCAAGAAGGGATTTCAGTGCCGCAGATGATATGATGAGTCTTGCGGAGGCGGAGGAGTTGCTTGGTAAGGTTCAAGGGCATCTCATTGAGTGGCCTTATGATTGGTAAGTTTTGACGTTGCGATCGTTATATACATTGCTAACACAGCGTTCAGGTTGGAAAAGGTTGAGGCTGGTGGAAACTGGTTGTTTCCGTTCGATCAGATATCGCCTATCGAAATCTAGTAAGTTCTAATTTCAGCGCGGTTCCGAAGGACATTGCTAACATGCTTCTAGCATATGAGTGGACCAGACCTCGTTTCACTTCATGCTTGTGTTCCTGTTTTTGCTTCCCTCGAGTTTTACTCGGAGCTTTTTGATTGAAATTGCATAGCGGTGGTAAAAGTAGATGGATATAACTTGGAACATGCGTCTTCGATGGAAAAATAGATTAGGTATTTGTGTGTATTGTATCAATGTTCTTACCAGGCTTACAGTACGGAGAACTACGGGGTGAAGACCATCGTTAATAAGATAGCAATTGTAATACCCTTCTTGTGTAGTGAACTTGTGGTGTCTATCCTGGACTTCCTTCTATTCTGACAGGTAACGGATGGAGCAACGACAAAAACACTGTGGTCGTCACACGTCAATAAGTGTTGAAGACTGGTCGAAGAACCTATAGATGAGTGTGATCTAGGTACCTGGCCACCAAGTACAGGGCTGATGACCACGTGGTGCTGCAGACCGGACTATGTGGTCACTGTTGGAGGTTGCTATGAGATAGCTCGTGTAGAGATCACTCTGACCTCTCTCGGTGCCTCTTCGGAGTCAATACAACAGTGCAACTCAGTGGATAATCCTGAAACTTCTACACAGCTTGGCAGTGGATTTACTGCAAGTCCTTTCCCAAACATCTGCCGGAAGGTCTGATTGGGACACAGGCGGCGAGCATGCAAATTCTGACATGCTTACCGACTGGCGAACAAGGCTCTGGCTGCAGCACGGTCGCGTCTTTCTCGACATATGGTGGACAGATTCAGCCTCTGAGAGTCTGGACTTATGCATGGAAGGGTACGGGAGCATTCTGTGCTGCTCGTTGGGCGCGTGGTGCATGACACTAAGGTCTGGATCTATCTTGCTAATGCAGAACATCCGATCACCTTTGCCAAATGGGAATTGAATCAGTTATCTACTAATCCATAAGGTCATACTATTTATAGTAATTAAACTCAACTCCGACGTGCAAGGAGTCTTCGAGATCTGCTTGTGCTTGCCAAGTTCGAGATGGCGTGATTCGTAGCGTCGAGTATGAAAGGAAACGTGGCTGATGAAACACTCACCACAACAGCGGACAGGTCTCGGCGAGCAGAAGCACAACCGCTCCCGACGAGGTTCTGATAATGCACGTAACGCCAATGTTCGTTAAGCTTTGGGGCGGTGAAGGAAATTCCTGTAACATCAACAATTTTTGGTGTCGCATTTGATCTTCCTCATCAGCCCCACTCCACACCAGATTCTCAGCTTGCCAGACAAGAAAACTTTCCACCTGCTCCGACAGGCCCTTGTCATTGGTCCGCATATTGCTTACGTTTTAATCGAACGAAGTGCTTTACCTATTTCTCACTTCTCTCAACGCGCAATCGCGTGTAACCCCTCAATTTTGGTCTCAAGCAAAGTCGTCAGGGAAAATCTCATTGTAGCAGCCTCTTCCACGTTGAGCGGGATACTGGTTCCATCGCTTAGAATGTCCAACGGGCCGCTGCAATCGTCAGCTATACGTGCTTGGAAGCTTTACTGTTCTCAGAAGGACATTCTTAAGAGGCGTTGACCATCCACTGGTAGAATGTTCTTCGTGATAAATATTGAAACTTCTACAATCATCATTCCATACCTTACCCGATTGACGCAGCTTTGACCTCTCGTCATCGACCAGTGCTTGCTTCTTGTCTACTGCAGTACTCTAGTTCTCACCCAGCTCCTTTCACTCTGACCAAATCTGAATTTTGCTATTACACGATCTTTGGCCTGCACACATGGCAGTCGAAGCAGGAACCACCAGCCACAAACCAGGCCACTCTCTGAGAAGCTGGGGTATTGGCAAATCTCATCAAAATGTAAAAGCTCAGGACAAATCGCCTATCTCTACACCCCCTCTTTCCCGCAGCACCAGCACCAGCTCGATACAATCTACACAATCTGAACCCACACGAAGCTCATCACGCCATGAACCAAGAAAGGCCAGTGATGTTCCCGCTCAAACGACGACCTCACGAAAGAAGTCTATAAAGAATTGGCTTTTCGGTGATGAGAATGAGATGAAGGAGCGAGAAAAGAAACTCATTCTCGATCGACACATGGCTCTTCTGAACGCCAAAAGAATGCAGGATCCAGCTTACCGGGAATTCCAAAAGAAACACAAGCGTCCAAAGGTTAAAACAGCTGGCATAACTGAGTACTCACGGAGTGCGAACATTTCAGCGGCCGCGCAGGAAGCAAGGTATCCCCATTCTGGTCCTCCTACAATAACCGTAACCGGGGTTCCCGCTACCGCTACCACTACCACTACCACTACTCACCATCTTGAGCGTATCGAAAGCAAAGATGCCCCAGACTATGAGGACACTTACCAACGAATGAGAAGAGAATGGAACGAGGCGACGGACCACAATATGGACAACATTGCTGAGAGACAGAGCAGATTGACCAGTCCAGCCATTAGTCCTTGGGCTAGCCCTATACAGAGTCGAGACCCCAGTCCGAACAGAATGAGTGGCACACGAACGCCAAAATCTACTTGCGCTGGCAGATATTATAGGGATCGCAATGGGAAATGGATCAAAAAAGACACGACACCGCCTCTGGTTCACAGACACAGTGGTGGAATACCACACGCGGATTTTTCAGCGTCATCTTTGGCTGAGAGATTACGTGCTCTATAACTGCCATGAATCGAGAGTACCAACATCGAGCATGGCACGGTGGAATTCTTTTTGCAGCAACATCTTTTTCTGACGATATAGCGCCTTAACAAACAAAGGTGGAAATTTATGTATATAATATTGAAGAGGTTTACTTCACCATGATGAAAACTGTACATCTTGATTGCATCATCGGTGTTGGTGGATTTCAGTTCTTCGATATTGATCTTCTGACCTACTCGGTGTATTATCTAACTGTTTTACTCCTCGCTCTCTAATCGAATGTGTACCTACGATTACTCGTGCTCTTAGGTGAGATAGCAATAGCCGGGCGAACATCGGCCGAGACACTTTCCGGACCCACGTATAATTGTCTTTGCAAATATGTCACATCGATTATCCAAGGATATAATAAATGTTCACAGGGCTACTCAGAAGTAGCCAAATCACTCACGCAGCATGGAAGCAGAGGAAAGGCCTTCGAAGCTGCGTAAGCTAAGTCACGATCACGAAAGAGCCTCTGATGAACACGTGGCTCGCTCCGAAAATGCCAATGTGCTTGATGCAGCGCAAGACGTTACGTCCACTTCCGACGCTGCTAACACTGATGCTCAAGCAGTAGGTGTAGACAAAACCTCAGCCCACATTGAAAACCCTTCCGGTAACCAAACACCTGCGCCGGCAGCATCCAATGATCCTCCACTCTCCAAAAACCAACTCAAGAAACTACGCAAGAAGCAGGAATGGGAAGCTGGGCGCGACTTACGCAAAGCGAGACGACGGGACAAGACAAAAGAGAAGAAAGCCCGAAGACGCGCAGAGAAACAGGAATCACAAGACCCATCCTCCACACCACAAAACGGTTCTACAAGGCCAGCAGTGCGTCGCCGACATTACCGTCTACCAGTGACATTCGTGATAGATTGTGGCTTCGATGACTTGATGGTGGAGAAGGAACGCATATCGCTGGGCTCACAGCTTACAATAGCGTACTCGGACAATAATAAGGCTGAGTTTCAGGCGCATCTATATGTCAGTTCATGGGGTGGAGAGCTGAAGAAAAGGTTCGAGGGCCCTTTGCTGAGGGGAATGTATCGCAATTGGAGGAATGTTAAGTTTGTAGAGGAGGATTTCGTGGGTGCTGCACGGATGGCTAACGAGATTATGAGTGGGAAACGCGGCGGAAGCATGTTAGGGGCATTCCAGAGCTATGCTACAATGAAGGAAGAACAGGACACCAACGGTATGGCAATCAACACGTCTGAGAAGACGCCCTTGAACGGCGCAGCGGATGGTGCTACTGAAATGGCCCCAGCGTCTTCCACGGATGCGCAAACGACTGGCTCTCTTGAACTGGGGCAGGAAGCCTCAGCAGACTTTACCAACAAAACCAACGGTACTGCACACACCACATCCACAAAAGAACAATCTCCGCCCAAGCCTTATCAAGTCCGCGCCAATAGCACAAACACTGAGAACACCAGTCAACAACCCACCAAAGGTGAGATCATTTATCTGACCTCCGATTCTCCATACACCCTCACCGATCTCAAGCCTTATCACACTTACATAATTGGCGGCCTAGTCGACAAGAACAAGCACAAAGGCATCTGCTACAAGACCGCACGCGACATGGGTATCAAGACTGCTAAGCTCCCTATTGGAGAGTACATGCAGATGACCAGCAGATTTGTGTTGGCGACAAGTCATGTAGTAGAGATCATGGTCAGGTGGCTGGAATGCGGAGATTGGGGCAAAGCGTTCTTGCAAGTCATGCCGAAGAGGAAAGGTGGTGTGCTTAGGACGGACGTAGGCAAGGGAGAAGAGGAGGGGCATGAGATTGAAGGGACTGACGCTGGTGGAGATAACGATGAGGAGGAGGAGGAGGAGGAGGTTGAGTGCGATATTGGGGATCAACTGGACGCAGAAGATGGTGGAAGTGCTGGATCTGCTGGAAATTCTTCCTCAGAACCTGATTCTGGACCCGAATGAGAGATCTTCGATCTCCTCCCACCTTCGTCGAAAGCATGAAAGACACCAACGCTAACCAACACAACATCTGTATATACGGTGACTCAAAGCTGAAGATTCGAAACCGGAAACCCTCTGGCAGGGTCGGCATTTAACCGCTCTCGATCCCCGAACCTCAATGACCTAGAGCCTCCCCTTTCTTCCCCGGCGTACTATACCGAACAAAACCGCCCATCTTCGCTCTACCCACGATGAGAATTCGAGCAGGGCGTCAATCGTACACAGAGCAGCATCGATTTTGGTCTGCACTTTACACTGTATGGTAGAAAGCGGTATGTTTACTGAAAACAGTGACATCCGCCTCTCGATCTGTAGTCGCTGTGCGATGTGCAACGAGGACGAGGCTTCGGGTGCAAAAGTCAGCGACGTGGGACCCCCCGGAACTTGAGCGGATCGGACGAACACCAATTTTGGGGATTTGCAACACGAGTCGGAACTGGACGTATGACGGTGGAACTCCTGCGTGTGTCTATGAGGCACGAGTTGGATAGATAGAACAGGAGGGCAAGAAGCTCGTGATATGTCTGTGGACTGCTGTGTGATACTGTATATCTGAGCACTGTCCTGCTTGGTTGGAGATTCACGGATCAACAGGTCTCACAAGTGCAATAGTGGGACGAAATATGCTTGAGATGAAGTCCGAGTTCAGTTCGCTGTCTCGAATAAATGAAGCCTTCTCAAACATGAACAGTCGCTGGTTGATAAAAGGTCCTGGTTGACAAGCATTCTTTATTGGTTGATACAAGAACCTGATCTGCACTGGATCTTTTTCACCAATCGGGAAACCCTCGACCAGGAGTGGAAAGCAAGAACTTAAACCAATTTTCTTGTGGAAATTGTTGACGAAGCCCTTTTGTGTACCACTTCTATAGAAACCATACCGAAAAAATTCCTATAGCGTTATACGAGTAAGGACCACTCGGTCATGAATCGGTGTCTGTTGCTGTAACTCCGGTGTAGTCGCCTGATGTCCGTGCTCATCGGAAGGGAATTGATTACTGAATCCCTTGTTGTGTAACCAAAAGAGGCACCATGCTTCGCCTACATGACATTGCTCGAGTGCATACTGTACATCATATCGTTAAGGCTTACTCCAAGCCCCCTAATCATGAGATATTTATGCAGGTACCAAATCGAGGTGTAGTAATCTTAAAAAGTTTAAGCCACAATACCAATAATAGCGTCGGATAAGCAGGTACAGAAGGGCTGATAACTGCATGCGGTAAGCGGAACGGGCTAGTGGTTTGTTCCTGTAGGGTTTGGTCGAGAATTTGACCGCAGACGGAGAGCGGGACCAAAGGAGTAATGGACCCGACGTGCAACGTCTGACCTTAGTTTGTCCTATTTTATTGACGAGTTTCGTTGTTTAATTGACAGTCCTTTCAGCTACAAGTCAGGTACCCGTGACCTCATGGCAGGGCTATCGTGAAGTGTTGCTCACCGCAAATTTCGTGTCAGTCCGAGGTTTTAGGTCAGGCAGAGCAATCTCAATTGTTACCTCAGTCAACAACTGCAGTACTTGCTGTCTGTTTCCACTCTTTTCGTCCGTGGCTCGTTTAGACCAGACGGTGTACAGGGTCTCTGCATTTTTATACCGAGATTTCACAGTTTTTCATTGACTGCTCCTTCTTTCTGCCCCTTCTTCTCTCTTTTCTGCCCGATCTTGAACCGGTCTGAGGCAGTAACGCTACTGCTCGCTACCACAAAGCAACAAATTCCACACCAAACCTAACTGCACAGTCTTCAGTCCCGTGTTTCAAAAATCATTCTTATTCTTGTCAACTGCCTTGGTTCTTTTGAGTATTCTTGCAATCTGCACAACCTTTCATTGTACAATCTGGCACTACCGGTCTGAAACGCCTGACTTTCACCATGATCACACCATCTTACAGTGCACGAAGTCGAAGACGGAAGGGCTCCTCCACAGAACGGGTAGACTCCACTGGCCGCCGTCGACGAAGCTCCTCAGCTGGCCGAGATCCCTTCGCTCCAATTGACAAATACTATGACGAAGAATTAATTCAGGAAAGATTGCTGGGAGCGAGGAGACAAAGAGTGGTCACCAGTTATACCAGACAAGCACCTGTTTCTACGGCAGAATTCGGTGCCGGTTTCTACCCTAGAAGGCGTGGAAGTCACGATGAGTACACACAAGCTGATCAAGAGCTCTTGATCAATGTTGACAAGACCATAAACGACCTTCTTGACCGTGAGGACGAGGACCGAAACAACCAGATTACGATTGAGGACAACGGTCCTAAGCACATATCTCTCGGCACGCTAGCATCAGCAGGCTACCGCTCAACTGATCTAAGAGGAAATTATGTCATCAGTAACCTCCTACAAGAGCTGACGTTAGCTCAAGATCTCGGCAAGAAGGTTGTCAAAATCCACAGATCTCGACTCAACGAGAACCCTGTTGATCGACTATCTCGACGTATTAGGGATGAATTCTGGAAGAACTTGGAGCGCTGTCTGGATGCCAACCTGATTGAGAAAGCTGGCAGAGATCCTAAGGACTGGACGTCCGACCCACGACCCAGAATCTACGTACCCCATGGGTGTCCCGAACAGCACGAGTATTATACTCAGGTTGCTAAGGAAAGACCTGAGATGCGGCTGGACGTACGGTGGCTTCCCGCGGGTAATATTACACCTGAGTTTGTTCGAGACCTCAATGATGCGCCTGGTATCCTTGCGTTGGCAATGCGCAGGGAGATCGTCGATGGAAAAGAAGTCCTCAAAGGCGAACCTTTCACCGTGCCAGGTGGATGATTCAACGAATTTTATGGCTGGGATAGCGATATGGAGTCCATCGGGCTGCTGGAGCACGGTCGAATTGCAATGGCCAAGAGCATGGCGATCAATTTCGCTTTCTGCATTCAGCACTATGGCAAAATCTTGAACGCCAACCGATCGTACTACCTATGTCGCTCGCAACCGCCATTCCTGACCGACATGGCACTGAAAATTTACGAACATATCAAACACGAGTCTGACGGCCTGGACTTTCTAAAATACGTTACTCAAGCTGCTATCAAGGAATATTACAGCGTCTGGATGAGTACGCCTCGCTATGACGCGGACAGCGGCTTATCGAGATATAGACCAGACGGACGGGGAGTTCCGCCAGAAACAGAAGCTACTCACTTCGTACATGTTATCGAACCCTACGCCCAGAAGCTCGGCATATCCTTTGAAGACTATGTCAAAGGCTACAATGCTGGCACCATCCATGAACGTGAGCTAGATGAGTACTTCCTGCATGATCGAGCAGTTCGGGAGTCTGGTCACGATACCTCATACCGGTTGGAGAACGTCGCTGCTAACCTGGCAACCGTTGACCTTAACTCGCTGCTGTACAAGTATGAGAGTGATATTGCCAAAATCATTCGAACATACTTCCGGGACCATCTCAGCATTGCATCGGAATTTCAAACCGAGGCCAATCGAATTAATGGATTCGAAACCTCCGCAGTCTGGGATCGTCGAGCCAGGATGAGAAAGGCCAGGATGGATAAATTCATGTGGAACGAGAAGATGGGCATGTACTTTGACTATGATACTGTCAAGAAAGCCCGTACCAACTATGAAAGCGCAACCACTTTCTGGGCCATGTGGGCAGAGGTTGCATCCCCTAGACAAGCTGCTGCTCTGGTATTAAAAGCTCTGCCAAAGTTTGAAGAGTTGGGCGGTCTCGTCTCTGGCACGGAAAAATCTCGTGGTGCGGTCTCGATATCTCGACCTAACCGCCAGTGGGATTACCCTTTTGGATGGGCACCGCAGCAGATCTTGGCATGGGGAGGTCTCATCCGATATGGATACAAAGAAGAAGCCCACCGCCTGGCGTACAAATGGCTAGACATGGTTATCAAAGCATTTGTGGATTTCAACGGTGTGGTAGTTGAGAAGTACAACGTGACACGAGAACTTGATCCTCACAAAGTTGAAGCAGAGTATGGAAACCAGGGGTCTGACTTTAAGGGCGTTCCGAAAGAAGGATTTGGCTGGGTCAATGCCAGTTTCGTGTATGGTCTATCTATCTTGCCCGTCAGCATGAAGCGGGCTCTAGGCACGTTGACCACATGGAAGACTTTTGAAGAGAAGACAGCTGTCAAGATTGACAACTTCGATGAGTTGACTATTCAGGAAGTGGCAGAAGAAGTGGCTAATGACCTCGAATTTGAGAACGAACATGGTCGGCGAGCATCCGTTCTGTGATGTTGGTTCACAAGCCATCCAGGTGTTAGGCGCCGGGGAAGATTTCGTTGGGATTGGGATTTGGCTTGGGCTTAAGCGGGAGTTACTGGCTTTGGAGCTCGGCGCGAACGGTGCAGGGACCAGGGCTCGTGATTTGGTATGATTGTTCTCAGCACTCTAGCAGCATACGTGTCGATACCCCAGACTTCTCGCGGAAGTCAATTATTAATAAGATAATCCTATTCTTCAATGGCTAACAGCCTCGGCTTTGCAGTTACGAACATTAAGGTGATGCTAAACAATGACTAGAATTGAACAATAATCATGTCACCACATGGCACAGAACGCGTTCGGATAACTTCCGCCTTGCCGAGGAAGAGCAAGAATGGGTGTTGATGTTCACATTCTTTTTCTGGTCAGAAGAACATACAGCTCGCGGTCGACACACCTTCATGTATCAGTAGGTCCCCGATAGCCATTTCAACAATTTGGAATGCAAATGAGCTTGCAGCATGGCATGGAGTGAGCAGATGTGCGTGGTTTGCAGTCGAATTTGTGTTGGATTTGTACCATCTCAAGACCAATTATCAAATTCAAGTTGCTGAACCTCAAGGAGGTTCGGTCCTTGGCCGAGACTGCTCCGGTGGTCCGCTCGTCTAGCTCGACATCTGCCTTCTCTAAAATTTTCCTAATCGGAATGTCTGCGTTGGACCTGGCCGCGGCATTCTCGGTCAACTTCCGAATGAGACATAGCAACTGTGTCAAACATGAGGAAGTAGTCAGTCCGACCGTGCTGGACATGATCTCCGTTGCAGATCTAGGCTTGTGATTGGCGGACGTCGAGCAAAGCGACTGGTATGCTTCTCCAAATAACTAACATTTGCGGAGAGGCGGACGACCGCGGCTCGAGGGAGTCTGAGCAACTCGAAGAGAGGTCCGGATGCCATGCTTCCAGCCCTTCCGCATAGAGCATTGTTTCGGTGCAGCGTCACAGCTCGCGAAGTATATACATCATGTTGTCCTGGAGTCAGTCATGTCATGACTCTGTTCTCCTCCTCGTTACAGATTGCTCGAACCTAAGAAGATCTATATTCTACCCACCCAAGACTTAACTATCTTGCAAGCTTGCTGAAATTCACTGACTCCCTATCCTATCTTTACAACTAGCACACACCTCGATTCACGCTGGAGTTACTACACAAAGCCAAGGAGCTATTCGACATGGGCCACGTTGATCAGGAAGAGCAGGCTTACCAGCAGGAGGTGGCTGCAATTCAACAGTGGTGGCAGGATTCAAGATGGAGACACACCAAGCGAGCCTATACTGCCGAGTCTATTGCTCAGAAGAGAGGAAACCTCAAGATTCAATATCCTAGTGCTGTGCAAGCAAAGAAGCTATGGGCACTCGTGGAGGCCAAGTTCTCCGCGAAGGAAGCCTCGCCTACCTATGGCTGTCTGGATCCGACCATGATCACTCAGATGGCGCCTCACCTCGAAACAGTCTACGTCTCCGGCTGGCAAACATCTTCGACAGCTTCATCGAGTGACGAGCCTTCTCCCGATCTCGCAGACTATCCCATGGACAGTGTACCGAAGAAAGTCAACCATTTGTTCATGGCTCAGCTCTTCCATGACCGAAAGCAACGAGAGGAGCGCTTGACCACTCCCAAAGAGAACAGGAGCAAGTGCCCTAACGTAGACTACCTCCGGCCGATTATTGCTGATGCCGATACTGGTCACGGTGGTCTTACTGCTGTTATGAAGCTCACCAAGATGTTTATTGAACGAGGAGCTGCTGGTATTCACATTGAAGATCAGTCGCCGGGCACCAAGAAATGTGGACACATGGCCGGCAAAGTGCTCGTTCCAATTGCTGAACACATCAACAGATTGGTGGCCATTCGTGCACAAGCTGATATCATGGGCACTGATCTCTTGGCTGTTGCACGAACAGATGCCGAAGCCGCTACTCTTATCACCTCGACCATTGATCCTCGCGACCACGCATTCATCCTAGGTAGCACAAACCCCAACTTGCAGCCTCTGAATGATTTGATGATAGCGGCCGAAGCTGCTGGTAAATATGGAGAAGGCCTCCAAGCCATCGAAGACTCCTGGAATGCTCAAGCCAGTCTTAAGCTCTACGACGATGCAGTCATCGATGCCATCAACGCGGGTGTGCACGTGGACAAGAAGTCTCTGATTACCCAATACAAGGAAGCCGTGAAGGGCAAGTCAAACAGCGAGGCCCGAGCCATTGCAAAGGGTATTACTGGTGTTGACATTCACTGGGATTGGGATGCACCACGGACGAGAGAAGGATACTACAGACTTAAAGGTGGCTGTCAATGCGCTGTCAACCGAGCCATTGCCTATGCGCCATATGCCGATCTCATCTGGATGGAGAGTAAGCTTCCTGACTACGCCCAGGCTGTTGAGTTCGCAGAGAGTGTGCATGCCGTATGGCCGGAGCAGAAGTAAGTTCACCCTGACGTAGATTTTTAAACACTGCTAACATGTTTCAGGCTTGCATACAATCTCTCCCCATCTTTCAACTGGAAGGCTGCCATGCCAGCGGCTGAACAAGAGACATATATCCAAAGACTTGGCAAGCTTGGATACTGCTGGCAATTCATTACACTTGCCGGTCTACACTCAACCGCCTTGATCTCAGCGAAATTCAGCCGGGAATACTCGAAACGAGGCATGAGAGCCTACGGCGAATTGATTCAGGAGCCAGAAATGGAGGAGAAGGTTGATGTGGTCACGCATCAAAAATGGTCAGGTGCGAACTATGTAGATAATTTGCTGAAGATGGTCACTGGTGGTATCAGCAGTACTTCTGCTATGGGCGCGGGTGTGACTGAGGATCAGTTCCACTGATTTTATATATTGACTGTATAGCGTTTGTGTTTTGAGGTTTCGGTAACCAAAAATTTGGATGTATATATCTTTGCTACCTACATATATCTGACAGTTGGGTAAATTGAATGTCATATGACTGAAATTGAATGCTGGAAGTACCAAGCGACCTATACCGCTCCGTTCGTGCTCATGTGGCATTCGACAACCTGAACCTGAGGGGAGATAGTGGCGTACGTGGGCTGTGAGCCTCTCCGATTGGTGCACGTCATCTGCCTGCTCCTGGCGTGTCCCTTGAGCTTGTGCTTGAATGATACGGACACAGCGTCACGAAACTCGAGCCGGCAAGGCCTTGCATGAAATCCCGTGTTGATTTACAGGTGATATGCAACATTTCCACCTTGTGGCTTAATTTCATAGCCTTGATCTCAACGATTTGGAAAGGGCATTCTGCCACATGATCTTGGGCTATCGGCCTACAATTTATTGAAATCCCAGAAATTGTTTCCCAGTTTGTGAGCCATCGAGCAGACGATTGCAGTCGTCTTCAACACAACCAGCGAGGATGGCCTCGGTCGCCTACTCCTCCGGGACGGTGACTCCTACCACAAGACCTACAACCCCAAATTTAACGACACCGCCCACCTCTACAGCTGTAGAGACCAAAACCGATGACACGTCCAGGCTAAAGCTGTTCATTAGCATTCTCAGAAAGTACGTGGTCCCGCAGTCTGCAATGGTAGGGGGTGGAGACCTACGGAAACTGGCGATAAGGACAGTGAAGAGCATGGAGGCTGATATATCGTACTCAGATTTATTGGGGTAGCAGACATTGCCAATGTTCGCTTTTCCCTGCCTGCTCAACTTCTTGAGCCCATTCCAAACTTAGGTGGGAGCATTTGAGCTGCGTAGGGAGCATAGGCTGACCATGTGCAGAATACTGGCATTACGTAGACAGGCCTGAGACTTTCGTAAGGTACGCAACCTGACACTGAGATCCATATACTCAACGAGCTCTGACGTTCATAGCATTGGAAAGTCAGACGATGAATTAGGACGAATGCTGGAAGTCTTGCGGTATTGGTTTACAAAAGATTTGGTATGCCTAGACAGCTCGGAATATGGATCTGGCTAAGACAGGCTGCAGAAATTCGTCAAGGGCAAGCCTTGCAAACCATACAACTCGACGTTGGGCGAGTTCTTCAGAGTATGGCCATCAGCTTGTGTCCAGCACATTTGCTAACTAGAGAAGTGTAACTGGGAGATCAAAGAAGATGCGCCCTCGATATCGACACCATCAAAAGCACCACCACAACCGCCTCCAGATCCATTAACGTCTGCCCACCCGAACCCTGTCCGAATATCCTACATCACCGAACAAACATCCCATCATCCTCCTGTCTCTGCTTACTGGGTAGAATGTCCTTCAAGAGGCATAATAGCGCGAGGTTACGACCAAATCTCAGCAAAATTTAGTGGAACATACGTAAGGGTTGTTGCTGGAAACCACAACAAAGGATTATATATCACACTGAAGAACAGAGGAAACGAAGAGTATCACATGACACATCCAGACTCGCAGCTCAACGGCTTTCTGCGCGGGAATCTCTACATCTCTGTGGCGGATGTGGTAGTCGTCGAGTGTCCAAAAACGGGCTTGAAGGCCTTATTGCATTACGTGGAGGAGGGCTACTTTAGCAAAGCACAGAACAGAGTGATTGGAGTGGTATATCGATATGACCCAGATAACGACCGATACACCAAACCAAAAGATGTGCCAGACTCCGAAGTTCTAGCCAAGATTGAAGGAGATTGGAAAGATAAGATATACTACACCATTCCCTCTTCGAAAGCAGTCAAGGGACATCCCGGATTAGAACCTACGAAGGAGAAGCAACTCATACTGGATGTCGGGCCTTTGATGCCCGTACCGAAGCTCGTCCCTCCTCCAGAAGAACAATTGGACAACGAATCGAGAAAGTTGTGGCAGGATGTCTCGCAGGCCATCAACGATAAGAAGTTTAACGACGCGACAAGGATCAAGCAGGATATCGAGCAATACCAGAGAGACAAAGCAGCGCAGAGAGAAAGGGACAACACAGAGTTCAAGCCACGATTCTTTACGAGACCGACAGATCCTAATGGAAAGCCGGAACTCACGGAGGAAGGAAGAAGAGCTTTGACAGGTATGCAGGAGCTGCAATTTCATCTGCAACCAGGAATAAGCTGAGTGAGATTGGAAGATGAAGTAGGACGAAGGATATACATGTTTCAAGAGATAGATAGACTGATGTGCATTGCATGGCTAGATAGACTAGTCGGCTTAGCAGGACGAGCGACAATTATAGATTCACTCCAATTCAGGTGTGTAGGTTCGTGTGGTTCGTGTTTACATCTATGGGAGTCATCCACGGATTTGGATGTGGTGACACGGTTATCTGGGAACACACGCATACAGACACATGTCAAATGCATTCAGCCATAGCAACAACATCCGTAACAGAATATAGAAGCATGGTTTGAATCCTCGAAAGACATATTAGGTTCTATGCTTCGTGTGCAGACATGACCGATAGGTATTACCTAACAACGAAATATACCTAGGTACTGTATCTAGTACGCAGGTACGTACTACCAGCCAGCATTCATGCCCCCAGGAATAGAATAATGGCCAGCTAGCTACCTAGGTAGTTAGGCAACTACGTGGGAACACAGTACAGTAGCGTGAAATCTGATTAATGGGTAGGTAGCCTATTGGATGTGTATATTCGGCATGCCCTCTACAGCTGTACGTAAGAAGCCCTTATCGTCCTTTTTCTTTTCGAGTAAGGCTTTTAGTTCATGGACGTCCCAGTGGACCCAGACGAAGCGGCCTTTTATGAAGGCTGCTTCTGGACTTGTGGCCCATACTAGGTATGATGCTGGGAGGGAAACTGTTTTCGTTTTTCCTTTTAGCAGGGTGTACGAGACAAAGGGGAATAGGTGTAAATGAAAGGTGATTGATGGATGGTAGGTACTTACTATCATCCAACGGCAACTGAGCAACACCCATATCATCCATAGCAGCGATAGTCCTCTCATGCATTTCCGTCCGCACAACCCCCGGCGCAACATTAACGACCCTGAACTCCGGGTGCTCAGCCTGGAAATACTCGAACAGCCTCGTTGCAGCCATCTTGCTGCTACCGTACGCCGACTGGGTAGAGAATATAGCGTTCACACCCGCTGTCGATAGATTAATTACTGTTGCGTTTTGAGGGGCGGCTGTGGCTAGAAACGCGGACAAGACGTTATATGTGCCTTTGACGTTGACTTCGTAGCCTTTCCACCATTCGTCGAGCCCCCCTTTGGCTGTGGAGCCGATGGGAACATAATGTGGTAGGTAGCCGGCGTTGTTGATTAGGACGTCTATGGGGCCCAATGTGGATTTTGTGGTTGTGAAGGCGTCGTGCACGGCTTTTGTGTCGGAGACGTCACCGGCTAGAGTTAGGACTTGCGTGCCTGGGTATTTTGACTCGATGTCTGATTTGGCTTGGTTGAGGATGTTGGCGCGTCGACCGGTGATGGCGATCTTGGTTGAGCCGGCTTTGGCGAAGTGTTCTGTGAATGCGAGGCCGAGACCAGAGCCGCCGCCGGTGATGAGGATTACTTTGCCCGCGGCGGAGAGTTCGGGACGGGTTATGTCTATTGCTGGGTAGGGTTTGGTGTGGTACGTTTCTATGCCGTCAGGCTTGGGGAATGCCATTGTTGGTTGTGGTGATGTTTACCTGTGGTGGTAGAGAGTGTCGGGAAGTGTTAAGGCGTTTGGAAGTTTAGGCCTTTTTCATGGGAGGAGCGTCGAGCTTGCCGGGCCGATACCTGACTCTTTGCACTCATATTTACTGTTCCTTCTAGAATCATAACCGAGGATCATGTGGATATGCTCCTGATGCTGCGAAGAACAGCACATGCCGAGGGTTGTGAAAGCTTTGGTAAGTTGAGAAGTAAGGATGATGTCACGGCATTGATTGGAGATGTTTACCCCTTTTATAGTTGGCCTAGCTACTTACATACATGTAGTTGTCCAACAAGTACATCGTATTCATCATATAGACTATGAAAAGACCGGCCATGATCATCCTTGTGCCATTGAAGACTGCTCAACACTGATACCGAAGTGCCAGACATCCACTTTAAATTGTGAAAAGGCTCTCAGAATGAAAGATACTGCCTATTCCACTCCGAAGATTAGCTTGCTCATGCCGTAGGCTTAAGCAGTCCTGGCATGCCAATTCTTTCATAGAATACCTCTCTCTTTCTGTCTGCGACCTCGCTGACGGCCTCCGACCCATCATCACTTGGATCAATAAAAACGCGAAACGGTCGCTTGCCCTTTTCTCCATTGACAACCTTCACCACTTGTCGTGCAATCTCTTCCGGATCAGCCCAGTCAGGCTCCAACCTAGCCAGTTTACCAAGCATGCTCGCTTCAACCTCCTTGTACGGCTTTCCCTGACCTAAATATTCCTCTGCCACTTTCTTATCATCCGGCTGCCCTGCATGCTCGAAATGATTAGTACCTTGTGTAAAGGCACCCGGCATGAATATACTCGTCTCGATTCCAAACTTGGACAGCTCAATGGAATAGCTCACAGCCAGACTATCCATAGCAGACCTGGCCACAAAGTATGGTGCCAGGAAAGGCGGTGTTCCACCTCTCGTGCTCGTGCTGCCAACCCAGAGGAGTAATCCATCCTTTCGTGATCGCAGGTGAGGCAGTACGGCACGGTTGAGTCGTTGTGGACCGAGACAGTCGACATCATGGTACTTCATGCATTCTTGGGCAGAGAAGGCTTCGGCTGGACCGTAGCACATATGGCCTGCATTGTGCATCACCACGTCGACATGGTCTGTGTCGGAGAGGATGGTCGACACAGCATCGGCACAAGACTGTTCGGAGGTCACATCCAAGATCACTGCTTTGATGGTGCCGGTGTTTTCGGAGGAAAATTGACGGAAGGATTTTTTGACTGCTTCGTCTTCGTGCCGCATCGAGGCGTAGACGTTGTGACCGGCTCGGGCAAGGTGGCGAGCTGACATGAGTCCAAAGCCTGAGGAGGCCCCGGTGATGAGGATTGTCTTTGCTTTGGAAGCGGCCATTGTGCTAGTAGGCTGTTTGGTATCTGGTTGTATTGCGTCTGGCGAGTGAGTGCTATAGTGAGGTCAACAAACTCTCTCGTATATATCAGTCAAATTGGTTGACGCTTTGGTCGAAACAACTACAGCGAGGGGTGCCAGTGCTGCCATTATATAGTTTGAGTTATCATCCAAGCAGCTGACTAGATGGCTCGAAGTTCATGCACAGACATGGCCATTTTCTGAATACACGGAGCTATGGCTTAGCTAAGGCAAGATATCAACAACGTGCCAGCTTTTATCTGGGATCTTGCTTACGGAACATGTAACACCGAAGCAACCATAGACGGCCCGAACATGTTCTCGTCACGGAGACTGCTGAATGTTGTTGAGAAGCAGAGGACGTCGGTGCACCGGCCACAACACGGAGCTTAACCACTTCCTAATCAAGTTAGCTCACCTTTAAATATGAGGAGTTAGTCATGGACCGGTGATAAGCTACTGTAGAAGTTGTGGTACTCACTGTGAACATGTGGTAGAATAGCGAAGGTGGTACTTCTGAAGGTTTGGACTAGAGAGGTTCACGTCGCCTGAACATGTTGACAATCCACATGTCAGCAGTCTTGGACGTGGCTAGACTTGCAAACATTCAACACGGGCTGTGCAATCTTCGGACTTGACGGCGCCACAAGATCTGGTGTCGAATTCCTTTCATTCGTGATGGCGGAAGCATTGAAACGAAAGTATTCAACTCGAGACTTTTCTGAAGGCTTTCCTGCCATCACTGGCACACGCATTGTACCGGCATGGTTGGAAATTGGTTGGCCAATGTAGGTAAAGCAGGATTGTATCGTGCTTCTGCATTGTCAAGCTGGACCTTGATCATGCTATGAGAAGATATGTACAGCTGTGCTCGCACCAAATGCCCTTACCAGAAACTCCATTGAACTATATCGATCACTGGTCATCAATAACATGTAAATACTTCTTCTCATCCTTCTTTTCTCTTTCCGTCGACGGTGGCAAGTCGTAGTAACTGTTGGATCGATAATCTTGCAAATAATGGTAAGTGAGTTCGCTGATCTCAGCAGGCTCAATTCCAAGGTCTTTGAAGGTCTTTGCGCTCTTGTCAATGACCTGATCCAGAGATTCCTGCTCAAGCTCATCGGCACTGCCAACTGGCCACCATACCAATTTATTCAAGTAATACAAGACTGGCTTGAGCAGGGCCTTCGGTAAGTTTATGTGTCGGCGTTTGCTAATAATCTCCTGGTCGACGATCTGAGCGACTTCGGCCATCGAGTATTCCTTCGGTCCGTAAAGCTCAAAGGTCTCTCCTGCTGTTGTGTCGTCGTAGCAAATCTTTTCAAGAGCGGCACCAATATCGATAGCCTGGGAACATCAGCAGAGCCAGTAAGTGCTAGGTGCAATACTTACATGGACGGGCCAGAAGCGTTCAGCCATATTGTTAACTGTGAACACATTCGTGGTTCCAGCAAGTCGATGTAACAACTTATCCTCGAAACCGAAACACAACGCTGGACGAACAATTGTTGTTTCTGGGAAGAGTTGTCTTGCGACTTTCTCACCCTCAGCCTGCCAAATCATTAGTGTTCCCGTTCGTGTTTCGCTAGAGTACATTCGAGTATACCTTTGTTCGGAAGAATTCTGAAGGTGAGTTCTCATCGGCATTGTATGAGGACATGTGAATGAATCGATCGACATCGTATTTTGCGACAGCCTCAGCAATCCTCTCTACACCTTCCACATGGACATCATATAAACTGAAGTTCTTCGTAGGATATTTTCGTCCGATCAGGTTGAAGACAACATCTGAGTGCCGCACAGACTCCTCAATCGACTGAGTGTTTCGCAGGTCGAACTCTATAAAACTGACTCGACCTAAATCTCCAGAAATCTTCAAATGTCGCTTCGACATCTCTTCTCGATAGGGCACCACCACTTGACATCCTGCTCTGGCCAATCTGTTCACGATGTATCGTCCTAAGAATCCGTTTGCGCCAAAGACTGTGACTGTATGACCGCCTAGCGAGGCTCTTCCACCTTGTAGTCGTATAATCGGCTTTCCCGTTCGTGTTATGGCGACATCCTGTAGATTGCGCTTCTGAGGAGTATACCTAAGGGTCGGCCGAGTGGCTCTTAAAGCACTGGTAACTGCCTTTGAGGAGTTCATCGCTACGGCAGGGCCTAGGAGGCCGCAATTTCAGATGTCTGGCAGGGTGGAAACAGGTGGTGGTGTTGTATTGGAGCTGATAGTGGTCATACAATGCCAGTCGAGAGCTTCGATGACCGAGGCTTGGCATTGAACTCTGTTCCTGCGGCTGCAGTTGCGGGCGAAACGGAGTCCTTCTGACGATCATTAATTTGACGCATTTGCGCGTTGCTGCGATTGCCTGCATCATCCACCACCATTGCTTGCACTTTACAATCCACGCCTTCAATTAAACGTATTGTGATACAATACCTCCTTCTCAAAGTTTCAGGATGTCTAAACAGCAATTCGATCCGGAGAAGATCTCGGACTTCCTTACAGAACAGCGGGATGAGGCACCTGCAGAAGTACAGCCAGTCTTCCTAGACTTAGAAGATTTCTGGGAACGAAAGTTGTGGCATCAATTGACGGAAAAGCTACTCGAACACTTCACAAGCAAAGAGAGCTCTGGACAGAGATTACCGTTGTATAACAAATTCATCCTCAGCTTCGCCGACAAGATCAACCAGCTCAAGTTGGTCAAGTTAGCCTTGAGTGCTGCAATCGAGATTGAAGGTGAGATTCATGCCTTCTTTGGATACGTTTCAGAGCTGACAATAAGTATAGACGAAGAAGAAAGAGCCACCTTCCTCGAAAGCCTGCAAAAACGGGTCAACAAGCCCGAAAGCGAAGAGGCGCATACATATGCCACCACCGAATTGGCCGGTGTCTACCTCAGACTAGATGAAGAAGACAAGGCTCGAGAACAGCTGGATACTGCTCAGACCACACTCGACAAATTCGACTTCTTAGAGAACATTGTGCATGCATCCTTCTACCGAGTCAATGCAGAATACTACCAAAGCAAGAGCGATTTCACTTCCTACTATCGAAACTCCTTACTTTATCTGGCTTGCGTCAATGAAGCCGAGTTGTCTTCTAAGGAAAGACAGCAACGAGCATACAATCTCGCGCTTGCAGCTTTAGTTTCGGACCAGATCTACAATTTCGGTGAACTACTATTACATCCAATTCTTGATGCTCTCAAGCCACCACACACACAGTCATGGCTACGAGATTTGCTCTTCGCTTTCAACCGGGGTGATCTTGCCACATTCGACCGGTTATCGAACAATCTTAGCAAGAACGAGATACTACAATCCCATCGACTATTCCTTTACCAAAAGATATCTCTTGCTGCTCTCACAGAACTTGTTTTCAAAAGACCACCACACGACCGAGCAATGACATTTCAAACAATCAGTCAAGAGACCAAAGTCAAGCCTAATGAGATCGAACACTTGTTGATGAAAGCGTTAAGTTTGGGACTACTACGAGGCAAGATCGATCAAGTAGATCAGATTGCGAAGATTAACTGGGTACAGCCCAAAGTGTTGGAGAGGAGTCAAGTAGAAGGCATGAGACAACGTCTGAAGGAATGGGATAGCAATGTAAACGATCTGGGTCACTGGATTGAGGATCAGGGCAAGGATGTTTGGGCGGCATAACTGTGTTATGAATCATGGCATAGCGCTGGCGTTGCTATCAAGGATCCAGCACGAAGGTTCTGTAGACTCGTTCAGAGCAGCAATATGTTCTTGAAGTCAATGAAGGGGTAGTGAACGCAATTCCATCATGAGCAGAACAATAGTCTGACTTAAGTGCTTGGCACCCCTTGCTTCATCTGCTATCCATATTGCAAACCCGACAAACAATCCGGAGATTTCGTCCATTCGCGACTCCTGCGCGTGCTTCCGCATAACTCTTATTTCTGAGCTGTATGTCTTCATCTCTCCCAGTACTGTACAATTACGAACACGACATCAACAATAGTCTCATAGGTGTCAAGATTAGCAATGAACACATCCATTACCTTCTCTCGCGGCTGTGCGCAACAATGCTGCCGCCTACGAGTTCCCCGAAAAGCACAATCATCACTATACACACAGCAACAGTCAACCAGATTTATCTCGAGTTCGATACCTCGTTCCTACGCTACAACTACTGAAGAGACACCATTTTCACTTGATCAAACAGATCTCCAATCACCGCCAGTAAATCAATCAGGCCGTCTAATTTCCTCACTTCCCAGAGATCAACACCAGTTACCTCCGACACATATGTTCACTGGCACGATAACTCGGACAGGTACAATGCCACAAACTGTGCAAATTACTCGTGAACACCAAGTACTCGATAAGTTTCTTCAGAAATACTACACCAGACCTCTACGCTTAAAAGCTCATGATCCCAATCCAGCAGGCTTCCTACGCGAGGGTGATATCGTGGAGTACGGCGCATACACCCAGCCCGAGAAGGACACGAAACTTGCCAAAGACATTGACCGGGTAGAGCGCGAAGAGCAGAGATTGGAGGAGCAGGACAAAAGTGGAAAAGCTGTAAGACGGTTCCGGAGGAACGAGGCTAAGAAGAAGGAGATGATGGGGAAGAAAGTTAGAGGTGTGCAATTTGTGGTCAGGAGGGTTGTGACGCCTTTTGGTACGGGCTTGGATGAACGTGTGGAGAAGCTGGCGACGCAGCCGTCTGGGCAGGAAGCTGCGAAGGATGGCGGACAGGATTCGTTGCTGAAGGGCATGGGAGGGAATGAGAGTAGGCGAAGCGGAAGGGCGGCTGTCGCTGGTTGAGGAGGAGGAGGAGGAGAATGAAAACATATGGCCCATGCCATTAGTTGCGCTGGTGACTACATTTGTCTACAGTTAAGCACCACAATCGACGTTAATGGTTGTTCTGAAGCGACTCGGTTGAGCCACAGGCAATCTTAGCCAGAGTATTGACTTCAGCGAACGACGTCTTGTGATTTGGAGCGGTTATCGATGCATGGCCTGGTGCCGGACGAAGCAGGCTGTCTCGCGACTTAGGTGGGAGCATGTCAGAAGAACGCCAAAACTTCTTCGAATCAACGAGGTCGAATCAGTCACCACTCTTCGCAACTCTCCTGAGGGATCCGATCACAATTTGTCGTGCGACACAAGGACTGCAAGAGGAAGGTATTAGCAAGGAAATCTCAGTGTAGACTATCAAATCTACGAGCTAATTCTAGGGTTACTGAGATCTCTGATGTGACTGAGATATACTACATGTACCATAGAGAAACGTGTAAAAAGATTCTGGTATGATGAACTTAGTCCCGATACCAGCATTATTCTCATGATCCAACCACATCCTCAATGTATTTACAGTAAACTTGAATGTGGTGAACATAACACAAGCTAAGCTCGAGAAACTCATATTGTAGCTCTTTATCTCCTAACCCTACTCGAAACCTCTCTCCTAACCCCAAGTATTTCCTCTTCACCCTTACACAAGTCCCAAAATAATCCAAATACAAAAAAGGAATTCCTCCCTTCACAGGAGGGCTAATAATAGCGACAACAGCAGGATTTGAACCTACGAGGGCGAACCCATATGATAACGAGAATCCCGGAGGAAAGTTCAAGTCATACGCCTTCTGTTACACTTTGTTAGAAGACGTCAAGTAAGTGATTTTGGGGAGCACTAACAACCACTCGGCCATGTTGCCGGCACGTGACCTGAATCAGAACCAGTTATGGTGATGATTTGTGAGGTCATTTAAGAGGCAAATTGTGGTTGTTAAACATAAGAAGGGCAAAGCTCAGGTGCGAGAGGTGTACGAAAACATGTTGGTTGGTATTTTCTGATTTGGTCAACGAATAGGTAGATTGAAGTACTACTCTACGTTTGAGGAAGGTTGTTGGACGCCATTCAGTCACGGTATAGATGTTTTTAGCGCGGAGACCGGGACACACCTTTAGGGCTACAGATTATTACTGTGCTTGTAACTGTCAATGTAACTCTAAGGTCTTCGATGAACATTTCTACAGTGTAGCTTAGTAAAACTAAAGTATATAATTCTCTTATTTCCGTGTCTCTTTGATAAGGCTTATTTGTGGTGAGGCTTATTTGAGTCGTAATGCTCGGGATTGTCACTCGATTCTGCAGAACATGATGTGTACACACACCAATAACAACACATGCGACACCGTTACTACCTTGAATAGAGAGCAAGAGAAAGTCAGGTAGATGACCGGTGTCGGGTTCGGTAGAGATGTGTTCTGCTTTATTCAGTGATCGTGAGGTTATTGAGTGAGTTGAGTATCGACCTTGTCCACACTGTAGCAGTACCTCCCAGAACGCGTTTGTCTTGGTAATACGTTGGCTTTTAGATATATGTAATTCATGAAGTTGGAATTAAATTTCAACAAGAGGTTGAGGAGTGTGTTAGACAGTGGTTGCCGACGATCAAGGCGATCGTCAACCCTGAAAGGAGTTTGGTGGCTAACTTCCTTTCTAACAGGGACAACAATCCGATCGCGTCGGATTTGGGCTGAAAAGAGGTGCTCGGAATCTAGTGATCTGGTTTACCTGATCAAGTCACGTACTCTCTGTCCCGCTCTCCTTCAAATTGCCACTGACTCGAACCAAGCTCTGAGGCAAGCTCAGCAGGCTGATTGTCACTCTCCTCTGGTGTTCTCTCGTTATCCTCGTCTGCAAAATCATGTCCTGCGTCATCATCTGGCGTATCTTCGGCGAACCCCACACTTTTCTTGGTTCCGTTGGCATGGTCTTTTGGCTTCTCGACAAGCACATCCCCCCTCCACGGCCGACACCGATAGACAGTCTCACCACACCGCAGACACGTCCAGCCGCTGCCCTCTTCACTTTCAATCTTACTCGCGATGCATACAAAGCAGTATATACACTGACACGGAATCGTTTCATAAGGGTTGACCACATCCGTGGCCACGCTGCCTATTATGCCGCCTCCTGCACTGATGTTTGCGCCTAACAACTCCGCTTCTGATGTTGATTCAGGATTTTGTTCTTGGTAGCATATCGCACAGGTTCGCTCGGGCAGAAATGCAAGTGGGCCTTTTTTCTCTTGTACACTAGCGTCCTCACTCGTATCTGCAGACAATGCGCGCTTCGTGTTTCGCCATGCGCGTGATAGCCAGCGTCGCCATCGGGATATTCCAACAAGAGGAAGGAGGAAAAGGAGAAATTCCGTGAAGGCGTGCCAAACGAGTTGACGGTTCAGGTACTCGAATGAGACCTCCCGGTGGGTCTGTGCATTAGGACTAATAAGCCGGAGGCGCAAGATACGGTCAGTCAGGGTGCGATAGCGACCGTTGATGAGGAATACAACAAAGGACACGAGAGAAGCGACGTTGTGAAGCGTCGATAGTTGAGTTGTTATGCCACTGAGTGTGCGAATCGTGGCGGTTGGACCAGTGTAGGAGGATTCTGCGTCCAGGAGGTAATCTGAATATTTGTCCCAGCCATAGCGACCTAATACCGTGATCAAGCCATAAAGCGATTTCTGTATTGCTGTAGGCTTGGCCAGTGTGAGGCTATTACCTTTCGTGGTACGTCTGGCATCAGTGTAGCGCAAACCTTGGAGGGCTGCGCCGTAAGAGGCGTCGTTGTCCCAGAAGGAAAGCTTGAACAGGACTGCTCGGAGAGCTAACAGGATTTCATGCGAGTAGTCATCCTGAACATGCGGGTTGAAGTACTTCAATGCATCGCCGATTTGCGACTTGAAGAGTCCGACCAGTTCTTCATCAAGCAGTTCCGCATCGACTTGGCCAACACGGGCTGTAGGTTTTGTGCCTTCTGAGTCTAGAAGAGTATGCCAGAAAGAGGAGAGAGGATCAGCGGCGCGGTTCAAGGGGTATGGTAGTCGGCCGAGGGCGGAAACCTCAAAAGACTGATGTTGTGTTTCACGTATGGATTGCGCTTCTCGTCGGCGCGCTTCTTGTCTTGCGAGGATTCTTTCTTGAGCCGCGGCAAATGTGCCTGCTGAGGACATCACGATATCATTGTCAACCACTGTTTAGAGAACTCGAATTGAAAATAGCAAATGGATAGCAGTCGAACGCTACCGAGGAACGTCAGGCTGCGGTTCAGAGCGCGCTAGCCATGATATGCGGAACTTCTCCGACGCCGGGAAAGTTTAGGCAAACAAGGCAGCCACTGACATTGATGCCTTTGACAGGACAGGACGTTCTAGTAGTACCCTGAAAGTAGACCAAGCCTTACATATACAATTCACAGAACATGTTGAGTCTCAATTCACTCGTCAGCCAACCATGCTAAAATGCCGTCGTTCTCGATAGAGGCAGAAGGTGAGACTGTGCCGCTGTCTGTTCAAGACATCTTTCAGACTTTAGTCAAGACATCTGGCCCATCAGTTACTCAGCAGTCACTGCAGATTTCGACAAAACAACTTCAAAATTGGGAAAGAACACCAGGATATTACTCGCTCCTGCAAGATGTCTATTCCGACTTCAGCTTGGATGATGGTGTCCGGTTACAGGCGGTTATCCAGTTGAAGAATGGTATTGACAAGCATTGGCGTAAGACATCGACCCATCCAATTCAGAAGAGTGAGAAGGAGAAGATCAGGTCGAAGGCCTTTGAGGTAGGAGTTCAAGAGCCGAAAAAACATCTAGCATTACAGAATGCCTTGATGCTAGCCAAGATTGTCCGGTTTGAATTTCCTCACGACTGGCCAGATGTTATTTCTGTTCTGATAGGGCACCTGCGTAATGCTGCTCACGACCATGCGACAACACAATACATATCCAATGTTCTCAACATTACCCTTCAAATTGTCAAAGAGCTAGCATCCGGAACGTTGATGAGAACCAAGAAGAGCTTGCAATCCATCGCTCCCGAACTACTACACGTCCTTGGTGAACTTTACGTGAAACTTGTGCACCAATGGACGACCGTCGAGAACGAGCAAGCAATGATCAACAGCCACTCAACCCTCAAGGCGCTCCGACGGCTTGTTGTCTCCGGTTTTGAACATCCACATCGTGAACCAAGTGTCAAGCAACTATGGACTCTCTTATTACAACACTGTGATCATTTCTATACCAGGTGGACGTCCTCTCAGACGAATGTTCTCTTGCCAAAGCACGTATTCCAAATCTACAAGCTGTGGCTGGAAATGGCAAAGCAACATCCAGCATCCTTCGTTCTTCTGGGTAGTATGGACATTCTGAGGCGTTCGTGGGATATCGTGAACGGAAACAACGCGAAAGAAGCTTTACCATCAGGGTTAAACTGGTCGGTCGCCAGTAGTGGAGATGCTGAAGACGAACCACCGCCGATAGAGAAGCTGGCACTAAAAGCACTGCTCCTCTTTCGAGCCTGTGTCAAGATGGTTTTCAATCCGGTACACACTTTCAAATACCAATACCCTGATGATAAAGAAGACCGCAAGAATGCAGTAGACCAAATCAAGAGCCAGGTCTTCACAAATGACTTCGTCATACAGCTAATGGAAATACTGGTTACGCAATATTTCGTGCTCCGAGCCGCTGACCTACGGTATTGGGAAGAAGAACCCGATGAATGGGAGAGACGAGAAGAGGAGATTGCAGACGCATGGGAATTCTCCTTACGGTCCTGTGCTGAGAAACTATTCTTAGATCTGATCATCAACTTCAAAGAGCTTCTCGTACCTCGGTTGCTGGACGTCTTTCAACAGTACGCCAATGTCGAGAATCACGATGTACTATTAAAGGACAGTCTATACTCTGCAATTGCGATCTCAGCCGCTTGCATTGAAGACATCCTCGACTTCAACAGCTTCATGCGAAACACACTAGTTCCTGAAGTACAGATGAACCGGCCAAACTACAACTTGCTCCGTCGAAGAACAGCTATTCTGCTTGGACAATGGATGCCCATCAAGTCAGAACAGATTGATCGTGTTGCAGCATACCAGATATTTGCGCACCTCCTGTCACCAGCTGATAAGCTCAATGACCATGTCGTTCGTGTTACAGCAGGTCGGCAGCTTAGGCTGGTTCTTGAGGTGTTCGAGTTTTCTTACCAAGATTTCCAACCATATGCGACGCCAATCCTAGAAAATCTTATGAGACTCATACAGGAAACGGAGCTCTCCGAGACAAAAATGGCACTGCTTGAGACTGTTCGAGTTGCAGTGACCAGACTTGAAGGACGGATTGAACCTTACGCGCAAGGAATTATGTCTATCCTTCCAGCCCTCTGGACTGAAAGTGGAGAGGAGCATCTTATGAAACAAGCAATCTTAACAATGATCACCGCTATCATCACGAGCCTCGGGAAGAATGGATTGTCCTTCCACGAACCTATCTACCCTATTATCCACGATTCAATCCAGCCCGATTCTGAGGCGAGAGTCTACCTGCTGGAAGAAGCATTGGAACTGTGGCAAGCACTGTTGCAGCAGACACCATCGGACAACATTCCGTCACCACTAGTAACTCTATTGGAGTCACTCTTGCCATTACTCGAGCTTGGTTCTGACCATCTTCGACAGTGTTTCGAAATCCTCGAGTCATACACCTTGTTATCGCCTTCCATCACTTACGATACGCAGATCCTAACACCACTTCTACAATCGCAGAAAGAAATGCTGTCCTTGCTTAACTCCTCCCGAGCGCGCGATGCTGCCCTCTCACCCCATGTCCTACAAATGATGATACAGACATTGTCAATACCTACCTATTTTACATCCGATACCAAGCCCATGGCCTTCCAGCACTTCATCACTACAATGGTCAACACTGGCTACTTACAGTCGCTGTTGTCTCTACTCCATGAAGCCTACTCTTACCACCAAGATCCACGGCCGAGTCGACGGCCACCAGATGTCATTGGAAGAGGTGAAGCGTCCTTGTTCACACTGCTTAGTCATTTCGTCCTCGCGGATCCACACGTCTTCCTTAGAGTCGTCAACACAATAACCGTCGGCAATGATCCCAACACTTTGACTTGGCTTCTGACGGAATGGTTCCACCAGTACGATGCAACACCAGATACTCTCCGCCGGAAAACACAGCTTCTAGCCCTCACGTCCCTACTTTCTGTCTCCCCGTCTCCAACTCCTCTCCTCTCGTCCTTGCAGTCGCTCTTCACAATCTACACAGACACCCTCATTGAATTGGCAGACGGTGCGGCTGAGGAGAACCGAGGTGACTATCTATTCAGTCCTGCGCTACCGGGTGAGATGCTGCCAAACTGGCCTGATAGCGATAGTCCGGAAGATGTAAGGAAACGACAGGTAGCCAATTGGGATCCTGTATATGTCATTAATGCTAGGGATTTTGTGGCCAAAGGATTAAGGCAGGCTATAGAGGAGTGTGGTGGTCAGCAAGCTTTTGAGCAGCAGTGGATCACAGATAGAATTGACCAGGATGTTGTCCGAGCATTTGCAGCACTCGGGGTTCTTTGAGTGGGGTGTTGGTCACAGCGACAACGTTCAAGAAGGGTCAATGACAGCAATTCTAATGCTCAACAACCACAAATAATGAAGGTGTGTGACGGTTAAGTAAGCACAAGATGGTTAACATGTATTCGGTTTAAAAAGTTTGACAAGATCTCACGGGTAAGATACTTCCGTCTAGCGGCGATCGTGTGCTGCACTCCGGTGGTTTTTTTGCATGTGTTTCAATTGCGGGGCACGAAAAAAGTCCGCAGATGGCGGTACTCGTAAATTATTTTAATTGAGCACGAGATATTTTTCATTGCAGGTCAAAGTAATATACAACGTTCACACACTCAACAATCATATTGCCAACATGGGTTCTATGCCGACAAAGAGCTATGCGCTCTCCTCCACTCACCAAGAGGTAGGCAATCTCATCTTATGACTTATACATTGCTGACACTGTGATAGCTCATGGAGCAACACCTTCCCGAGCTCGATCCTGAAGTGGCAGAGATAATGGTAACAAGATCCTGTGTGAAGGACCGAAACATGTGCTAAGACAGCATACAGAAGAAAGAAATTCAACGACAACGCGAATCCATCGTCCTCATCGCCTCCGAGAACTTCACTTCTTGTGCAGTCTTCGATGCTCTTGGTTCTCCCATGTCAAATAAGTACTCGGAAGGATATCCAGGAGCAAGATACTATGGAGGAAATCAGCATATCGATGCCATTGAGCTGCTTTGTCAATCTAGAGCACTCAAGACATTCAATCTTGACTCAGAGAAATGGGGCGTGAATGTGCAGTGCTTGAGTGGCAGTCCTGCCAACCTTCAAGTCTACCAGGCTCTCATGAGACCGCATGATCGCCTCATGGGTCTTGATCTTCCTCACGGTGGCCATTTGAGTCATGGTTACCAGACACCACAGAAGAAGTAAGTCCACAATCTTTCTCCCCTCCACCTTTGTTAACATTCAAACAGGATCTCTGCTGTTTCAACCTACTTCGAGACATTCCCCTACCGAGTCAATCTGGAAACTGGCATTATCGATTATGACCGCCTTGAAGAGAATGCCCTCATGTACCGACCGAAGTGCCTGGTTGCTGGTACCTCCGCTTACTGCCGCCTGATCGACTACGCCCGTATGCGCTCTATCGCTGACAAAGTTGGAGCTTACCTTATTGTTGATATGGCTCATATCTCTGGCCTGGTCGCAGCTGGTGTCATCCCTTCTCCTTTCGAGCATGCCGATGTCGTCACAACTACAACCCACAAGTCTCTACGTGGTCCAAGAGGTGCCATGATTTTCTTCCGAAAGGGTGTCCGCTCCACCGACACGAAATCTGGAAAGCAGGTCCTTTACGATCTCGAGGGTCCCATTAACTTCTCTGTCTTCCCTGGTCACCAGGGCGGCCCTCACAACCACACAATCACTGCGCTTGCGGTCGCACTCAAGCAGGCTGCTACACCAGACTTTAGAGCCTACCAAGAGCAAGTCATCAAGAACGCAAAAGCCCTTGAGGAAGAATTCAAGAAGTTGAACGTTAAACTCGTTGCAGATGGTACAGACTCGCACATGGTTCTTCTTGATCTTCGAGCTCATTCTCTCGACGGTGCAAGAGTTGAAGCCGTGCTCGAGCAAATCAACATTGCTTGCAACAAGAACTCTATTCCAGGTGACAAATCAGCACTCACACCTTGCGGTATCAGAATCGGTGCACCAGCCATGACGACAAGAGGATTCGGCGAGGATGACTTCAAGAGAGTGGCGAGATACATTGTGCAGAGCATCGAGCTTTGCAAGAAGATCCAATCCGAGCTACCAAAGGAAGCCAACAAACTAAAGGACTTCAAGGCCAAGGCAGCAAGCGATGAGGTACAGGAAATACTGGAACTGAGAAAAGAGATTGCGGACTGGGCCTCAACATTCCCATTGCCAGTGTAAAAAGCTGCATAATTATCTAAACAGGTGTTTGCATAACGATTCAACCTTCAGGAGACGTCGGTGTTTTGAGGCGTTCAACAAGTGAGAAACCCGGCTTAAGTACATTGAAGATTTCCCAGTCCTTAGAATAAATGATTACCACTTCGCACCAGAAACCACAGAACATGATTGAATGAGAAAACGATTTTGCTAAGCGAAAACTACCTAATTGCTCAACACTCGCCGATAGGCGTACTACGCTGCAGTAATAGCCGTTGAATATTCACCTTCTATTCCTTTTACACCTAAAGCACCTGTTCATAACAGCGAATGACCCT
>Ga0115842_100074_pt1 | contig 30280 bp, 25 predicted proteins | sample InSIn2SAF170_2_FD_83856 | JGI IMG/M metagenome (GOLD analysis project Ga0115842, IMG submission 83856)
CGCAACTCTCGAAAGCTCTTGAATCAGTGTTGAGACAATGAGATCAACCGTTCGAGGTTATCTGAACTGGAGTTGACTAAAACGACGATAGCTAGTCGGTGGTGACACCGACTGTAATAAGAACCTCCGATTACGCCATTGCATCTTCCACTAACTCCAAGACTAGTGAAGCCTCGGAGTTTTGGTCTTTGACATCCCTTCAGGGTACCACACTGGCAGTTCTGCCACGATTGCCTACTTGTACTCCGTACTGTGTATTCTTATCTCCGTGGCAACAATTGACAAGATCTAGTGGGTCAGATCGAAGCCTTCGGGTATGGAGTCCGAATGGTTTCAGTCCTCTGGGTCGAGACAATGATACTGTGATCTATACCGTGAAGAATTTCTCGTGGTTCATCGAGTATCGCTACCTGTGGGTATCATAAAAATCAAACGTCCACTACCGCCTGGCGTTCTAGTTACCTTTCTACTGCCTCCGAACACCATACCACGCCCACTATCGCATAACCGGTGAATCGGTTAATGCTCTTATGCGCTTTCTCCGTGTTCTCATGTTAGAAATCCCATTCCACAAGCATCCCATCCTTGCCTCTCATCATGTCCGGGGCTACATACTCCCTGCCCTCAGCCTCCGCCTCCTCTCTTGCAATCCTCTCTTGCTCCCGTGCCTCCAATACTGCCTTTGTCAACTTCTCCTTTCGTTCGATTGCCTTGGGTCGATCCTTGTTCCGATCGACCTTGCGAAGCAAACTCGGAATTGAGTGTCGCTTGGACAGCCCAATACGGGCTCGGACATTGAAGTTAGGCGTAGTTGAGGCAGACTTGAGAGGTGAATGGACCTGCTTGATGGGTGCTGGTGCTGGAGTCATAGACCCGGTACGAGCTGTATTTCTCGTGTGCGACGAATCGGTGCTGGCAGGTTTTGTATTCTCTTCGTCTGCTTCGACGCTATCATTCCTCGGTAACTCGACATCCGATTTTGAAGATGATTTCCCAGCTTTGCGTGAGATCGCCTGAATATTTCCGTCCGTCTCGGCAAGCGCCAAACGCTTGTCACTTTGCTCCTGTACATCTTCGACCGGCTCAGTCACGACTGTCTTTCGCTTTCGCCCTCGCTTCTTAGGCTCGGGCACCGGTGGAGGCAATTCTTGATGGTCGTCAGATGGCGGTAAAGGTGGGACGTCCACAGTAACCTTGCCAGCTCGTTCACCTGCCACTTCATCCCCTCTCCCATCCTCGTTGTTGTCGGCAACTGATCCAGCCGTCTCCTCTAAAGCTTCCTTCTTGAGCTTCCGATCAGGACTGAATTCAGGCAACGACGGAAACTTGACCTTGGCTGGCCTCTCGTCCATGAACACGACTTCTTTAGCTTCTTCCTTCTCATCTTCGTCGAGAAGGTCATCACTCTTCCCAGACAGCCTAACGACGGACGTTTTCGCCCGTTTCACCTTACTTTTTCTGCCTCTCTTGCTCTTGGCCGGAGTCGACGTGTTAGGTATTTCGTCCGCAACAAACTGCTCATCCTGTGATGCCGGAGTCTTGGTCTGACTCGACTCTTGCGCTTCGTGCACCTCAGGTTCTGGTTCAACACGACCCCTTCGTCTGCTCGGTCTAGGTACATATCGTTCTGGAGACAAACCAATGATATTTTTGTCGTTCAAGCCAAGATCGCTGGAAGGTAGTTTCTTAGACAGCACGTCCGATGCTTGTATGTTGACTTGCTTCGACTTACGTTTATTCGTCCTCTTGCTGCTTGTTGTACCATGAGAGATGTCAGAGGCATTGGAAACTGAATCGACTGTGCCGGCTCGCATGTTACGCGTGACATGAAGTTCATCCAAGTGCGATTCATCTACATCGTTCTGTTCCTCTGCTTCAATTTCCCCACTCTTTGTACGCTTCGGCTTGCGGCCTCTCTTCTTGGGTGGTGCCATGGCTGTTGCTTCCTGCGGTTGTACTGCTGCCGTAGTCTTGGTTTCAGCGGCATCCTTCGTCCCTTCGGACTGCTTCTTTCCACGCTCACTTATCTCTTCGCCCTGATCAGTAATCTGGGAGAAGTTGGGTGATTCGTTTGGAAGATTCTCTTCAGTGGTGAACGATATAGGAGCATTATTCACATCCCTACTTTTAATAGGACTAGTCTGCATCTCTTGCACACTGTCAACTCGCAAGTCAGAGGCAGCACTCTTACTAGAATTCGTACCACTGTTTCTAAAGATGTTCGCAATAGCTCGAGTCTCCTCCGAGTCCGCTTCGTCCAAGTCTGTTACCTGGCTTAGTCGCCCGAAGGGGTTGATTTCTCCATATCCCATGCCGAGCTCGTTGGGATTGATGCTGAAGGACTGATAGCCACCCATTGAACTTCGACTTGCGGTGCCACCATGCAAGTTTGCACCAAAGAAGCTAGTATTCGGTGTAAATGGCTGTGGTGGCGGGTGGTAACCAGGAGCTTGTAACAGGTTGGCACTCATCTCATTCTCTAGCATGTCTTCATGTGCGCCATTTGCAACCGGCAGACTGAGACTCAGGTCGAGTGGAGAGGTGTACCCAGAACGAGGATCAATAGAGACGAGAGCAGCCGGGTCGATAGTGTTGGTGGCCTCTGGTGTATCATTGTGGACAGGAATATCATCGTTAGGTAGCTTGCTCCCCGTAATCAGACTTCGCAGGTCAGCTGCCTCGTTCGATGACAGTGTCGACCTAGCAGAAGCATAAGTCTTCCCTCTCTTCCTCGAACTGACACTGTCAAATAATGTTGTCTTATCATCTTGCTCAATCTGTGTCCTCGATCTTTTCTTCCCATCCTTTTCTCTACTTTCTTGACCTTTCCTCTGTTTGCCACCCATAATACTTCCGTCGTGGTCGATAGCAGTATGGCTGCCTACAGGCTCGGAGGACGAGGAAGCGGGTAAGATCTCTTTCAGGAATCGATCAGTGCTAGAATCGAGCAAGTTTGAGGTTGCGACGTTGTAATTGGCATCGTTGTTGCCATCATATGAAGATAGCCTCTGCGTCGGACTTAAGAATTCATCAAATTCCGTGTCTGCAAGAGGATCTCGCTCGAGTGGTGCAAGCGTGTTTTCCGGATTTTTCTTGGTCAATATTGGTCGCAAAGAAGCGATATCGAGCTCATCATCAGAGTCAGCGATCTCATGGCGCATCTTGAATGCAGACACATGATCTGTTGGTCTGGAGAGGGGAAATAGTGGTGAATGCTATCGAAAATTGACCATGGGGTGACGCGCTGAGACGCGTCGAGGAATTAACGTCGGTCACCTCTTGGCACGTGCCAATCTTTTAGCTTCTTAACAAGCACAGTCTAAGTATACCAGTCACACTGTCTATATAGGTATACTATAACTTACTCACATATCAGAGCTCGAGACAAGGACTACCCTAGAAGTCAAGTACAAGCACTTGTTCTCGTCTGCCGAGTGGAAGACTTTGTTTAGCTGACCTCTAAAGAGGATAATCAAAAATCACTGATGAATTTTCGACTGTACTAATGGAAGGAGGCCGAGGATATGTTTATTGCGTGTTGATAATCTTGATGTGCCCAGACCTCGTTATGATATAACAGCCATGCACAGGATTGCAACGATCTAATGCCAAAGACTGATACAACTAATCTTGGCGGGTTTTATCTTTGGCAGATAGTGTCTCTAATCACACCACCACTCAACAGAAGCTTCTGCTCTTGTCACGTCTGCCACTGCTTGGCAACGATACATCATTTGGTTTTCTGATAGAGCACGATCCTGGCGTAGGCTCGATAAAATCTCATGTCCAGCAAGGATCCACCAAATGCTTCGATCGAAGATGTTTTCAGTGATATTGCAGCTTGCAGCTTCTGGCAGAGATCATCTTGTTGATGCGTACCGTTTGATCTTCCTATACCACATTCTCAGGTACAATTCCTGCAGGTATAGGATTTGGGCGACTTTCCTGGACCATATTGCTTGCAGTGGAGCTTCGTTTTCGTCAGTCACGGATTTGGCTCATATAGTATCGAGTCCCGCTGTATCACCATTCCTTCATACTGCCATACTTGAAATGCGTGCCATGCAGCATGCTTTTCTCAGAAAAGAGTCATCAAAGATATATTGTGGTCTGGGCTACAGGTATGGTGACTTGTCCTTAGGCGACAATTTCGTCTCCCTAGATGAAATCGGCCGAATATGAGAACCCTCGGAACTCTTCTTGGTGTGCTGCAGATAACACTAAAGGAAAGTTAGCTAACAGTACGAACTCTTCGGTTGGTTGAACTTACCACTCTGCACTGGTGTCAAGACCGGAGTAACACTAGTGAATTCCGAATCAAAGTTGCTTGTATCCTTTTCATTCTTAATTTGAGGCTTGTATGGTGTTGGCAATCTCTTCTTGTAAATATCGTCCCAGTCAATTCCCTTGAAGAACGGATGTTCCATGATCTCTTCTGCATCGCGTCGGCTGCTACCCAATCGAAGATCAGGTTCACGAGTCAACAACTTCTGCAATATTGATACACTGTCCCGTGGCATGTGGATAGGATATAACGGTTCGTCAGCCAGAATAGCATCGTAAATTTCATCCTCGTCTTCTCCACGAAACGGCGATTGTTGCAAAAGCATCTGATAGATTAGCACTCCGAATGCCCACCAATCGACTGCTCGACCATATTTCTTGTCGAGCAGAATTTCTGGAGCCATAAATTCGGGAGTACCGCAGAAGGTTGATGTCGTACTGCCGGGCCACATATTTTGTTTGCAGAGACCGTAATCAGCAATTTTGATGTGACCATCAAGTGTTAGGAGAATATTGTCAAGTTTCAAGTCTCGATAGATGACTCCGTTTTCATGGAAGTACTTCAGAGCAAGACAGACCTCAGCAGCATAGAATTGGGCCCGCTTCAGTCCAAATTGTCCTCGTTGAATATGCAACATCAGGTCACCACCAGAAATGTACTCCATAACGAAGTACACACGAGTTTCTGTTTGAAAGCAAGCATGAAGGTTGAGCAGGAAAGGATGACGCTCCTTGTTTGCGATGAGGAAAACTTGCTTCTCCGATTTGGTTGACTCGACCTCATCGTGTTCAATAATGAACTCTTTCTTGAGTACTTTGATAGCATACAGCTTCTTCGAGCTTTTTGCTTCAGCTAGCATGACTTTTCCAAAATTTCCTTTACCCAGTACGGCTAGGAAGTTGAAATGGTCGAGACCAATACGAGGGCCTTTTGAAACAGGTGTACCATCATGCTTGGCAACCTGTTGCTGGTTTTGTGGAACCGCCTGTTGAGGAGGTTGTTTGCCTTGCGCTGGAGGGTATGGTGACTGTGCTGTTGGCGACTGTATTGGTTGCGCAGGTCGTGGTTGTTGCACCACTGCCTGTTGTTGTTGTTGCTGCTGCTGCTGCTGCTGCTGCTGCTGCTGTGTACGATTGTAGTTCGCATACGCGCCCGGATCATATGTTGCGTGTTGCGGAGGTTGTTGAGGCTGTTGCTCATGTGACGGTGCTTGTCGTTGGGGATCGGTGATCGGTGGACGGGCATTAGCATATTTATCTTGTGGTTGCTGTTGCGGTTGCTGTTGAGGTCCACCATATCCGGTGTAACTTTGAGCGGTTTGAGAATTAGGTCGCATAGAGCTTGCTGCTGCAGCTATCGCAGCATTCGATGTCGCTGTCTTGTGCATGGCTGGTCTTTGCTGAGGAGACATTGGTTGGGGTGGAGGAGTTATGGTTTGGTTATACAGATTTTGAGCGGCAGTGATTGCAAGGTCGGATGGCTTCTGTTGTAGCGCTACCAAGTCCTCATATGATTGCTTTCCTGGCGACAGAGTGGCTGAACCTTCCAATACGAAGCTTTGAGTTGGTGACTGTGGTCCCGGTCTTTGAGGTCGTAATGTCTTGTTGGAAAGTCCCGTGCCGGAGCTCACTGACGATGATTTGTTATGATGCCGCGTTTTCTGTATCGTATCCAGAATCTCGTTGGCTACTATCATCGACATTCCGCAGAAATCAGGCACTAGATGTTGACATGTAGCATGGCATGTTAAACCACACTCATTACACTTCTTAGCATTTTTTCTTCCTATTGGAAGAAGGTAACCACAATGACAGCACCAGTTCGCGCCAATGTTTGAGAAGATTTCGAAACGGTGCGGTATTCGGTGATTGATCTTTTCTTCGTCGGGATCGGTCTCGTAGTTAGCCTTGCTAATGCATTTTGTGACGACCTTAGGATAGCATTTGGTGTGGCAGGTATACTTGCAATCTTCGCATTGCATGCCGGCCGAATATTTGAGTAGATCTCCACAAAGCGCGCATCGCATAACATTGTAGAATTGCTGTTTGATGAATTTGTGGCCCTGCTTTTCGATCACCTCCTCTTTCTTTTGGCGTACAGCACCCTGTCGATTGAGTCCAAGATCGAACGGTCTTCTCTGAGCAGTCTGCTTCTGGAAGCTCATAGACAGGTGGATTCTACCAGCCGGCTCGAGCGAAAACCACGAATCTATCACAACCTGTTGAGGATGTTGAGGTATTCCTGCTGCAGGACCAGCTGACGCGCCATCACCAGGGGGCATATAAGGGGTCTGACTCGGCAAAGGCTGGAATTCCCCGCTGCCACCGTTACCCATCTTATCTGCCGTAACCCAGTTTCCTTGCTGGAGTTCAGATTCTATACGTTTCCGTCTCATCTCTTCGGCAATGTCTGAGATGCGGATCCACAGAAAGGCAATGGGTGTTGGGCGATCGCCAGATTTGTCGTACACAGTCAATTCGATTTCATTAGCCTTGTCAATGTCAACGCTGAAAATTTCGTCCATCCATCGATCGTTTCTTGTTGCTCTTGTTTTGGCCCTAATATTGTCCTCCACCTTCATAATAATGAAGGTTTCCGGGCCGCGAGAAAACCGTGAAGACGCAGCGTGGTCCACGTCTCTGATAGCGTTAATACGCATCTCCATATGTCCACTTAGAGGCTTTCGCATATTCGGCATATTGAGACTGTCGTCATCGCCGTCGTCGACTTGGTCAATACCAACGTGTAGGTCCATATATCGTTTCAGAGCTTGTTTTAGTAATTGCACTTTCTGGTTGCTTTCAATGCGGCGGCCCTCTGCGTCAGCTCGACTCTTCCTGTCGCCTTCATCCTGATATAACCGCACCATCTTTTCTATGCCTGCCTTGTACTGCTTTTCGACGCTTAACTTGAATTCGAGTTGAGAAAGCATAAGCTGTATTTTCGGACCAAGGTAAGGAGTATCATATTTGATCAAATCTACACCATGTCAGCAGCTTGTCTCGTTAGCCGCAGGATTGTGGTTCCTTACCAAGTTTCGAGAAATTCGGTCGTGCTTTGGGAATGGATGTGTTGGGTGGGCCTGGAGGATAGGGTGCTCGTGGTGGCATCAATCCATTTTCACCCTGGCTGTAGCCACCTGGACCTGGATCACCGTAACCACCATCCTGCATGTAGCCTCGTGGTCCTTCCTTCGGCGGAGGTGTAGGGCCGGCATCTGAGTTTGGAAGAGGCTTCCTGCCTTGCGGTGTATACCCATGCTGCGGCGTGGGAGGTGCACCATCATTGACTTTGCGTAATTGTAACTTCTTCAATTGCTCTTCCAGATAAGCGATATTTCGACGACCGTCTTTGATGTTGCTGTCCGCTCTGGCCTGCACGGCGGCGTTGTTGGTCGACTGTCGCATATGAGTTGCACCATTGATCAGCAACTTCTCTCGATCAATTTTGCGCTGCACTTCGACGATTTGAATGTCGGTGTCAGACATATCTGCTGGATGGCGGCCAACAGTTTGGGTGCTCACGCGTACCACCGCTTTCACAGGTTCGGAGCTTATAGATCTCGAGGGTAACTGTGCCTGAAAGTCCTCTCACGAATGTGCAGTGGTTCGTCCCACATCTGTGTTTTCGGCTATCAATGACGGAAGAGAGGGACACAACAAAGGATGCCCACCACGCGATTGCACTCGGTCCCGCTGAGGCAGTGTTGAGAGTAAGCGAATGTCGATCGCAATTTTGTTTATGTGTCTGTGTCGTGTGAACTAGTATCAAGTGCTCGGGCTACAGTTTTGCCAGGTGCAATCAGTTCGACTCCGCTGTTGTTTGCATGTATCTTTGCTTCACGTGTGTGGAGGCAGCGCAGCCTCAATACCCAACGCGGCAGTGAACCGAGTAGGCGGAGTACAATATGAGCAGTATAAATGCTTCAGAATAGCCGCGAATACAGCTCTAGTAGTACACGAGATGGCAAAAACAAGATGATTTTATTTTCAGTTGTAGCAGAAGTCGCCGACCTCTTGTAAGAGAAATAAGTCGCAGTACCATCTAAAATACGTGGTACCTATCCAAGCCTATAACCGTGTTTTGGTGAGTGGGATGACCTCTACTCGTAGGATTTCCCCCACTACTGATTACAGTAAACAACTCCAGAACCCGAGTATAGCGTGCATGAGTAGAGGTTCTTATTACAGTCGGTGTCACCACCGACTAGCTATCGTCGTTTTAGTCAACTCCAGTTCAGATAACCTCGAACGGTTGATCTCATTGTCTCAACACTGATTCAAGAGCTTTCGAGAGTTGCGACGGCAGATGTGTCCGGCTGAACGGGAACCATCATTGATTCCACTCAGAACGCTCAGCGCCATTCCTTACATCGCGTCATAAGCAAACAGTGTGTACAAGGGCAAGATGCTGGAGCTGGCGGGTGGATGTCAAAAATTCTCCGTTGCTACAGTGCTACAAACAAGTTGAGCTCTGCGACACCGTCGAAAACTAAACACTCATTCTCCCTTGCTTGCGAATATGTGCTGCTTCTCACAGACACAATGCTTTTTGATGCCTTATCAATTTCGAATGGCAGCAAACCTCGGAGCTGAGAAGCAATGCATGGACGCCACTTCGGTGTCTTCAGGATTATTCTTAGCAACCACTTCTGCACCAACGGCATGAGCCGGACCCATCCACGCAGCTTTGTTTCGGTACTAAGACCTCTGGTCTGCATGGGGTGCCATGTAGGTTCGAGACTGGTCTCAGCATGTTCCAAATGATTTGCCTAGTCCCACGCAAGAACTCACATCTCGGAGCTAATATGCTGTGTTCTTTGATCTCAATCTGTTGGCACTGCAACTGTCATTACCCCTCTACCAAAAAACTCACTAACGGTCCCAAAGCGGTCGGTACTCCTTTGTAGAGCAGCTCTGAACAGGTCGTGCTGTTCAGTGCTTTCAATTTGCTGGCGTCGAATCCGCATAATGGTCTCGTTTCCTGGTTGACAGATAGGACATTCCGCGTCCTCCATTCTTGATCCAACTCTTGTTGTGTTCAGGCACCGCTGGTGGAAAGAATGTTTGCACATGAAATGGACGACTGGCAGGTCAAGACTTCCACCACATGACGAACACCTTCGAGCTTGGAACACCACGGGCTTCGTCGTCAATTCCTCAATGTCTGTCTTCTTGGCTGCTGTTTCTGTTCTGTACGAGTCAGCCAACTTTCTGTTGTTCTGAATTTCCTTCCTTTCGCGCGATATATTGGTCGCCAGGTAATCTTTAACCATTCCCATGGTAACAGAGCCTCCTTGAGACAAAATTTTGACTACCTGCAAGGGCGCCAGCAACCGTTCTTGATCGATCTTCTGCAAGCATATCTGAACCTCTTCTTTCACTCCTGGTTCTTCAATGATTTTCTCTGAAGATGCAAAATATGTCAACGCAAGCGGGTATAGCGATAGATCCTTAGAGCCGTATTTTCTCAAGGCAGATATGGTCCCCGCTGTATCCTTTGCCGATGTATAAGATCGTAGTATGTCGGGATAGAGGTTGGCACGCTCCCTGATAAGCGTGGTTCCTACAGAGAACTTCGACAACGATGACAACAATAATACATTTGAGATATCGATGGCTGGCTCAGCATCTCTGCTATTCATGTCGTTCGTGGTGATAAGGTCTTTTGCTCTCTGTTGCCGTCTTTCTTTTTCGTTTTGGTCTGCACATTTATTTGCAGTCTCTAGGTACATCTCGAAAAGCGCAGTGGTGAGGTCGACCTTCTCACTTCGTGAAACATCAGACTGTTGTAACATTGCCTCAAGGAAGTGGATAAATTCTGTTGGGTGGTCCACAAACGACGAGAATGCGGTTCTTGGTGGTGGCTTGTGATAATCTGGAACGATCGCAACACCTTCGTCCACAGCAGACACTTCTGGTAATCCAGTTAGTGCAGGAGCGACAGCACCTGCGTCTAATCGACCACGAAAAGGCAAAGTCCAAAGTGCTGAAAGACTCTGAAATGCGCCACCACTAACTTCAGGCTGGATGTCAGCAACGGCAGGAACATCTTCTTTGGGCTTGTATTGACCAGTGTAATAGTCAATGAAAAGCTGCGTTGCATCGGTAGGACAATGCTCAATGAGTACCCTGGCATATTTCATAAGAACAGGATATGCAGCTTCGGGTTGAAGTCGCCAAATGTATTGCAGAGCTTCTGCGTATTTCTTCGAATCTTCAATCAATATGTCAATCACCAACTCGTTTTGGCCATGTTTGGTAGCTAGGTATGCAGCCTGCTCAAAGTACCCTCCTTGTCGACACATAGCAATTGCGGTATCCAGGTCGAATTTCAGCTCGCCAGGTTGCCGTATGAATGCATCAAGCTTCTCTGTATCTTTGAGCTTGGCGTAGCAGTTCAACAGCAATGTTGTATGATCGGCCGTTGCTTTGTCGTGCTCGTGGAGTTCTTCCAAGTAATCAATGAGGTTATGTATGCGCTGAGTGTCCAAATATTTACGAATGACTTGAGATGGTTCGGTATTGTCGACTGCTCGAAGATATTGTTGCATAGCCGTGTCATAATCACCTTTCTGGTATAAATAATCACCATATTTGCGGAAGATCATGTTCTGGAGCACAGTGTCGACCCCAGATTTTTGGGCAAGATTGATAGCTAAGATGTAGAGATTCCGCTGATAAAGGATATCGAGCTTCTGTTGTAATGACTTTTCCTGGTATCGGAACAGCTGCAAAAGTCAGATAACCGCCACTTTCGTGGAAGGAAGAGCTTACCTTGCCGTCCTCGGTCAATAAGAACAGCTCCCCCCAATTCACGAAGACTTCTTTTGGGGGAGCCGGAAGTAGTTCGTTACAGGCGACATATCTCAGATCAGTGTCTAGCAGCGTGAACGAGGAACTGCTGAAAATGTCGTCTACTTCGTCGGCCCCAAGGCGCCTGAAGGTTTTTGTTTTCGAGAGTTGGGCAACTCGAGGAGGACAAACCAGGCCAACATACTCTTTGTATAGCTTTACCAGCTTCTTGGGTCCATCGAAAGCATAACTCGGACCTCTGCCGTTGGGTCCGTAGTAATAAATAGCATCCTCTCTGGCGACGATGATGTCGTTGGTGGTTGTATCGAAAGTCATGCATCCAATGTCGCAACCTCGATTATCCACAGTCCTTACAGGCTGACCTTGACCTTTTCCAGATATCACGAGGCTCGATATCCTCGCAATAGTCGAGATATACAGTACTTTGGTGGCGCCTTGTCTGACTTCCAAGCCAGTGACAGGATCCTCAGACTCAAAGACTGTCCTCTGCTTTGTACCCCGATCGTGGATAAAGTCCCCTCTGATTATGGTGACTGAGCCGTTCGCAAATCCGACAGCGACTTGGGTAAGGTCATCCAATACTGCAAGCGCTGATACCTGAACCTCTTCTCAGCATGGTTCGGGCAACTGATGGAGGATCTGAAGTCTTCAGCATACCGGAAATGGTCGTCTCCCATTTTGAACATTTACCGTGCACAAACACTTTGGTCCACCTGTTCTCTTCTCAATCTTATCTAAAGCCCATACTTTGAGACATGGTTCGTTTGGGAGGTCTTCGCAGACAGTCACAAGAAAAGATGTGTCGGGAATCTGCTTGAGCAGGCGTACTGCAGCATGAGGTGTGTCTGCAGCTTGAAACGATCGAGTGACGCGCAGTGATTGTGAAAGGACACGAACATGGCCACTGTTGTCGCCCAAGAATAGCGATGCCTCAGATGTTGCAACGCAAGTCAGGTTATTCTACAGGCGTTAGTGAAGACCTGGACCACCGGCAAAGAGCTTACATCAAATACGTAGGCTCCGTCGTCATCTGCAGGTACAGGCACTTGCGACGCTGTGAAGAAAGGGAAAGTTTTCCAGTTTGTCAAGGCCATGTTTGAATGTGTATTAATCCATGTTCAAGGTGTCCATCGTCACGATTGAAATGAAGATAGTGGTATGTCTGGCTTCGTCTTCATTGTTCTCGAGGCAGTCGCGCGTTGATTTCCTCTGACGTACTTTCTCGGCTAACCTGCTTGTAGGTTGAGTATGACACTGCGTAACTGACCAGCTCGAATGTTGCCCAAGCTGGGTTGTATCTTCTGGTGGCTAGTTCTGTTAAAGGTGTAATGCAATCTGCTTTCAAATATCCCCTCTACAGCAGCGAATTGGCCCACTATGCCAAGATACATTGAGAGATAGGTGCTTAAGGATGTTGACAGTCCTGCGTTGTTGTGATGTTCTCCTCAAACGCAAGATCTGCTTTGCGACCAACAAGGGCTATCTACTCTGTACACAACCAATCTAACCCCATCTTCAAATAGACCGCGATATAGGTCAACCACCTTCAACCACATACAAAGTCTTCTATACTGTAGCAAGACCAACGCATTTATTCGAGCTCGCTGGCGTGGAAGCTATTGTTATGCCGGTTAGTTCCTTTTATGTATTACAGTTCCCACCACAGGTGTGCTGCCCGAGCGAGCTGGTATTCATTGATAAACTTCCCCCTGAACCTCTCGAAAATGGATGCGAATGGGAGGAACCGTTGAGCTCAATTTAGTCTTCTTGAAGACTACTTGACCTTTGGTACTTTATACCACTATCGTCTTGTGGTAATCAAACCAACCTTAACGGTTAACTTAGCATGTACAAGCAATGCCCGAATCCGAGATGCGCTCTAGGTGCACAACGTGCTCTACCTCTACATCAAGATCTGTAGTGCGAGAGGTAATCTTTGCGAAGTTCAGTCACCTCGATGCTGCTGACGCTCAATGCAACTGTCCTTTAGTATTCCTCTGTTTTCGCTTCATCTAGTTCTTGCAGTCTTTCTGTTCGTTTAGTGAAGTCTTTCACATTACACTCGTTAAGCTATGGTTACGATGCTTATCTTAGCACTGCTGCCTGCTTTTGTAGGTGTCAGTATGGCTTACACTCCAGACGACACCACTGTTTGGATGACCGCGACCTTGACGAGGTACATCTGCCCTTGTGACAATATCGGAAACCGCAACCAGCAGTGTTGTTCATCCTTGGACACCATGGCAGGCAGCTCCAACTCTTTTGTAGCGACTTCCAGCGATGAATTTCAGCTTTCTGAACTCTCTGCCAAAAACACCTTCACGACTGAGCAAACTTCATCTAGTCATCCAGGCTATCTCAACACGACGACGGTATCCTACTGAAGTACAAGCCTTTCCACCTGGACAACTTCCTCTACTACGCTCAGCACTACCACAACCAGCGCTACTCCCAGCACCACTACCCCCAGCGCTGCCACCTCATCCAGCACTACGCCCACTATGTCGTCTAGTGTGACTACTACTACCATTACTACTACTACTACTACTTTCACGCCCACCGCTACTATCACCACCACCACCACCACTACGGACGACGGCACATCCAGTACTACGTCTAGCACTTCCATAGTTACTACTAGCTCAGCTGCAGGCGGACCAACAAGGACATTTTATGTCACTGGACGTGGCTCCTCCAACGTTCCAGATGGTACAACGCTTAGGGATGCACTACCCAGACCAGACAACGAAGGCTCCGCTGCTTTCAACGGTGAGAGTCAACTCTTTGGACTCAACCCTCAAAATCAGAGTAATTGACCTTTCAACCGGCAACTTTGCCAACGTCAACGATGGCTCAGTTGAAAGTAGAATCTTCTTCAATTCTGCAAATGATATAGCTTCCAAGGACGATGTATACTGTACTGGCAATATCGATCCCAAAACCAGCGTGCTGGCAATCAATTGTAACGGCGATACTGCGACCGCAAAGAGATAATTGGCATCGTTGAAATTGGCATTATTGTTTTGGGCGGCAGATCTTCTGTTACCTTGGTTGCAGTCGTTATGGATTGGAGGGAAGTATGATAGCGGGTTCTTTCAACCAAGCCCATCAGACAATGTCAAAGGAACCCAGGTCTCAATGACTGTCGCACCAAGGTTGCACGTGGTCTTGCATGATGCATGGCGCACTGTAGCACCTGATGTCTTGTGTATAAGTACAGACAGTGGAATCCGAAGGGAGGATACCTACTAGATCTGAAAAATCATGTATCTTATGTGAGCATTTCTCTAGAAGCGATCGCACAGCAGCATAATGATAAAAAAGCTGATCGGGTGCGAACATCACTTACTTCTGAGCACCTAATGACCTTGTACTATAGTCATATCCTCCGGTGCACAACCGACAAGAAGCACAGTTGCATGCAGAGTCCAATAGAATCAGATATTAAAGCCTCCATGCTGAGCAGCTTCCTGGATCCTCCACAAGCCAGCATTCCGTGCAGCTTTCTTAACCACGTCTAATTCTTCGTCCTTGATAGCTCGATTGAGGTCGGCATACCTCTTTCCACCTTCGGAACCCCTCTTCGACTTCCCAACATGTGCACGTGGAAAATACTGTTCCATGATATGCACGAATGTGTCCTTACTTATGCTGGCCGCCAGCCATTTCACAATTTCTACGCCCTCTTCCTCTTTACCAGGCATGACCAGATGCCTCACAAGCACTCCCTTCTTAGCAATCCCGTCCCCAGTAAAGCACAAATCCCCGACTTGCCTGTACATCTCTCTGATACTTTCGCGGGCATGATCCGCGTACTTGTCTGCCTTGAGCAATCTCTTGCTAGTTTCGTCTCTCCAAACTTTGAAGTCTGGGAGATAGATATCGACCAAGCCGTCCATCAGCTCGAGACTCTCGAGACTATCAAAGGCACTCGTGTTGTAAACGATGGGCACTCTAAGTCCTAAATCTCTTGCATGTAGAATAGCCAGAGCGACTTGTGGAACCACATGTTCGGGAGTTACGAAGTTGATGTTATGGACATTTCCTACCTCTTGTAATTTGAGCATCCACTCGGCGAGCTCCTCGGGAGCCAACTCCATGCCATTCCGTTGATGTGCTATGTCATGATTCTGACAGAAGACGCAACGTAGATTGCAGCCCGAGAAGAAGACACTTCCGGAACCATTGTGGCCTTGAAGGCAGGGCTCCTCGCCGAAATGTGGTGCGACTGTGTTCACTAGGACATTCGAACCGATGAGACAATGACCGGTGGTCTCGAAGCGATTCACTGAACAGAGTCGTGGACACAGATTGCAATTCGAAAGGTGCGCATAGGCGGAGGAGCGTTTCCTTGCTGCATCGGCTGATGATAGCAGTTGATATCGAGGGATATAGTCGTCAAGGAGGAACGGTGGTGCAAGATGAAGTTGCCGTTGAGGGGTGGGCTTCCATAGCTTGCAGTGCAGCGCAATGAGGCTAGGACGGGCGACACTCACGCCTCTGCTTAAAACAAGCCAGGACCTGGGAAACATAGTGAAGCAGCGTCCTCCCCATTTCTGCCCGAATACCGTCACAGTGAGATGCGACCTCGCCGTCCACTGCAACGATCAATGAATCGGGATTGATGCGGAGTACAAGCTGGGGGTTGCACAATGTTCACTATTGCCTGCAGACTCAGGTGCACTGGCTGATGTCATCGTCAAATAAAAACACTTTGGATCGCACAGCATCCGGACCGATATAGATATAAGGTACAAGGTTGATACACTCACTGTTCGGAGATTACTATTCAGTCAATCTACCTAGAGCCAACACTGTGTAACTACGGATCTCTCTCTACGCCTCCTTGAATCGGTCTTTGCTCCGAATGCATTGTGCAACCACTACTTCTGCTTGAACCACCCACATCCACAAATTCCACACCTACCAGATGCACAGCACATAGCACAACCATGCAACCACTAATCGCGGTCCCAATAACCCTCCTCCTCGTCTACCGCGCCTACAGTCATGCATCCATCACCCTCCCCGGGATATTCTTCGCAGCTCTAACAGCAACAATCCATGCTCTTCATCCCTCATCCCTCCCATTCACCCTCCTAGTCCTCTTCTTCCTCCTAGGCACCTCAGCAACAAAAGTCAAACACGACGTCAAAGCAACCCTAACACTCTCCTCAACCGGCTCCTCTCACACGCACTCCCGTACCACCAACACCAACAATAACCAAGCCACGACCACCAAAACCAACAAACCCACAAAAACCAGCCAAGAACCCCGCTCAGCAATTCAAGTCCTAGCAAACAGCGGCTGCGTCTCCCTCCTCTGCCTCCTCCACATCCTCCTCCACGGCCTCAACTCCACCACCACATCCACCAACCCCAAACAACCCACAAGCTCTTACAGCTTCAGCACCACCCCCCCCTCCCAATCCCTAATCCTGGCAGGCATAATAGCAAACTACGCCGCCGTAACAGCCGACACCCTAAGCAGCGAACTCGGCATCCTCTCCCCCCATTCACCACGCCTGATAACAACCCTCCGCCCAGTACCCCCAGGTACAAACGGCGGCGTCACACTAACAGGCATCCTAGCCGGCTTTCTAGGCGCGCTCATAATCGGCATCACTAGCACCGTTTTCCTCCCAAGTACATACCCACCCCCTCCATCCAATCCAAGTACGGTCACGATAATCCTCGCAACAGCCCTCTGGGGCACACTAGGTAGTATCCTAGACAGTCTTCTCGGCGCGCTGCTGCAAGCAAGCGTTATAGACCGGCGGACGGGGAAAGTCGTTGAGGCACCGAACGGTGGGCGTGTGTTGGTGATGGCCAAGAAGTTTGAGGGGGATGAGGGGACGACGGGGAAACCGAGCAGGAGTGTGGGTAGTGGGAGGGATATATTGGATAATAATCAGGTTAATTTTTTGATGGCGGCTGTTATGACGGTTGGGGGGATGGGAATGGTGAGTTGGGTTTGGGACGTGCCGCTGAATACGTTGTAGGGAGGTTCTGGGTGAGGATGTGTAGTGTTTTGGGAAAATGGCGGGTGGTGTGAGAGGGGCGTTTCATGATGTATAGCTGTGCTGTGCACTGGGTACAAGGCAAGGTTCACTACGGGTGATAGGGTGTCTGAGTTGAACAAGAGACATATCTTGTTTCTACATTAATTGTGAAGTAGAAACTTGCAGTGCTGTTCGGAATGATTGCTCACAGATCGCAACTCACTCGCGGAAGATGTGCTCTTTCTGCATTCGAATTCGTTCCTCATTCGCGAGTCCGTGAAGACACTTGATAACTACTGATAAGAAGAAATTCTACTCTTCCACCCAAATCTTTCCGAATCACGTTGAGCAAAATCAATCAATGCCTGGAACCGAAATGAAGCTTGCCCTTGATCTTACCCATTGTTCCAGGCGGTGAATAGGCCTCGCCCCGTTCACCGCTGCATCGTACGTGTGTGCCGTCATCGAGTTGGCCAGGTGAAACGCTTCGCTCCGTTTCTACTCGCTCTATGGTTGTACACAAGTCAGCATACCGGTTCGTGAAGAAATTGTAACGCATGTAGTGAAGGCATTTTGTCCAGCTCGGCTGATGGGCGCTGGTCTCTTCTGTTTCGCATTCACGGGTGGAATGGGAGTACTAACGCCTTGGAGGAGCGAGCCTGTCATTATTGGTGTTTGACGAGGTGGTGTCTACTTGCGCCTGGTCTCGTCCCCGGGTCACCTCCTCGGTCTTGTTCTTGTATCTGTCGGCTTCGCGCTCATCTTTCGTGCGTGTTCTACTGAGTTGGTCGACTATGGACATCTTTCGCTCCTCTTGCCGTGGTGCGGGTGCAGGTGCAGGTGCAGGTGCAGGGCCAGGGACATACGCAGGTGTTGTGGGTGCATACGCAGGTGCAGGCGCTCGCATTGGTACTTGCGATTGTGTTTGTATTGGTAGAGTGGTGGTTCCATTCGGAATGTATGTATTGTGATTGGAGGTGGTGATGTTTCCATATATTTGACTTACATTCTGGGCTTGATTTGCTGCTGGTTTGGTTCTGCTGAGATTGTCTACGATGGAAGGCGTGTTCTCTGTACACCGCGTTAGCTAGAGTTTGTGGTTCAAGACATCTGATTGAGCGACTACCTGGTTGATTGCCTTGGTCATATGGTTGAGTCGGTGTTCCTTTGCCTGTCTGACCCGATGGAGGTTCTATGCCAGGGCCAGCAGCTTGCTCGGCCTGGTTGCCTTGGTCGTATGGTCGATCCGCTGTACCTGCGCCCTGAACACCAGATACAGGCTCATCGTAGATTGACACAGGATTCTGTCGACCACCCAGAACATTCTCTTGTGCCTTTGAGACCTCCGACGAATTTGTTGCCATGTTGGTGGTTGAAGTACTTTAGGCCGTACTAGTATGTAGGGAGGGGAAAGATGATAGCTCGATTGTGGACGTCTGGTCCAGCGTTTTGTAGTAGGTGAGTGAATGTACTCGCGCAGGCGTCCCGTCGAGTTAGCAAATTAGGTACGTTTGGTGGAAGGAGGAATAGGTATATAAGGAAGAGTGCTCGGACGATCGCTAATGTATCCTATTTCATAGAGCGCCAGAGCTTACTGTGCCTTGCAGCGCTCGGATACGAAAGAGGGTTGCATCGCAGGATACGTCATTCTCAACCGCTGCCGCACGTGTAGAACACGGCTGGTGGGGTGAATGGTATACAGCACGTTGACCTACTAACAAGGGTTTGGCAATTCGTGCAGGGTTGGCAGTCTCTTGGCTATCATATTTGGAAAGAATAGCAGAATAGCTTCAACAAGCGTGCTTGTTCGCAGCAGGAAAGTCAAATGCATTTGCAGCGGAGGAGGTCAGGTTATGCAGGATGTTCCTTGGCCTTTGTCCGCTCTTTCAGCTGAGTTTATAGCATGGCGCTATTATCTTGTGGCATGCACAGTATCCAATCGGAATGGTCACCGCATGAGTTTGTAATACAGAGGGGGATGGAGTAGGTTTCACGATGCGAAGCGATGCAGCATACGAGGATCAGGTGGACAGCGGAAAGACAAGCATACAAGTGCCACGAGGTGAGGTTCCACGATGAGGCATCAGAAGGAAATTATCATCTGTACACAATTGCTTCGAATTCCCCTTCTCCTCCTTCTTGGTCAACGTTGCCCGCGGAGCGTCGCTCTCAGTCCGCTTACTGGTATATGACTCTCAGCCCCAATTGATTAAGCTTCCCAGCTAAACCTGCACCGACTCTCGAGTGCAGTGTTCTGGCCATGACTATTGTGCAATGACCGAGCTGTTTCCTTTTGGAATTTCTGACCTTCAGGGCTATCTCCCCGGGGACGACTATCCTTGTTCAGAGATCCGACTGGACCATTTATATTGTTTGACAAAGACATTGTTGTGGTGTGAGTTGTGCTGTTCCTCGATGTTAACTTTTCGGGGCGGCTGCTAGGAGTGTTGCTAGACAGAGGCGATTCGTCGCCATAGCTTCGAGCCTTGATTGGGGAGATTTGACTCGACGATGTGCTTGAACCGCTATCGTTCCCAGTGTGGTTGACACTACCTAGTTGGTCTGGATCACTGCCAGATCCAGTGACAGGACTTATCGCATGACCACTACTGTCACGAAATGGATTGCTACCAACGTGAGGTGAGTATGGACTGATGCTATTGTTACTCGGTTGTCCAGCACCTGTTGGACTGTATGATGGAGCTGGCGGCTCATAACGTTCTACAACGCGCTCGATTATTGATTTGCTTATTGATGCTCGGTGCTGTGGTTGTACCAGCTCGACTGGCGTCCGCGGATCGTTTCGCTGAGGAATCCGTGTGCCAACTCGTTCCTGGAAATAACCAGGAGAGACAGCGGCAGCTGCCATTTCAACAGGCGCGACAGCTGACAGTTCGTATCTCGAATTCGATACCATCTCCACGGGATGCTTTTTGTCCGCTTGAAGTTCTGCAGCGGAGGTCGAGAATGAGCTCTTGCATTTCCTCGAGAATATGGAAAAAAGACCCAGTTGTTGGCCCTTTTCGGTATCAGTGAGTTTCTGATGACCTCTTGTCTTTCTGAAACAAAAACACCATAACAGTACAGCGGCCGCGATAGCAAGAACAACGATGCCCACCGCAATTCCAGCTTTGGCGCCAGTTGTCAGTCCCATCGAGCTGCTTGAACCTCGTGGTCCAGGCCATGTACTGTTCTTTGGTCGTGAGATTGCAGCCAGTGCGGTTTGTTGCGAAGAGTCAGGGAAACGAGCCTGAGATAGTGCAAAGAGGTTGCGTTCGTAGTCGACAGTCAAGTACACCTCTTGTAGAAAGGCTCGACCAATAGTATACTGGCTGGAACTATTGGTCCGTCGCATAGGGAAGTAGTCGACCTTCGCATTACTATATGAGGTAAACAGACCTGGGAAGGGGTATGATAGCTGCAAATTGAAAGCATCATATGTAATGTTGAGGTCGAGGACCTGGCTGGAACCAATTGTATTTGCTAAACTGAATGTGAACTGTAGACCCAGGTCAACCAGACTCTGTGGGGAAGAGTTGTCGGCGAACGTGTACACTTCAATGGTCTCGTTCCATGTCAGGTTGAGCGCCTGAGCCACGGTATCGCAAACCGATTCAGGAAGCCATAGGAATGGTGTATCTGAGTCGATGGTAAAGATGGCGGCCTCGCTTCCAGGCAATAGCGTGAGAGGGTTCTTGGTCCAGTGACTTGACTGCGACGAAGCTGAAGCTGACACCACAATCGAGTTGACTGCAATGGATGGTATATATCCTTGACCCAAGGTAAACCAAAGATCGTTCGCGATGTATCGGCTTGTGTCAACACCGCCGAGAGTCAAAGATCCCGAGACACTTCTGCCTTTGTAGTATGCGCCAGCAGTGTACCCATAGCTGTGGCTCGGTATGATGGATTTGTTTTGAACCAGTGTAGAGACAAATGGCAAATAGTCAGTATTGTTTTGGAAACGAGTGTCCTGCACGACCAAACCCAGCCGGCCAATCCAGTGGTCCGTGTCATTCACAACAGCAACTATCTGGCTTGGAGCGGAGATAGTATCTGAGATTGATATGTTGTCAAAGCCATAATAGCCGTTATCGGTTGTCTGTGACAAATCCGAATAACCCAATTCATACAGGCCCAAGGCTTCCCACGACGTAGATTGATCAGCGGCGAATAGCCCTCCTCTCAAGGATGAGCAGGTCGAAGTACCATCGCATCCTGCAGGACCAACAACCCATGTCTCTGAATTTGTTGTACTTGGATACACTGATAGATACTGCTCAGGATTTCCTACTCTGATTTGCGCCATCGACCACTGTCCGTCGTATCCAAAGAAGTCAGGTCCAAAGGTGATTGAAACCGGCTGTGGATCATCCGCCAAGGATTTTTCAATGAACACGATGCCGAGTACCAAGAGCAGAGACCATAGGCGCGCAAAAAAAAATTGAGCGAGGCGCATGACGCATGTTGAAGTAGTTCAGTTCACAGCAGATCTGCCAGCAGATACAAAAATGGGTGAAGAGCTGAATATCATGGCCGGTGTTGAGGAACAACTAACGAGTGATCAGCTGGTCGACCAGATCGAGATACAGACACAGATTGTGACAAGTGCTCAAGAATTCACGGCAAGGGACAATAACTTCATGTTTCTTCAGAAGCTGACACGTTAGTCAAGCTGGGGAGGGTGGTATGTCAGGCTCACGTGAAAGGGGGCAGACTTCGATAGGCTTCAATGCGGTTTGGCGGAGACAAATGCAACACACTTTCTTGTTAGCCACAATAGTCATTGGAAATTCATCTTTCCCTGCAGTAGTCCTTGGATGTGTTCTGCTTGATGAGGAGTGCTTCGTAGTGCACGATGATTGTCCAACCAACACAGCGTGGAGCGATCGAAGTGGTCCAGCTGTCAAAGCTTGCGCAGCCATCAGGAGGTCTTCCGGCATGAGTTGGGTGCACACCATTTTCCGAAGGCATCAACGGGCACGACCATGTTCACTGCAAGGCACAGCCCTGCGAGATGATGCATGCTTCGGCCGAGCCCGACCAATCTCATGCCGTCACGATGAAAGGAGACAGCCACTAGAATAAGCGAAACCTACTTGATTCGAGTATCAAAGTAATGATTGGCCGTGCCAAAGAACGCCTTGTCAGTGGCTGATTTCAACATGGTAAGCATCAAGTTACACCGCTGCTGAAATACCACCCGATACACTGCCCTAAGTCAGCATTACCTCTCACAAACCGCTCGAAGCACTTCCTCAAACGACACGGACAAGGCCCTTGCTCGCTCATTGAGGATTTAATGGAAATTCGTTCCGGGTTCGAGCTACAGTTGTCCTGAATCTTAGCTTCCGGACGTCTTAGCTTCCACTTGCTTTCTGTGCTAGCGGCTGTTTCAAGGCAGATTAAGATTATCCACCATGATCTGGGACACGTTTCAACCAACCATTCAACATTGGATTGTATTTGTGTTGGTTCTTTGGACCCCATTCTGCACCTCGCATGAGGACTATGGCCATGTTTGATGAGCTTCTGGAGACTTGTCGGGCTTCTGCATGTGAACGGCCAGGATCCTTTGCAACTACCCGGTCGCTGGGCTTGATATGATTCTGATATGCTGCCTAGCACATCGCTAACGCCGCCACGAATCTTGAATGTGTGGACAACATCATGCCTGGCGGTCTCTATATCTTGGGAATGGTTGCCAGCTTGGCCTATTGTGGTAAAGTCAGAACAGTCAGCCCTAAAGATTCTGCATATGCTTTGTGCTTCTATCCAAAAGTATCACTTGCTGTAATAATGATTACCTCGATATAACGCGCTCACGATCTTAGCCACAGCATCGCTTGTCCAAAGGGCATGACACTCGTTTAGCAGCAGCAGCAGCATCATTCCGAAAAGAACACTCGTTACCTTTCACCCGCGTTAGCACCGAACAACCGTGGCTCGGTCTTTGGTCATCAAGAATTCGGTTGCTGAGCAGTCATTTCAAGTTCTACTACTCCTTAGACTAACAGCACGATGAAAGCAGCGCGCCAGCTTCTGTGGTCATTGACAGGAGCGCCCGTGTTGTCTTCCAGTATACAAACTCCCGGAGCAGCCGGTACTACCTCTTCAAAATTAACCACAACTTCGTCGGAGCCAGGTTGTGCTGGTATCGCAACTTACACAAACTACGCACCAGAGGTCACGGTATACGTAACTGTCGACGGGGATTATACTGTTACAGTGACAGAAAATGGCACAGCCCCTTATCCTACCATATTCTACACTCCACCACCGGCATGTTCCTCTACGGTCATATGCACGACTGACTCCTCATCAGTCACATCAAATACGGAGGCCTTGGTATCGACTCTTTCGTGGACAGGGACTGCTCCTTCTTCTTTACTGACAACAGTATCCTCTGCCGTCTTCACATCCTCCACAACCAAAACGGGGCCGCCATATGGCAACCTAACAGCTCCTCTTTATCCTGCACAGTCAAGTTCAGAGACTCCACATCCACATCCACAGCCACAGGTTGAAACAAGCACGGTTCCAATCATTTTGACAACTCCTCCTGCCTCATCATCTACACAATCCCCATTAATCTTCTCTGGCCTTTCTTCTGTATCCCAAGGCACAACTACGATCACAGTAACAAAGAAGACACCAGTCCCAGTATCCATTGCCAGTGCTTCATCTACACAGCCTGCCGTTCAATTTCCAGGTCTTGGCGGCAGTACCGGCCAAAGTTCCCCGAACTATGTGCCATCACCTTCAAGTAATCCAAGTACCAACAACATAAACTCGCCACTGGTCAGCCCCATCGGCACCCCAAAGCTGAGCCCAGTTAGTACCAACAACAACAATAACAGCCCAACCTTACCGAGCGCCACTCGTTCAAGCTCGCCAAACGGAAATAACACTCCATTGCCGACTGCCACCAATCCAGGTTCACAATACAACAACCAACCTTCAGTTTCAAGTGACAATAACCAGATTAACCCCAGTAACAGCAACATCAATCAAAACTCTAATCCTAGTTTGCCCTTGACTGCCGATCTAAGCAGCATAATCATCTCTGCCTTCAACGCTCCTCTCACATCCATCGCTGTCTCAACATCACTAGGCGCGGCTTCCCCAACCGCCACCCTCATCAACGGCGTCCCAGTCCAAGTCAACCCCTCATCAATCTACATAGGCGGCTCCTCCATCGCCCTTGCCTCACCCTCCTCAACCGCAACACTAACAATCAATGGCCAAACCTACACAATCAATCCAACCCAAATCATTGCCACATCCACAACCCTTACCGTAGCCCGCCTACAAAGCATCTCCTACTCCGCTGTTCGCGTATCCACACTCCCAGCGTCAACAATCACTCAAAACGGCATCACAGTCACAATCAACGCAGACAACGCCATAATCTCATACACAACGTACGCAATCGGCCCAAATGCCGTCCAACCCACAACCTTGACTATCAACGACCAAACTATCACCCTCGACTCCTCAGGCATCCGCTTCCCCACAACGACATACCTACCCGCCATAACCACAGCACCAGCATACATAGTCACCACTATCGGTGGAATAACCGTCAGTCTCGATCAGTCTGAAGCCATCGTCAGCGGCACGACTTACGGCATTGGTGTTGGTGGCGGTATCGGTAGCGACAGTGGGGTGGCAAGAAGCAGGACTACGGCCGTGATCGATGGCACGACGGTCGTGTTTGGGCCAAGTGGGATTGTGTTTCCGAGCACGACGATAGCGCCGATATCTGCTCCTTCTATGAGTGCTGGTGTGGTGAGGCAGACGGGGAGTGCGATGGCGGCGACGAAGGTTGTAGGTAGTAGTGGTAGTAGCGGTGCGACTGCGACGGCAAGCGGAAGTCAAAATGGTGCGGGCACGTTCCGAAGACCGAACTTGACGTTGAGTATGGTTTGCGGTGTTATCGTGGCGCTTGGGCTCGGGATTGTGCGGTCGGATTTGACTTGATTTTGCGTTATACGGGCTACGAAATGCGTGTCTGGGGTATAGATTAGATATGTACTTATGAATGAACGAACGAACGAATGCACAATACCCAATCTGACTTCTATTCTTTTTGCGTGACGGCTGGGCCCGATATGCCTTTACATTAGGTACTAAGTAGTACGTATTACGAGACAAACTGGAGGAACCACTGTGGATACTTGAGTAAGTATGCTGACAATGGCAATAGCAATGGTTGGGGTATATAGATAACCTATCACAAGATGTATACGTACATAAGTTTATCTAATTCTATCGGTCTTGTGTATGTGCAGCGTCCAAGCACCTTGTATCTAGTCAATTCTAATCCCTCACTCCCCTACCCAGCAACACTCCACCGCTCTCACACCACCCCTCCCAGCCTAATAACTCGCCGGCAAAACACTCAACCTCCGCCCATCAACAACAACAACACACCCATTAACATACCCCCCCGCCCTCGAACACAAAAACAACACCACCCCCGCCAAATCCTCCTCATCCCCACTCCTCGTAGCCGGAATCACATCCCTCTTCCACGTGCCCTCAACATTATGCGCGTCATGCGTGCTAACAGATTTCATCATGCCCTCTGTCATTTCACTTAGAAATAAGCCGGGGGCGATGGTGTTGGCGCGGATGTCGTAAGACGCGAGGGTCGTGGCGAGTTGTTTTGTTAAGTGGATTACACCGGCTTTGGAGGGGCCGTAGGAGAAGTTGCCGAAGGGGATGCGGTTGAGGCCGCCTATGGAAGAGGTTGTTATTATTTGGGGGCGGGGCTTGAATGGGACCGTTGTCGTTGATGGTAAGGGACGGGCTTTGTTCGCGGCGTCGAGGAGAGGGAGGAATGTTGCGACGGTCAGGTGGATGCCTGTTAGGTTGACGTGGTATGTTGATGTTATTTCTTGTTCGTCGGGTTTGAGCATGTTGGCTGATAGCTCGGCGACCGACGAGAGTGGTTCTTGGGTTTTGGGTTTCGTTGTTGCGACGCTCGGGCCGGATATGCCGCTGTTGCAGATTAGGACGTCGATTGTGGTTGTGCCGTGGGTGATGGTGATTTCGTGGGAGACGCTGGCTAAGGAGGATTTGGAGGTGATGTCGCCGATGAGGGGGATGATGACTTTGCTGTATTGGTCCGGAAAGGAGGTTTGGTCTTTTCTAGGGATTCTTTGCGGCGGCCAATGATGAAGATCTTGTTCGCGCCGTTGATGGCGGGGACCCTTGCCATCTAGGCTCCTAGGCCGGAGCCACTGCCGGCGATGATCACGTTCAGACCATTGACAGCGAAGAGGTTGCCGGCCTGGAGTTTTGAGATGTCCTCGGTAGACGACATTTGCTAGTCTTCCTTTTCTTCCTTCTTCTGATTAGGTGCTTGGATTGTAGAGGGAGGTCAGTTCAAGATAATCGACGTGTATGTAACGTGTGTTGGACGTTGACGTTGATGTCTAGCGGTGCCTCGGTCGCTGCTCTTCGACACACTCGGCGTGTTACCTCATCCAGGCATTTTTATATCTTCCTCAAATATCACCGACTCGGCAAACCTACCTGAGCCATGTTTTCCCCCTTCAAACCAAATTCAAGCCGGATAGATCGGGACCGCAATTCATTTTATCGAAAAATCTTCAATATCTATCATGATATCAGAAAACACACGGGTTCCCAGGCTTCTTGGGTTGCTCCCACTACCGTTGTTGATGCTCTATAGAAAAGCTACTGGTTCAAGGTAGGATTGGCCGGTATTCAGCGGCTTTGATTAGAGTATCAAATTAGTATAGGAAGTCCGAACGGTCAAAAAGCTACACCAAGGACGGACATCTCGAGTCGATCATGTTTTGCCGTGCAAATACATAATTTGTTCGGCTTTTAGGTCGACTCAAAATAGCCTAACATTTTGTGCAGCCTGCCTTCACAGCCGTTGGACGTGAGATCAAGTTGTGCACCAACACATTGAACTGCTGTACAGATCACCATCCTTAATAGCACCAAACAATCTCAGGAAGCACAGCCACAGTGCATTGGTGGACTTAACCTTCACAGCCCAGGTGTTGCTCATTTCTTGCTTGCTGGATGGCTGAGTTCTGCAGTGAGCCAATAGGAGTATTCATGATTTTCGCACTAACCGTTTCTGTCGTTGCTATTTCTGGCGATCCCTGAGTGCTGATGAACGGCCTTCGACTTCATTCCACTTCTGATCCTAGTAACACAACCTCAACCACGTTTTCTCTTTACCGAGTCTCACATTTAACACTTATCACGCAACAACTAACACATACATCACGCTATGTCACGTCTTACCCTGTCGAGCTATGGATGGGCCTGTGAATGAGGATGCATCATTTGATGCCCCGGAATCATCATGGAGAGCGATCGCAACTCTCTTTTAAGTGTACCCATCACCGAAGCCGAACGAAGAGCCCAACGAGTGCGACTTTCTCAAAACACTAGCGATGGCTCAAGAACTCTTGTCAACACGCCAGACAGTTCACAACATGCACGCGACCGGCAATTCAATCCTCAGATAGGCCGCTTCAGCTCCCTTCGACACCCTGGAGAACGCTACGACGATCCCGATCAACACTACCCGCCGTCAGACAATACTCTCCAGCCAACACTCGGGGACATAGATGAGGAGTCGCATTACTCAGATCATCACGATGAGGAACCCATCAACCCGCCGACGCGATCGATCACATTTCCCCAGACGCGTGCTGGAAATTACCAACCTGTGCGCAACGCGTCAGCGCCTCAAGTCCAGCCTCTCACACAGCGCTTCTGGCGGCCAATTTGGTTGGAAAAGTTATCTCTAGCACTGCTCGCCTTTTCGATTGCTGCATTGCTCGCTGCGCTTGCCGTTGTCTGCAACGCCTCGGATGTTGACAACGGGTTCTCTGTATCCTCGACGGCCGAGCATTACGCATGGACATATGTGCCCACCGCCATAGTAGTCCTCGTCGTGGCCCTGCTGCGGCAGGTCGACTTCCATACGAAATCTTTGATGCCTTGGAAGGAATTACGCTATGGACCGACATCACCTTACGACAGTATTCTCGTTGACTACATTTCTGATTTTCAGCTTTCTGCTTTTCTTGCTGCGTTCAAGCGACTGCATGTGCCTGTCATGATTACTATTACAACGTTTTTGATCGCGAAAGCGCTCACAATTGCAAGTACTGGCTTATTTTATCTTCGGCCGACAACACTCACTAGTGGCTTTTCGACCGTCTTACCTTCCACCTTCGATGCCTCAGCGCTTGATCCTTCAATCTTGACTACTTCAAATTTTCCGAACACGTCTGTGTATAATTACTACCATGCAACTAATGGACTCGGACCAACACTGGGTGTTGCGCCTGGCTTTGCTTACACCCTTCCGGTACTACGATCTGACTCGGAAGTACCCCCTGCAGGCGTGATTTTCAATGCGACAGTGGATACGTTCATACCTACCATTTCGTGCCGACCTGCAAACGTTACCCTGAGAGGACAGCCGACAGTTCGGACCGTGAATTTCCCTTACAATTCAACTGCCCTACCATACGGCAACCCAGCAAATCTAACTCTCGACATCAATGAAGGTGGCCTTTGCAGCTCTTGGCCTAATCTCACCTTTCGAGGCCTTGACCCTCTGCACTATGTCGTTCCGGGACAACTACTCGAAAGCCAGATGCAGGAAATCACCTGTCTCGATTCGGGCGCAAACCCTGTTATCCTGCTCATGCTTGTCGAAACTAAATATTCTCAGACATTGCTCAAGAACATCTCACGGGTAGAAGGCGGAAAACTACCCATCGCTTTGAACACGTCGAGAACGGTATCACAAATGAAGAGCGTTTTGTGTCAAGCCAACTACACGTTGAGCCAGATGAATATTACCAACAATACAGCTTTACAGGGCTTGCCAGCCATCACCCTAGTACCTCTGGAGAATGCTAAGAACCGAACATTGAGTGGACTTACTCCGGCTAACATGACTACCATCTACAGCACCTTGCTCAGATCAACTAACGGACTCTTCTCGGCTATTCCTCCAGTGACTGCTAAGACAGAACTGTTTCGAACACCTGCTTTCGACCTTCTCCAATTCACTGCGGGCCTAAACAATTACAGCCAATTGTTTAACGGCACATCGCTCCAGGAAGCAGCTATCAAGACATATATGGGTACGATGCCAGTATTCGCTTCCCGGAGTCTTACACGACCCTCCTCAGATCTTTCCGCGCAGTCAGAACCGGTAGCTACGATCTCCTGGACGGAGGATCGATTGCATGCTAATTGGACTCCGGTGATCATTGTGATCGCAGGTCTGGGTATCATTGCAATCCTTCTTGTCGTGTTGATCGTTCTCCGACTTGATAACGTTGTGCCAAGAGATCCAAACTCAATTGCCGCCGCAGCAACAGTCATGTCCCGCAGCTTCGAACTCAACAGACTACTCAAGAAACTGCAGTCGCCTGACAATAAACGCATAGCAACAGCGTTTAATGGTTACCAAGCTGGGACGGCAATAGCCATTGATGAAAGTGGCGCGCAGAGCTTCAAAATTCATGTCAACGAGGGGAAGCCACAGCGAGGTGTTCAGGAGATCGTACCAGCCGTCAGATTCTGGCGCCCAATTTGGACGAGTGTTCCTGTATTTGCTGTCACGCTTTGCCTTCCGATAGTCTTTATTGGCATCTTGGAGGCCTTGCAACGTGTATCAGACAAGAACTCTGGGCTGCTCAACGTTCCGGATGATCGATCGTCTGTCATAGGATCCCACTATGTATCGGCGTTTGTGATGCTGCTTCTGGCAGCATTGATCAACAACCTCGACTTCTATATCGCTGTCTTTGCACCTTGGTCCAACTTGCACAAGGCAAACGCAATGGCTGAGCACGGTATACTCTCCAATATCATCGGTCACATCACACCAAGTGCAATTATCAAGGCATTTAAAGGCAGATATTGGGGAGCACTATCATCGGTACTTGCAACTGTAGCTGCAAGTCTATTGACCGTGATTGTTTCAGGTCTTTTCTTGATTCAGACCTTTGATACCATAGGACCCGTCCGAAATCTCCAACAACTGGATACCTGGAATATCCTTGGTGGATACTCAGCTTACACAGTCGGTAATGATCACGGAGCTGGGGCCATGCTCACTCTCATCGAGCACAATTCTAGCTTCGCAAACTTCACAT
>Ga0115842_100077_pt1 | contig 30066 bp, 25 predicted proteins | sample InSIn2SAF170_2_FD_83856 | JGI IMG/M metagenome (GOLD analysis project Ga0115842, IMG submission 83856)
TATGAAAAGGGCGTCATGGTAATTGGTAGGTATTGTGGTTGAGATATTTATTCTTGATTGTTCTTGTTTTTTTTAGAGGGGCTCGAGGCCATCCATCTTAGTGAGTGATGGTAACTATTGTGATTTCTACCTGCCAAACCCGAATAATCCCCATCCTTTCTTCTTCGGTTGGTCATCTGCCTTTTCCTCCTGCGCTTGGACTGGAGCGGGTGCAGCTGCAGGAACGGTCGTTTCGACCTCCTTTCCTTGACCAGGGTATTTAATGTAGTCCCATGCCAGATCGAGAAAGAGAGGCTTCATAGGGATAGGTCGGAGCTTGGGAGGGTAGTTGACGATGTTGTTCAAATCTACATTGTCGTCATATTGGTTCAGATGGAGGCGTTCTATGAGTGGTGGTGCATAGGCTTTGCCACCGGGTGGTTGTTGGGAGTTCTTTGTGGCGTTGGTCAAATCTGCTAGAGCGCGATATTGCAGGGTTAGTGATGTAAGATGTGTCTGCATGTCTTCTAACTGAGCTTTTGTGATGTCCAACCTTGGTATCTCACTTGAGCTGGAAGATGTGTTCCTGATGTGTTTGCTGAGTTCCTCTCCTCTTGCGAAGAGAGCTAGTGCATTTTTGATATGGCTGTTAACGGCATGAGATCGGCCAATGGCTAGGCATTTGAGAGCCCTGAAGTAGTCCCGCTTTCCATCGAGTTCTGCCACAAAGTTTGTATCAGCCATGACACCTGGAAGTTGCTTTACTGCATCCAGATTTTGTAGGATAGAATCATATAAGGCAACTCTTTCGCGCAGCCGAGCTAACTTTCGACCACTAGGCTCTTCCTTTGGTGCTCTGACTTTGCCATCTTTTCGTGGTTTGGGTTGCTGCTTCGACTTCGCTAACTCGAAGGTTAAGCCGTCTTGCTCACCGCAGAGAACGCGGTTGCGACCGACTCGCCATTCAACCACAGCATAATTGACGGCTGTTCGTGTCACCTGCAGTCCCTGAATTCGTGCATCCCCTTGGTCTATACCTTCCGCCAACAGTTCATCAATAGCAGTCTTGGTAGCATCAGCAGCGTCCTGTCGAGCGTTGATGATATCATCGTATGCTGTCGCGAGATCCTTGGCGCTGGTGGTACCATTTTGATACGAAGAGAAAGTTTCGGATAATGCTTCCTCTTTAACACTTGCCATCCCTAGAGCCTGAGAGATAGAAGCATCTTCAAGCTTGACCCTCCTTCCACGCCATTCAATGGTAGTCGGCAGATCACCTGCTCCTTCTACTTGGGCAGTAGCCTTTTCTGTTGAAGTTTCGAAAGCATGTGCATCGGCATTGAGTATTTCTTTGCGGGCATCTGTTTCAGCTGCTGGGAAGTTCTCTATAGCGATATCCGAGACGGCTTTGGTTCTCGGAAGCTTTTCTTGATAAGCAGCATATCTTATGCTGGGATCTATTGTTCCATCCAGGAGATCGCGATAGATATCGGTTTGTGCATGAGTAGCTAGAGCAGTGTAGACCTGCCGAGCAAAGGAGTAGTTTGTTATACAGGACGACCATTTGTTTCTTTCAAAATCGAGACCACCTTTGAGCAGGAACAAATATGCCTTGGCTTCTAGGACGTCCTGGTTCGTGGCTTTGGTTGTGCTTTGATCATGCAGAACCTCAACCAAGTTCGTCGAGTAAGCAATAGCACGTCGTAATCTCGATACAATCTGTCGCTTAGTTGAGCCTGGCATTGGCTTCTGAGTATTCTCGGGCGATTGGATAGACTTCATAGCCATAGCATCGGCCCATGACCGTTCGGCACTGGCCAGCAGTAACTGTGCCCACCTGCGATTGTAAGCGATGTCCAGAAATCTCTGGACTTCAACTTACGCCGAATTCTTCGCAACATCCTGGGCAGTGACAGCAGAACGAGGAGTGTATTTGCGACCTTTCGGAGTGGTTGCACCCAACCTCTTTCGAATTGTGTGAATTCGTCTCGTGGCTTGTGCGTGGTAACTTCTGTAATCACCTCCGATCAGGGCGCGGTCCCTCTCCGAGACGATGTTCTTGGTGATGTCCATTTTAACCACCGCTGGATACTGCTCGATGTTAACACGTCAAATTGGCCAGACCGGGAACAAATGAAGATATTATTGGTAAAATGACGGTCTCGTGCACATTGGTGGGGAGGGCGGTGCGCAATAGCAAAATAGGTACGATCTGTGATCTGCGGCCAACGAGATTGTGGATCTCATCAACTGCGTCAAGTTGCCTGACTTTCTCGAAAAAGATTCATGATGGTCATTGAACTGCTCATTCTCCAACTTTTGCCATCCAGTCTCTAGCATGATCATTTTCAAACAAGCAGTACAATTTCCTCCTCCATTACAGCTCATGTTCCCTCATCCTACACCCAACACTCTATTCTGCTTCGTGCGGTCTGAGCTCATTCGCCTCCGTTAACCCTAGTCTTGCGCCTTTCTTACTCGGGGCATGCTAGAGCGTGTCCCTGCTTCAGCTGAATCCGCAGCCAATCTTCTGGTCCGAAGCTTTGACAGACCTATTCGATCAACCCGCATCCTCGATCCAAGATTCTGGCGACATGGAGTGGAAGAGCTTGATACAGCCAGCTGGTGGCCGCTTTATTTGCAGAAAATTCGACAGGTTCCCCACGATGGTAATAAATCACCAAAAGAACAGCCGGTAGCACCTCTATCTCATTCTCAGACTGCATCGCGTGGATGCTACGATACCGTGGCCAATCGAAACCCACAAGGGTATGCACACAACGGTTCCGCAAGACACTACACTGTCTCCACTGCTAAAAGACAAGCCCAACACGCGAAGAGGCTATACGATGTTTTCAATTCGACCGAGGACACAGACCCGATTTCAGAGGAAGTAGGCACAAACACTGCGCGTGATACAGTCGCCCGTCAGGAGCTACCGTTGCAAAGATGGAAATCTGTGGCAGACATTAGGGTTAAGCGTGGGGATGCGGATGCAATAAGTGAAAGAGACGACGGGGTGAGGAGCGTGGACCAAGAGCTGCTGACTCGGCATAACCCATCAACACATGTTTCCGGCTGGGACGTCCACTCTGGCTTTGCATCGCTCGTGCCTGATGAAGGCCAAGGTGGTGTGAAAGATACGACTATGGCAGAATTAGGACCAACCCAGCTTGAAATCGAAGGTATTCAGGATGAACGGGTCGAGAACAAGGTTCCTCATAATGAGAAACACCAGGAGTTGTTCAACGCTATGCAAAACAAGCAGAACGACAAGACATTACAGTTTGACGAGGTATGGAGAGTATTCACTCGATTAGCTGATCAAGAAGCTGTTGCTCCCGCTGTCTTTGATTTTCTGCAAAAGTCTCGAGACAGAAACCAACTGAGTCGAGCGATAAACGCTTTTGAACTCATTTCTGAAGAGAGAAGGACTGAGGACATTTACAAGGCTGCAATGGATGTTGAGTTGAAACGACCCCGGCTCAAGCGTGCGATGAATATCGCATTCGAAGCAAGCGTTAGGGGGTTTGATCTGCTTCCAGTGTTGTTCAACTACTTTGTTGAACACCTTCTTTGGAATTCTGCTGCCGAACTTGTGCAACGTTGTCAAGCAGACGAACAAGTCCGGGTAACGTCTGTCCTTGCTATGACTAAAGAAGACTCCAAACATCTCTTCAGCCGTTGTGGCGCCATGCCGGATCTGCTCTCAAAGGTCACTTCACTTGCTGAGCGTCTGAAATGGCAAGATGCTACACTGACTCAGAGCCGCTTGGTGCTCCAAGGTGTATGCAGAGTTCTTACCGTGGAATGTGCTAGAAGTTCTGCTGTTATTGATTGTATCACTCGAGAAGGTGTCCTCGCTCTCCTGGATTTGGGGAATCATTTTGGACAGGATCAGCTTCATGAAACCATTTTGACCACCATTTTCAAACACCCTCACCGAGCTCAATATGCAGATCTTGCTTTATTCGTCTATCGCAATTACCGCCTTGCCATGTCTAACGATTCTGTTCCTGCGCGAATCCTTGGTCGCTTATTATCAATTTGTGGCGATGCAAAGGTAGATTTTCACATCTACTCTTACCTTCTGAGAGAATTCAGTCTTCATTGTACAGCTCAGGAAAGTGAAGCAGCTTACCAGCGGGTGTTAACGTTCTGTGCTCGTCAAGGTCAAGCCTACGCCACTGAACAGTTCTTGCAAGCATACATAGGCATATACGGCAAACCTAAATCCTTAGCAATGCTCACCCCCCTCATTTACGTGCGAGCGGTCTCTGGTGACTATACCAACGCCAGAAAGCAGTTTGACCGGTTGAAGGACGAATTTCAGCTGAAGCCAAATCAAATTTGTTGGAACATGTTGATTCTTGCTCGTGTCAGATCAGACAACGATTCGTCCGCCTTTGAAGTCTTCGAGGAGATGGTAGCGAGTGGAGTCGAGCCAGACTCTTATACATATGGCACTCTTCTTGCAGTCTGTGCCTCGCAAGCTGACATGGATGCTGCTGTGGAATTGTTGGCTGAGGCCAGAGACTCAAATATTCCTATCACTATCCCTATGATCGGCAGCGTGGTTGAGGCTTGTCTCTCAAACGATGATGAAAGGCAGGCTCTTGGTTTCGTATATGCTGCTACAGCTTCAGGAACTCAAGAGTCGCTGACATGGCTTTGGAATATTCTTTTGAGGTATTATTCGTTTAAAGGAGATACTAATGCCATGCTTCGAGTTCGCAAACGCATGGCCGACTCTGAGGTTAAGGCAGACGACATGACATATGCAGCACTAATTAGTGATCTCATCTCGAGAAAGCGTACTGTAGAGGCTATCCAGCTGCTTCGCGACATGCATTTCCAAGAAGGTTTACCAGTAACACTATTCCATTATTCAATGGTCTTGCATGGTCTGGCTATGGAAGGCAACCGTGATATGGCTCTGGTCATCTACACTGAGGTTAAACAACGATTCCCGTACATGTCTGCCAGCGTGGATGTCGCTATGTTGAACTTACAGAGTCAACGTGACACAACCCATGACTCAACTGGTGGCAGCGAGCACGCTTTGCATTTCTTGTCGACTCTTCTTATGGAAGCTGGCCGGCAGCATGAGGCACTTGCAACCTTTGGACCAAGCAATGGACCTAAGAGTCCGCAGGCTATCTGGTTTGGAACGTTCGAGGCATTCCTGTCGTCCCTCATCAGGAATGGATCTTATGATCAGGCTCAGCTGCTTCTAAGAAATCTGCAATCATCCAAGTGGTCTGATGATCTAAAGGACAAAAAACACATTTCCGACACCTTGTTATTAGCAAGTATGGATCTTGCTATAGCGCGTCAGGAATGGGAGGAGGTCGAAGAGATCTGGCAGAACTTGTTCAACCGAGAGCAGGGAGAGTATCGGGCCGTCAAACTGCCATCACTCAAGGTCCAGACATCGTCAGGCAAGTCTAGTGTACCGGACACGACGATCCATGATACTGGTGGCACGAACTCCAGAGGTATCACTGATGATCTGAAGAGCGAAGTCAGACGTCCTGTTCTAGGCCGACAACGGTTCTCCTTGAGCGCGCCTCTGAACCGTTACATGGCCGCAATGGCTCAAGCTGGTCGACTCGATGATTTGTGGCATTTCATCCAGAACAAATTTCAACCTGCTGGCTTTGAGCTTTCGGGAAGAAACTGGAATAAGTATATTCAGCTTCTCTGTAATTCACAAGATGACAAACACAAGATTGCAGCTTTCACACTAATGGAAAAGACATTACTCAAGCATGCGCAGTCCTGGAAGTTGCTCACCCGTGGTCTCCTTCGGCGAAAACACACACGTCATGTGTTGGAAGCATCGAGCAAGGACCAACGTCCAGTAATGCAGAAACGGGATATTTACCATGTTACCAAGCGTGACCGCCTGATGCGTTTACAGCCAGAACGTAAAATTCCGACGTATCTTACATTCGTACACCTCGCCGATGTTCTCCAGCAAGCAGCGCGACGAGCAAAATTTGATAGACCCGGGCTGATGATGAAGATTCAACGCGTGGCTGGCAAGACGAAGAATTTCGTTCAGCGAATGCCATACCTGAAGGACCGCATTCAGGGTACTTTACTTCGAAAACAGCCGGCACGTCCTGATGCAAAGCCTCGACCAAGATCAGAGCTTTCACTTCGCAAGAGTACAGATCTCAGCGGCATCCTCGGAAGCAAGTCTCCTTTAGACCATGTGCCTGCGGAGCTTCTTGACGACATAGAGGCGTTGATTTCTCCTTTGGATGATACCCGTCAGCTTCTGAGGCGTGACCGAGCTATGGCGCTCTCTCCACAACAGCAACGTGAAGTTGCTGTGGGTGAACAGATTATTGGCCAGATTGACCGAGGTTCTATTGTGCTTGCAGCTAAAGGACGTCGAGAAGGGTCCCATGATCGTGAAGGACGTATCACTTTAGAGGAGAAACAAAGGTTGCAAACGGTTGCACATATTCGACATGATTTAAGGACTCAACGACTGCTCGAGAGTACGGACCGTGGTCGACCTGCAATCCCGGTACCTTCTGCTCTCCCTGAGACTTATCCGACATCTTCCAGTTCCCATCTAAAAGCATCCTCTGAAATACTTGCACAACTGCATGGTGTCAAAACAAATACCAATAAACAACTTGTTTCTGATGCAGCCAACGATCAGGTTCAGGACACGCCCAGCCAACTTCCTACTAAATCAGGGTCTGAACTTGTCACAAAGCCTTTCGACAAATTATCTGTGTCCGAACAACTGGAGAGACTAGAATCCTACCGCGAAAGCATTGCAGAACGCTCTCAAAGCCTCTTTTCGACCGCTAGCGAGCCCAAGTCTAGCAAACTTGCAATTCCTTATGCCAGCCTCCGACGAACACGTCGCATCCACGCCAATAGACAGCGCGCAGTAACTCAAGCTATCATACGCAAAGCAGGCGAACACCAGTTCTCAGCCCGTTCAAGGTCGCAAACCTGGAACTCACTACGTGTCCTACAGTCACAAGAGCTAGCCCGTCAACGCAGAGCCCTAATCCTCCAGCAAGAACAAGACCTAAAAGCCGGCAAGCGCCTACCACCCATGCCAAAAACACGCCGCACCGTCCGCCGATCTCGTAACCTGAACAACCCCAACATCCGCTTCGTGTCTGACCTCAACCGCAAGAAATGGCGCTACCAAGTCCGACGAGGTCTAAAGCTCGATCCGAGATTACTCGCTGCCGAGTCGAAAGAACAAAAACAGGTGCCATCAGCGCAGGTAGCAGAAACGGAACTGGAAACCGTTCAACGCAGACACCCAGTCCTGACCAAGATCCGAGAAATGGAAATGAAAGACAATGCACGGGGTTCTCCAGCGGATAGTACACAGCAGCGAAAAACGAGGCGACGGAAACCCAAGGCTATACAGCTTGGTATACCGACACCAAAGCCAGAGACCAATTTCAAGCCTATTACTTTGGATGACACGTAACTTTAAGTGTAATTAGGACAGGGCTAGCTCTCGAAAGAACTGGAAGATATGAACAGGATCTATTGTGATAGGAGTGTATCAGAGCTCTGTAGCAAGAGATGTGAGAATCGGTACTGTGGTACTGTATAGCCTCGAGGTCAATTGTACTGTACATATAAATAGTTTTCCGATGAATATATGAGCGTTTCGTTATCTACAAGTACTATCCACCATCCCCTTGGCTAGAGCCACTGATTTTAATTAAATAACCACAACCATAACAGCAGGTATCCCTCCCATCCAACTTCACCAACCATAAAGCACTCCATAGTTGAAAAGGTCTCGTAATCTCCGTCCAGCCGTATGTATAACCCATTCCAAACTCTACCGGAAACCCATCAAGGTGTGCAGATACAGTATGTGGAGCCACAAGCGGAGTGTTAGTTTTATATGGCAGGATGTCAATGTAAGTACCTATCTATCAATGCATCACTACCGATCGAGCCCTTCTAAAAATTAGCAAACATCAACATGTACTTGTGCCGTTGCAACCCGCAGAATCATTGAAATACTAGAGTAGGAATGAGGGAGTTATTGCAAGAAGACGATTCAGAGATATATCTCTGCTTCTAATTCTATTTGTATTGGTAGCTGCACTTTTTCACTTGGAATGTCACACCAACTTCAACGACGAATATTGTGTTGTAGCGCGCCCGAGGCAACTTTCAATATCTGACGTACTCTAGTCAACTTAAAACCAGATCGATTGGATTCAATTCAAAGGTCAATCCAAAGCTACGGCCTCAAATCGAATGCCCGGATAAATCAAATCCCTCGCGTTCCTTACGGCTCTCACCTCCGCCGCCTTCGTCCGGGCCAAGAACCAGCTTTTCGTTTCTTCTTCTTCGTCCCCATCATCTCTGTGAGTATTTCGTGCATCGAGACTCGCGCGCTTCGAGACCTGATACTTATCCATCTCTTGCTTCATAGCTTTCATCGTCTTATCCAGCACAGCGCCCATACTACTCAGGACTTTTACCGTTGCTTTCGCTAGCGGTAAGTCTGGCGCAGCTGTTTCATCGTTATTGGTGGCCCAACCGTGGTTGTTTAGTGTGCCGGCAGCTTGGCATGCTTCACGTAGACGGCCGACCATGAGGCCGGCGAACATGTCGCCTGTGCCGGAGAAGTAGCAGTCTAGCACAGGGACTTCGATGACGAAACAGCGGGCTGAGCCATCTGTTCTTGCTTCGCTGCCAACGACGCAGAGGGTGCCTTGTTTACCGTGGACGCGGACGCTTGTGGTTACGACCATTTTTATGCCGTCTCTTTTGTGGAGAACTTGGATTGCTTCTTTGACTTTGGAGAGCGTGGCTTCGTAGTTGTCGCCTGTTGGTCTTCTTTCTAGGACGGCGCCGTCGGAGTTGTCGTTGCTGGAAAGATAGATGCCGGAGATTAGTTCTAGTTCGAAGCCGTTGGGGACGATGAGGTCTGGACGTTCTTGGCCACCTCGGATCACGTTTTTGTAACCTTGTACGAGATCCTGGCTGACGTAGAGACGACCTTGGTCGCCCATTACTGGATCGAGTATCCAGAAGAAGGAGCCTGGTTTCATGAACTCGTGTTTCGTTTTGAGATCTCGCGCTATGATGGAGACTTCATGGAGGGCTTCGGCGGAGGGAATATATCCTGAGAGCAGCACATCGAAGTCGACGAGATGGGAATCGGTCAGTCCTTTGTACAGATCCTTGATGTCTTCGGGAGATGTTCTGGTGCCCTTGAATTGGCGATAGCCGGTATGGTTGCCTGGTTCAGTCAGTAGTCTGTAACTATATCGGAGTATAGTGAAAGATGTGGACGCTGGTACGGCGTAGGTCAGGGCGGGTTGTAACATACTGAAATTAACAGTATTAATGGCAGCAACTTCGCAGCCGAGGGCTTGCATGCAAAAGGTAGCCATCACATTCCCGACGTATCTATAGGAAAAACCCATGTCAGCACATAGACATCTTTACGTGGACATGGCTCGTTAGATTCTGAGTGACTTCGGTTCACACTGATGGCAAGAAAAGAGCCACAAGCAGTCACCGGTAGATTCATGGGTTAGTGGGGTGGATAGATGAAGTGCAAGAGAAGCAGGGTCAAGTATTGTGTGTCGCGTGCTTCAAATCGGCACTTATTGATGAAGGTAGACATCTGCAAATATGGAAGGCACAACTCACCCATAGACTACCTATGTCAGCCAACCAAATTTATATCAGCAATCTAAACAAAGAGCTTCGTGAGACAAATCTCCGTGGTTTTGTGGAACATACATGGCTCGCTATGGCTAGAACTTTTGTCTCTGGTACTGGGTTTTCATTGTGATCGACCTCGATCTGGTCCGTCATCTCATGAGTAGACACGAGAATTCAATAATGCCCAGGGTAAATAAGAACCTCTGTGAGGGGAAATGATGCCAACGGCAGTGTGATGAAAGTCAGAGTGTCCAGTGGGTTGGAATGAAGACCACGGATACGATGTACGATTCAATACGTGGTTGGTGGTATTGGTTGATAACACTGTTGACCTTGTTGTTAGGTTGTATTTGAGCGAGCTTCGAGGATTGTGTCTTGTGTATGCTTGTGTTTCCTCTAAGTTGTGACACACTGCAGGACGTGCATTTCGGGATTATTTTTTAAAGGCAAGTGCAGAGATATGACGTAGTTGCACTGGAATTATAAGGCTAAGATAAAGGGGAAGTGCTGGAGGTGTTGTGAAGATGAAGAACATCACATATATTCTCGTGATTCTCAATATGGGTTACAATCATCGTATTCCTCGTTCTTGCATTCATACAACCGTAACTCTTCGCTTGCTCTTCAACACCCAGACCACAATCCATGTGCATCTTGATCGCCCGGGTAGTGCATGCTGCGTATATCGTAAACCTCATGGTCTGGAAACCGTGCGCAATGCGAGCATAAGCTCCACCAGAAAACGTCACACAAGGACGGAGAAGGGATTGCTTATTCATCATCGCCAATCTATCTGCTGTCAGCAATGCACAAATCACTTTCAGAAATATGCATACCTTGGGTGCCAGGTAGAACCTTAAGTGGCTACTACCGGAAAGACCATACTCGACAAGAAGTGGCACCTCTTGAGACAAACAGAGTCTGACTTTACTGGCAAGACCACTGGCCTTGCAGAAGTTGACCAGATATTTCAATGAGAAAGTCAAAGAAACTGGCTCAACAAGCTGTATCGAAACGTCCTGATCAGGCTTGTCAACGTTGGTGTGCTGGCGGACCGTGACAGAGCCGCTTCCGATATCGCCTTGGCATGAAAACCGTACGCCATCTTTGGAAGCCTCGATGGAAACTTTGTGATTGTTAGTGTTTTATCCCTCATCGCTGCTTTCCCTTTACATACCTGATTCTGACATCGCAATAAGATCTCTGCAGATTCGCTGAAATTCAGCAGCTGGCATCTCAATTGTGGCAGCATATTCTGTATCTGGGATACCCAAATGTTCTTGGTCAATATCCATCAACTTTATGTCGTATTCACTGAGCCTATCCGATTCGCTACTCTCAAAGACGAGGTTCACAACATCAGGCGCATCCTCGGCTTTTAGTGTCAAAATGTCTTCATTCTGTGCGGCTCGTAGGACCTTGGTGAGAGATGTGAGGTTGATACCCAAGGCAATGTTGCGGTCGCATCGGAAGGGAGAGAACATCTCTGCTTTGAGCATCATCGAGACAAGCGCGACGTGGGAGTTGTCCATAGCTTGTAAGGCGATTCCGGAATCATTGCAGTCGAAGTTGCAGTCTTGCACAAGATCTTTGATAGCATCGACTACCTGAAGATGGTCAGAAGGTGCGTTGACCGGCATTAGTTTCACTGACCTTCTTCAGCATAGCAGCCTGCTCGAGACGTGCTTCCAACACTGTAAAATGTTAGCCCATCTCTACGCATATTGGTGATGCTAGAAAAACGCACTTTTGGCGGTGAATTGTCAAAGTCGAATTAAACGTATGAGGAATGGGAGGCAGATCAACACTGTATGAACGATGGCAAGGTCAAGTGTAGGTGTAGATGGGTTGCTGGATTGTAGTGCGGGCACAACTTTTGATAAACTGTCGAGACGTGTTGAACCAGGCGAGCGCGTACCGCGTTTGCCAAGCCATTTAATTGATGCAGCCATTCTGTTTCCCCAGCGACTCTGACTCCTCTACTCCCAGCCTCTCAAGCCTCGAAGCTGTGCTAGATAACTGCAATGTGCCAGGGTACGGATAGACCGAAACTACATGGTATCTGGTGCATACTGTCTCCGACAGGCAGCTAGTGCTTTTACCAAAATGGGAATATTGCTTGAGGAGAAAACTAAGTCAATTGGTATTGCGACCGTGATACTCTATCTATCTGAACACCGCCCAAGAAATCTTTCGTTAATTCGTAATTCGTCACGTCCTTGAACATCTTGGTCTTGAGCAATGCAAATCATTCTTCAATAACCGGATGAGCGATCTCAGGAGCCGCAAATGCAGCCTTCCTAAGTGCAGATTCGTACTCCCGTTGCATACCATATTGCACAGCCTCCAGCACGTTGGCAACAGTTGTCTTTGGCTTGTATCGAGGTACCGTACCTTCCTGGTATACACCAGTCTTGACCAGAATGCTGTGCCAATCACATGTAGATCGATCCGATTTATCGAACTCATTTGTGCCTCTGATGTCGGACTCTGGCGTGTCGCCGACGAAGTAGACAGTGTCCGGCGGCTGGTTGATACCCTGGGTGTCTTTGCGCCATTGCTGAAGTAATCGTGTGGCGAACTCGAAGGTTCCTAATTGTGGCTTGCCGAAGGCAATGGTTTTGAGCTCCTTACCAGTAACGGCCTTGAACATAGCTTCTAGCGAAGCTCTCAGCGCTCCCATGCCGATCCTGGAGAAGGTGTGAGATGTTGCCCAGATGACATCGTTATGCGAAAAGTAGACCGGAGGCCCCTCATCAAAGGTCTCTGATCTCGTACCAAGCCGGCCGTTCTTTGACATGCAGAGGTCAAGAATGATTTGCTGATCACCAGCCCAATCCCGGCTGTCAGCAAACACGAATACAGCCTCTATCTCCACCTCTCCGTAGTTACGCAGGACGGAATGATCAAGCTCGTCTTGTGTTAGTTTTCGAAATGGTGTTGTATGTTGGTTGTCTTTGATGATATCCCCAGGAGTGATCACGTCCTTGAAGCCATAACCCTCGGCAACTTTCCTGCATTTGTCACCTTCTCCACCAACAATCAGGACAGTCTTGTACTTCTGAGCAAGCTCCCGCATCGGCGTGTGGCCGCAGATAAATTGGCCAGGCGAGACCTCCATTTGCAATTGTTGCGACAGCTGGATACATCGTTCTTCCTCAGTCTTGCCACCACCATTGGTCACGAAGATGTATGGTCTAGAAGCGATCAGTCTCGAAAGCATGCACAGCAGCTGGGTCAACTTACACTTTGATGTTGTAGGTGTTCTGTCCGTTTAACAGCCTCATTGCTTCGATGGCCTCAGGAATGACCTCTCCGCCGCGGATGAGGACACCATCAATGTCAAAGGCAAAAGCAAATTTGTCCGTGGTCATGAGCGTTTCTCCCACTGGTGTGGAAGGACCAGTCTCTGGAGGCGTGATTTCTCCTCCTTCAGCCAGATGGTGTTTAGCCAGCTCAAGTGCCAGAGCTGTGTCGTGAGCACTACTTGGTTTCTCCACGAACTGTGGTGGTGCCACCACCGCCGGGAGAGCGAACAGGTCTGATCTGTTGGTGCTCATGCTGGATAATCGTCTTGTCATGCTCCGGTCAGCCGCCCCACGCCCGCGAGACATAACGGGATGTAATAAGTTTTCAAGGTTTTGCCCGTCCATATCGTCGTCGTTGAGCAGTAGTTGGATATGAGAACGTACCGACTGAGTTGCAGATAGGTGATGATCTTGTGAAAGAACAAAACATCTCTCTCAAGGCTGGACAGCACAGTAAGTGCTTAAATAAGGAACCTTGCCAGTCAGAATTGTTGGATGGTAACCTAGCATCCAGGTGGACTCTACGAATTTTGTTTGAATGGACACGGGAAATCGCCCTCGCCATGTGTAGGCACCCCCATCGCAAGAGCCATGGACCATAGTGATAAGGATCGCTCACAAAGCAACCAGCCAGTCCGGAGTGGTATCATGACGTGGTTTTTTGGAAACATGTGTTTTTGTAAGTCCTAAGAGGACCATACAGGAGGCTCTGTCAAGGACATGTTGGATTATCATGAGTAGCCGAGAAAACAACGTTTGTTGTATCTTTCAAGTCGGACAATAAAAGCTGATTTGCTCCAATAGGACTGTGGCGGGTCCGAGGCATTTCCGACCGAATTCCACTCCCGATGTAGCGTCGAATCGAGTTTTATCAATGAGGCGGAACTGCCACGAGATACGACTATCATTCTTGAAACACACTATCTTCAACGTTGCCTTGACCATCCATGCAAGTCGGTCCGATACTACTGTACAGTATTGTGCGTGGTCCGTTGTGCTGATGTAATGGGTGTTTCACGAAAGTGTTTCCAATCTCCATCTCAACCGACTTTATTGGGATGTGGTCCACCTTCGGGAGCAGTTCATGCCTGTGGTTCCTATCATCAGGCACAAATCTTTACTGTACAGTATGCAGACTCAAATAGAGCGGAATGCCCTATAGCATTAGTCAGCGATGGCGTTCAGAGAGATTGGTGATTCGTTATCATTATACAAAGTGCTAGCATGGGAGGCACTTCTGCAATCATCTCTCATGCGTTGTGCTTTATCCAAACATAAATTGCCCCAATACACCCTGCTAATCTATCCGTCGAAATCAGGTCGTTGCCAAACACGTATGAGATCATAAAACCATGGTATACAAAAGACGAGATGCTATAGTTTGAACGCTTGTTCAAGCCAATGCCGAACAACAGTTTTGCCCTCCTCAAATGCTTTGCGAGATGATCTCACGATCAAGGCTGCATGACTGTGGTTGGATTTATGTATGTGTACACCAAATTTCTTGAATCCCACATCGTCAAGTGCTTTAATCATGCCGAACTGTGCTGGAGTTAAAGCCAGAGTAGGAAATGCCGATGAGCGCTCGCTTGCTGTGGATACACGACGTAGACGAGACGGAAGGGATTTCTCAGAGGTGACAGGCTCCGTAGCAGAACCCTGCACTAACTGTGAAGCTGATTGGTCCGAGTCAGCGAGTTCTTCAGAGCCTTCGGGCAGGTATTCTTGTTGCTGTGCTGAATTAGTGGCCTCGAATGCATCTTCGATCCCTGCCTGGACATCTTGAACCATCCAGGAAACACGATAACGCTGGTAGCCTGTTTCCTCATTATCGTGCTCATGCAACAAAATCCTTTTTTGACTGCGAAGTGTCTGTATTCCAGAGTTAATGAGGAAAACGACAATGGCGACAGGCAACAATATTGAGAGGCCAATATATATCGGAGTTCGTCGTATTATAGTGACACCAGTACCTTTGATGCGTTCGGTGAAGGTGGGTAATCGGTCATCATGTATGATCTTGTATGGGTTATCTGGGTCCAAAATCACATTCCCGTAATCCGGCAAATAATTCAGCTTGAGCTTGTCAAGGTTTGTGTATGGGTCTATCTTCGATATTCCAGTAGTGTAGTATACTGCAGTCCTGTCGTTCACAATATTGGTGTAGAGACAGCGGTTCTCAAATTTTGCTAGACCATGAATGAAAATACTCTCAGGATCCGCAAGGACACTTAGAAGAGGTCGTCCAGTATTTCGAAAGTCGTCGATTGTGAAGAGTTGTCTGCCAGACGCGGATAGGGTCCTGGCCCCAAGCACGTTCCACAAGTGGTTTGGATAGCCGATCAAGGGAGTGCGAACGCCGAGATGTGGTGATGCGAAGGTTGTGAAATTGACTGGCTTAATATAATCAAAGTAGCCCTTGGAGTCAAGCAGCCCAACAACATAGCGAGAGATCAGTCCCCCCAGGGAGTAACCCACTATTGAGAATCTATCAACTTTGAAACCGTCTCTTTTGAGTTCTTCTATTGTATCCTCAATCTCCTTGGTGACGCGTTCCGCACCCACCTCAATGCCATCGTAGGTAAAGGACGAGGCGTTTCGTTTGCATACCAGCAAGATGAGTTCGTCTTCAGAATGTTTCTCGCGCAGGGAGGTGGTCAGATAGTTCAAATGTGAGCCATTTCCCCAAAGCCCATGGACAAGTACGCAGAGATGGTGAGTACCATCTTGCGTACCGTCTTTCGGCTTGTGCACAGTAGTTTCCATGTCTTGGTAGAAGATTGCCTGGCGATTGATGCTGCGCAAGTCGAATGGCAACGCCATGTGTTTACTTACAGTACATGAAGGTGTTTAGAAAAAAATGTTGACGTAGCCCAAGATCGGGAGCAGAGACGGCCGGGCCCACTGACGCCTCCAATTGCCCCGTTCCTGGCCTAATTTTCTGTGGATAGGCGAAGAGGCTGCGCTAGCCCACGATATTTTGAGGTAAGGTTTCCGCTGTTGATCCTCTCACGATGAAGTGTTCGTCCCCGTGTCTTTCAGTTTGCTCTAGTTAATTGTCCTGAAGTATTGATTTCTTTCTTTTCTTCGGGAAGAGCAAGCAAGAACCTTCACAAACTGTCGGTGGCTGTCTTAAATCCCGGATCGCTTGGAGGTGGTGTCCGAGTTATAGTATTGCGCAGATTGCAGAGGTGAGCACGCTTTCGGTGATAGCACAGTCAGGCGCAAGAGCATGAGCATGAGATTGTGATCGTGTGACATTTGCAGCGCTGATATACATAGTTATTACTGAATCTCGTGTTGGTGGGCTTGTCGGATGTATACCTGCCTGTTGCTACGTCTACTCCAGCTCTGGTGACCAAATTTGAGCAAACCTCTGTGCTCTTCCAGCATTAGCCTGATCCGGCCATTTCTAGCAAGCACTGCTTACCACTTATCAGTGTGGATTTTCTACACCGCACTCACTTGCTTACAATTCACTTCATCCTCTGAGAATCCTTAGGTCGGGACACTCACTTCATAGCCGAGCTAGGAGTGTTGTCGTCCAGCCCTTTCGGTGAAAAAACAGCAAATCTGTCCATCATTCGACTGCAGCCTCGTGTACCGTCGACTATGCAATCGCAGCCTTGCGAGGACGATCAGACACGAACTAGACAGATCAACCGCTAAAGTTGGTTCGGTGCTACTAATAGGGAACAGAAGAAGGTCAATACCTCCCAATGGTAGGCTCATATACTAAGTTCCAATTGATACAACATGTTCAGCTCTCGTGGCTTGTTCAAGGATAAGCCGTGCCCTGAAGGCTATAACTGCCCACTTCACAATTGTCTATTCAAGCATGAACTCCTTCCTAGTGAGCAAGGAACATCCAGTAGCAAACAGGAGTATGACCCTGCTTCAACTCTGACACCAGATTCCCCACCACCTGCCAAAAGGAGACGTTCAGAAAGTCCTGAAGCTCCAAGTCAGAATGGACCACAGAGTAAACGTCCACGCATGCTTGACAGCAACTCCTTTCAACATGACTCACCCATGGTTCTCATATCTGGTTCGGGTTCCGAAACGAAACTTCCATCTAAGCCACAGCAAGGCAGCACAGTAAACAGCCTGTCACAAAGCACAACTGGTACAGTCTCTGTCTCAAAACAAACAGCTGCTTCTTTGTCAACACCTGCGACAAACACTCTGCCACGAGTGACAGAAAAGCCACTACAGTCCCAAATACGATCGATAACTCCACCAGATACAGCTCGACAAAAACCTACGTCTTCACTTCAACCAAAACCAAAACCACTCAAACCCGAAGAGCTGGTTCCAAGAAAGGTACAAAAAGATCCAGTCGCCTTTCCCCAACGAGTCTTCGTCCTCAAGCAGTTGCACAAGCAGATAGAGGCTGCGAATAAGAAATTCGGCCACGCTTCCACTGATCAGCAGTCGAATACTCTTCTTACCGACCAGGAGACCATCAAGCAAGCCTTGAATGACGAACAAAGCGCGGCAGAATCTAATTCGAGTAGCGACGGTTACAAGCATACACTCCAAGGACGAGTAAGTTTCTTCAGGGCAATGACTATTCCAAGCTGGAATACTTGGGTGATTCCCACATGGCGAGCCGTTGCCGCTGCACCAAAGTCAACCACTGCACTCGCGAAAGAAAGCAAGATAAAGACTGGACTAGCAAACAAGGAAGAAGAAATTACGATCGTGAAGCACCTGCGAACGGGCTTGCACAGCGTTGCATCCTACGGATGGGTCGTCGTAGCCCCCACTGACCAAGAGATCGCAAACGCCAAGAAAGCACTCGCTATGAGTGGTGGCATCGAAACTTGCGACCGATGTGGCACAAAGTTCACCGTCTACCCCGGTCGCAACTCAGAAGGAAAATTCACCTCAAAAGGACCCTGCAGATACCATTGGGGCAAGGCACCCTTCAAGCGAGCCACAGCCGAAGGAGTATACGACTGCTGCGGCGCAGTATCCGGCTCCGAAGGCTGCACAACAGCAGAAGACCACGTCTTCAAAGTCAGCGATCCCAAGCGCCTAGCCGCACTCTGGCAATACCAGACCACACCACCGCCATCAAAACCAGGAACATCCAAAAAGCCAGTAACATACGACTGCGAGATGTGCTACACCACAAAAGGCCTAGAACTAGTCCGTCTCACCGCAATCTCGTGGCCCGACAAAAAAGTCCTCCTAGACATCCTAGTCCGTCCCTTCGGCGACATGCTCGACTTAAACACCCGCTTCTCCGGCGTATCAAAAGACCTATACTACAACGCCCCTCCATACGGCACACGCGCTCTGTCTCCACCGTCCCATCAAACCACCACCTCCTCCTCCTCCACCACCGCCACAACATCACCACCACCACCACCCCTCGAAAAAGTTGCTTCCCCCCTCGCAGCCCGCCAACTCCTCTTCGACTTCCTCGACACCGAAACCCCTCTCATCGGCCACGCAATAGACAACGACCTCAACGCCTGCCGCATCATCCACCCCTTCGTCATCGATACCGTCCTTTTATACCCACACCCTCGCGGCCTGCCAGTCAGATATAAACTCAAAGATCTGGCTTATAAGTACCTCAATCGGAGGATTCAGATGAGTAGTGAGGAGGGACATGATTCGAGGGAGGATTCGGAGGCGACGGGGGATTTGGTGCTTGTTAAGGTTGCGGAACGGTGGGCGGATATGAAGCGTGCGGGATGGTATTGGAGGGATGGGACGCTGCTTAGGGGAAAGGTGTAGACTGCTTACCTAGTGGTTGGGTGCAATGAGATTAGGGGGTTGTGGGTTTTGGGACTTGGATTTTGGGCGAGGTTGTACAATACGCATTAGAGTTTGCGGATTGGGTAGAAATTGGTACTGCACACGCATGCATGTTATTGTCTATGTACGTGAGGTTTTTGAACTAGCTGGCATAGTGCATGCAACTGCGATCTGGAGGCAGTGTCGCTTTTTGTGCGATGAAGTGTTGCATCAATTGAATGGACAATTTACCATCGTTGCAAATCTGTGTCCATATGTATGTCCTTTTTGTGTTTCTCAATCATTTTCTGTTTTCTCATTTCGTATCATCTGGTCCCCTCTGTGATCAGTTCTCCCGAGAAGCTCTAACCTGCACAATGCCCTCCTTCAGTGTTCTGGTAGCCGGTCCGAAAGTCATAGAAAATTTGAAATAGCGTCTCGAGTTATACCCGTGGGCGATGAAACACCGTAAATATTGCAACCGTGTATCTGACCTCAGTAGTTCACCAGTCTCTACCCTGTAAGCCTTCACTCCGAGGTCTTTCAAATACCAGTCGCTTAGCTTAGCCTAGCTTGATTTCACAATGAGGAACCCAGTTCTCCGAGTCGAGCCCTGAGTTGGTCGACGGTGTTCTTGTGTCTGTCTTGCATTCGCTTTTGAGCGGTGCGGAGGGACTCGAGTTCTTTGTGGTGGGTATCGATAATTGTGTTGAGGTTTGAGATCGTAGTCCTTAGCTCGGCTTGTGAGGTTTCGTGCGCTACGAGAGTGGCATTGAGCTGCTCTTGTGCTTCCAGACGAGTATCGATTTCGCAACCAAGATTATGACGAAGACCCTGGATTTCTCGTTGGATGACCCTGAGGTGTGCTTCACTTCCGATAATTTCGGTCGGCTGTACAGTACCTTTTGTGTTTTTGTCCTTGTTATAGTCAGATTGACATATGTGAGCGAGTGCCTCGGAGGTCGGTGCCATTTTTGCAATCACTTGCATCTCCAGTTGAGTAAGAATGGCAATTGCGTTCTCAACGTTGGGGATTCCATTATTTTTCTCCCAATGTCTTATTGTTTTGCCATCGTCTTTTTCCTTAACGAAGTAATGGAACTTCATCGCGAGTGTTGTAAGGTCTTCATCTTTGAATCCTATTATGACTTCCGCCTGCAGCTCAGCCACGATGTACTTGACAGTTTCCACTACTTCTTCATCGTAAACTTCTTCTTGTTCTTTTCTTTGTGCAGTGGTCTCCTCGCCTTCCGAGAAGGCGAAGTACAGCCATGTGGCCGAGATTTTGTCCATCTTGCTGTCAGATATTAAGGAGAGTAGATTAGAGTAGAGCGAAAAAGGTTACGTGAAAATGGCAGTTGTGTAGGAGGAAACTTGAATGTTTGAAGGACACAAAACTTGGTGGAGCTGAAAACCTTCACACCGAGGACACTTTCACTCCGTGCTCACCTGAACCTCAACATTCACTTCGCGTTTGCAAACATTCAGAAAAGCAAAAACAATTCCTATCCAGGCTTGAACCAAAGACAAAAACTCAATTGGACGATTTGTCCACTTGAGAAAAGTGCCTTCTTCGAGTATGCGCTACAGCTTCAGCTGTGGAATTTTATATTTGACTTCTTCAATCGTTATCTTACTTTTGCGGATAACTCATCATCCAACCGTTGCGCCAGATCGCCCTATGAACGGGGTAGCAAGCTCTGCGTGTGGCTCTTTTTTGATTCAAATTTGCACGATCAAACATGTAATCCTTCACTCGGGCTCGGCAGCAGCGGTCAATATCAGGTGACATGCCCAGGTCTGCATGCTTCTTATTCCGTTTGTAATGTGTGATGTACTTACTCGTAAAGCAACTTACTCTACCATGAGATGCATCATGCTTGTGTAGGTATTTCGGCATATAGTGGCCTCTCATACTCAAAGAAAAGGCAACACCTCGATAAACTCACTATTTAACACAGATCGAGATGGCACAAAATCCCAGAAACCTCGATAGCTCAAATCTCATATCGTAGATATCATAGTTGGGATATCATGAGAGCAGGAGCGTTGAGCCCCAGCGCTTTCCAAGATATCAAACCATTGCAATTCTAGATTCAACGTTTCACAGGGCGCCGGCCACATTCCCAAAGAACAGGAACTTAGACCAGTGTCTCACATTATTCTCTGGCTTTGGCTTCCAACTTCACTAGAGTCCTTACCGTCATTCTTCGTAGGATAGAGCAAAAAAGGCCGGACTGGTCAGAGGAGTCTGCTCGAGCTTGACCAAATTTCTCACACCGCTTCCACAACGGCAAACACAGGAGGGGCAAAGCCTAATAGTTTCTGTTAATGCTTGTGCCTCTTGACTTTCGCTCGTTGAAGTGCTAGCCATGGTAGGTAACAAAGGTAAACATAATCACCTCGAGCTCGGGAGAGTGAGGTCGGAAAACCTTGGCACACGGGATTATTGCTAACTAAGAGTGGAGAAGCGTCCGTAACAACCGAATACTAAGTCCAAATCGACATCAAGCATTATCAATTGCAGTATTAAGAAAACAACGAATTTGATTTTGTATCACTGACCGCAGTGACTATGCAAATCTCCACTTGCTTATGAGGCCTTGCCTAACACGATCTCTATGCTGCTCTTCAAAAGTTGATAGTAATAGGCAATGTTGAGACCTCCTTCTGCTGCTCCACCCTGGTCCACCTGACCACATGAACACAGAATTCCATTCTTCATGTCATCACCACCATCATATTACCAACATAAACACCATTTCACTTAAGTATCCTCCACCATCATACCCTACTGCGACTTCAGGCTAGCGATGTCCCTGCGAAGAGATTCGACCTCACCTTGTAAGCGAACCTGAGCATCTCGCAGCTTGCTGACTTCCTCGCATATGGTGTTCATTGTCTTCTGACCACTTTCACCTAAACCTTCGAAACCTTCGTCTCTCTTCATTTTATCCTTGAATGCAGCAACGAGTGAATTCGCTTCCTTGTCGTCAGGCGCCAAGTCTGTCGCCACTTGGATCTGGCATTCCCTCAACAAGTCTTCAACATCTGCGACTGTGGTCGACGTGCCGGTTCCGAAGCCTAAGCGACTCTGCTTGCCCTTAGCTACTGTATCGTTGGATCTGAGACAATGAATGACCAGGCTTGCTACAGTGGTATTTGCCAACTTTGTTGGGCTGTACGAAAGCCACTCTCCAAGCGCATCGCTGACGAGGTTGCGGAATGCAGATAGTGTTGGCTTGGAGGCTTGGCGTTGGCGTTCTTTGGCGACTTTGGTTTCTGAGAACGCGTACCAGAGGAGCTCGGTTGATAGAGGATCCATGTTGTGATTTTTCTGGTGTAATGAAGAATTGCAGGGTATGGAATTGGGTAGATAATTAGTCAGTACTTTTGGAAGAGGCGCGGTTATATGGTTGGGTTTGCTGTTATTTGTCAATTGCTTGTGAGCTTCGGGTTTTGGTTTGCTAACAACAACTTGCACTTTAGGACATATTGGCATATGTCAGAAGACCATGTTTGTCCCAAGGTGGCCGTAACCGAAAAAGGCTGTAGCAAAACGCAGATAACAAACGAAGCACACAGGAAACACGTTTGTGCTGGGAGTGCGAACATGCCTCACTCTAGGACGTTAGGCATGCCAACTCAATTTGCCGCTATTGTGTCTTCGCACTTCTGCATCCTAGCAGCATACTAAAGAAAGCTCAGTTATTCCACGCATTGCTTGTGAGTTACTGAGCGGACCATAAAAAGTTGGCGGAGCAAGAAAGGTTTCGTGAACGGCAAAAAATCGAATGACAGAACGAGGAACCGCAGAATACAGGAGACTCCCTCCCACCGATTCTTCTCCTCCCTTTCCTGTCGCCGTTTCTAATGCTCTCCCGGATCCCTATCTTAATTGTCTGATAGATATACGATCTGGAGTTCTGCTGTTACCAGTTCTGCTCTTCTATGAAGTGAATTCTATATGCTTCAATCACTAACAGACTGAATCTGATTGCTTAGCATACTTGGAATTGCTTTACCAATACAGAAATCTCAGAGACGTCCCGGATCTAGCAATATCACTAGTAGGCACCGGGAGGCTTTGATGGATCGTCGTCCCGAAACGGCCAAGGGACTAGCTGACCAAGTTCTCGCATCTTCACGAATATCACGTGTTCTAGTCGGCATCATAGAAAACATTGAGGTTACAGCCATTTGGAAACAATTCGAGAGATGAGGTTAAAACAGCTTCACGCAGAATATCAAGGCCATTCTTACTCTGGCAAAGCGCCGGAGATGTGTACCCTATTCGCTGCATAATGACGTTATGCCTCGGTGTTTTGTTTAGTGCACATGTTAGCTGTGCTCCGAGCACATGCCCACGAGCAATGAGCATACTGTTTGTTCTCGTGATGTTTGGAGTGAATAAACATTAGACGCCGAGAACCACGTTTTGTACTCGCATTCGACCTTAATCAATCGTGGTGTCTAATCTCGAATTACTCGTTCCACGATCAAGCTCCCACATCTCATCATGGCAAACCAAGGTAAGGACGAATGCTCTGCGCAGTAACACTGAAACTAACAGCACTTCCAGCACCAAACAAAGCGCAAGAGCGCCTAGCTCAAGTCAACAACCATCTCTCCTCAGACTCCAAAGGCGAAGCTCTCCCCAGCAGCGGCCTAGGACGAGACGCTCTCCTTGGAAAACACCCCGACGATGTAGTCGTCACCTGCGCTATCCGTACTCCCTTCACAAAAGGAGGAAAGGGTCCTCTGAAGGACACAATGGCCGCAGACCTCCTAGCCCTAACATTCAAGAACCTCCTCTCCCGCTCCAAAATCGACCCAACACTAGTCGAAGACATCGCAACCGGCTGCGTCCTCGCCCCAGGCGGCGGCGCAACCGAATACCGCGCCGCTGCCCTCGTAGCAGGGTTCCCCGAAACAACCGCCGTCCGCAGTCTAAACAGACAATGCTCGTCCGGTCTCCAAGCCTGTGTCGACATAGCCAACCAAATAAAAACCGGCATGATAGAAGTAGGCATAGGCTCCGGCGTAGAAAGCATGTCCACACAATACGGCCCCGGCGCGGTTGCCGAATTCTCAGATCTCCTAGAAAATCACCCCGAAGCCGCAAACTGCAAAGTCCCCATGGGCTCCCTCTCCGAAACAATGGCCACAGACCGGCAAATCACGCGCAAAGCCCAAGACGCATTCGCCGCCTCATCGTACCAAAAGGCCCTCGCAGCACAAGAACAAGGCCTCTTCAACGACGAAATAATGCCCATAACAGTCCAATACACGGACCCCAAAACCGACGAAACAAAAGAAATAACAGTGACCAAAGACGACGGGGTGCGCCCAGGCATAACAGCCGAATCCCTCTCCAAAATAAAACCCGCCTTCAGCAAAACAGGCTCCATCCACGCCGGCAACGCATCGCAAGTCTCCGACGGCGCCGCCGCAGTCCTGCTCATGAAGCGCTCAACAGCAGAACGCATTAACCAGCCCATCATCGGAAAATTCATCAACGCCTCCGTCGTCGGCGTCGCACCACTGCTCATGGGCATTGGGCCGTGGAAAGCGATCCCCCTTGCGCTCGAGAAGGCTGGTATATCTAAAGATGATGTGGATATCTTTGAGATCAATGAGGCGTTTGCGTCGCAGTGCGTGTGGTGTGTTAATGAGCTTGGGATTGAGGAGAAGAAGGTTAATCCTAAGGGTGGAGCTATTGCTTTTGGACATCCGCTTGGGTGTACGGGGGCGAGACAGGTGGGCACGTTGTTGCATGAGTTGAGGAGACGGGGGGAGAGGGTTGGGGTTACGAGCATGTGTGTCGGTACTGGGATGGGGATGGCTGCTGTTTGGGTTGCGGAGTGAACACAGCTATGTACATGTAGCTAGGTATCGTTTCAAGTGTAACAAGAGGTACGAATAGTTAGAGATATACGACCACTACGATGGATACGTGTACCTCATACTGTTCTTGCGCATTCAAGTCCGCCCTCTCGAAGTCTAATGGGTCTTATTTGTAGTTGGTTAGTCATTCGTCGTCAGCCCTGGCTAGTAGGTTATGTAAACCTCGTTCAGTATAATTGATTCAGACTGTTCCTGACCATACCTGTCTAATCTACTTTCTTTAAGTACTTATGTACAATCTACCTCACGCCAATCAGGTGATTCTACTTGCCTGCCAGAGCTAATACGACAGCCTCAACCAGGGCAAGGCTCGGAGTTCCGTTGTGGTATATGATCTTACATGAGTAGTGCTGTTTGTGGCAACTATGGTGTCTGAACCATGATGATGTGACATCTCTCTGCTAGTTCGATAACGACGAGGTATAGTCCGCATGCACATCCCTGACTATGGTTACAGCAATCATCGGGGAAATTTGCGTCTAGCGTTAGTGGTCCGGTTACAGAACATATCCTCCGATGTTGTGTATATTGAAAGACAAGCACGGGGAATTCATGGTCAACACAGTAGCCGTGGTACTTTGGAATGTCAGGATCGCGCACAACCAGCTTGCACAAATATTGGCGAAACAAGTCGTGTTGACGAGTGGTCATCTGGACAAGTTCTGGCTGTGGTAGTGTTCCTGCCTGCTTTCATCGAACCCCTGTATCAGTAGCTGGGGTGAGAGGATGAAATTCCAGGTTGAGACGGGTGATCGCACCAGTATGGCTGGTGGTATTGTTGGGAAGTCGAGCTCGGAAGTACATGCCACTTTGCTCCTCTAGTTGCTTTGGCCAGCAGGAGTTCCATCGTATGATATCAGAGCATCATTTCGATGATCGACAAGCGTTACTTCAACCCATCCTTAAAGCGAAGCCAGCACCCTGTTGCTCATCGCTTTGATTAGCGAATACGCTAGCAAAGTCATCAGCTTCCATCTTTGGCGCATCGCCTCTCCCAGGAGCTTGTGGCGTTGTCCGTCTTCTTCGCTTTTCCTGTCCAGCCTTGCTTGGAAATGTAGGGAACATTTCTTTCGGTTTAGGTCTTGGGTCTTCCCTGAAGTATGAACGTGATAGGATCTGTGCCGCTGTTGGCCTATCGTCTGGGTTGAGAGTGAGCATTGCTGACAGAAGCTCCACTCCTGCCACAGTCAAATAGGGAAACTTTGTTGCATTAAGATTGGACTTTCGAGACTCTGCTTTGTTGAGCAATGGATAGAGTGTCTTCGCATTTGCGAGAGACCTGAATCCGGGCCAGCTCTCGGCAGTGGGAGTTCCGATGAGTCCGAAAATTGCAGACAGCTGTCCAACCTCGTTCTTGCCCTGGAAAACGGGCTCTCTGGTGAGCAGCTCAGCAAAGATACATCCTATACTCCAAATATCAATCTCGAAACCATACTCCTCAGCACCAAGTAACAGCTCTGGAGCTCGATACCACAGGGTGACAACAAGCTGTGTAAGCTTTGGTGCCGGGTTGCCAGTGTATCTTGCCATGCCGAAATCTGCAAGCTTGATTTCTCCACGGTTGTTCATAAGGATGTTGGAGGTCTTCAGATCACGATGCATTATCCAGTTGGCGTGCAAGTACTCTGTAGCCGAACAGATTTGAAGTAAGAGAGTCTTTGTTTCGGATGGCAGGAAAGGTTCAGTCATGTCTTCGAGGAGGGTCTTCAGATCGTGTTCGAGAAAGTCCATAACGAGGTACACACTGTCAATCGTACACAATACCCATGGTTAGTCAAGTCTGGTATCAGAACTTCTCATGAGGGACACGTGTTGATTGGCGGACTCACTTGTGTAAAGAATCACCACCGAGCACTACCTCCCTCAAGTTGACGATATGTTGATGCACGCAGGCTTGCAAGGTTCGTATCTCCCTCAGGCCAGTGACTGGAAAGCCTTCAACATTGCGATCAATCTTAAGACGCTTCAAAGCAACAATCTCACCGGAAGACTTGATACGAGCTCGTGATACGAAACCATAGCTACCTTCCTCGATATTGTTCAGGATGTCATACTGATCTACCGTGTTGCTGCCGCCGAAGCCTCCCGCCTTATAGTCGAGTAGATTGGTATCCTGGGCCATGTCCTGCCGCAGCGGAGAGGTCGTACGAAGCCGCTTTGAGGACCGGTCGGCTTCGTCAGTATTTGGCCCATTGATAGAACTCGATAAAGCTGTTTTCTCCGTTTCCGCTTTGCTCTGTTTCTGTTCTTTCGATCGTCGTTTCGCTTCCTTCTGCATTTTCCGTCGCGCGATGTGTTCGGCGTCTTCATCGTCATTATTAGCCCACCTCGAACTCATGATGTATATGCAGCAGCCAGCAGAAATAGTGTACGCTTGATAGCAAGGATACAAATATTGTTGTTGACCGAGTACAATACAAAATTGATCTATCAATGATCAACATCAGCTCACATGGACCCACGACTGCTAAATTATTTTAATGGGTTTTGATCGGCAAAGCCGCGGTTAGAGTTTACTGCTCGATGACGCCTGCGGCGCGTCCTCAGACCCGCATGTTGTTGATTTCAAAGCGCAGGTAAGCGTAAAGTGATACAGCAGCTTGCCAGGTCTCTATCCGCCTCTCAGTGTCGCATCAAGTTACGATTGTAACGTCGCAAAGTCGCAAAATCTACAGCTCAATCTACCACGAGTGAGAATGGGATCCGTCGGTATTGAACCATTCCAGGTACCTGAGGCTTGGCTTCAAATGTTGAGGGTGCGCATTGCTAATGCGATCACTAGACTACCTTTGCGGTGCCATTGCACTGTGGCAGTTGTGTTGATTCAGTGTCTGCAGCCGTCAACAAGCTGAGTGGTAAGGCTGTGTCCTGGTTTGATGACACTCCCTGCTAAACGACTGCAGGTATCACGAAGGTTGATGCCGATCTCAAGAATCAACTCGTCTTCATAGAGGGTACCGCCCCGCCATCATCTATTGTATCTGCCATTGAGTCTACTGGTCGCGATGCCATTCTACGTGGTAGCGGGAAGTCAGACAGTGCCGGCGTTTGCATACTCGAGACCCATGCTCCGGTAGCAGATCCTGTTAAAGGTCTGGCAAGAATGGTGCAGGTCTCGAAGAATACCACATTAATAGATTTGACCATTAGAGGTCTGGATCCTGGCACTTACTACGCTACAATCAGAGAAAATGGTGATATAAGTCAAGGGGCTGCCTCGACTGGTGGCATATGGGAAGCAATCAAAAGCCTAGGTGGTTTCAAGAAAGCTCGAGGCTCTTTTGGCGAGATTACTGTTGGTAGCGACGGCCGAGGGAGTACCTTTTTAGACAAACCTTTCTCGATATGGGAGGTTCTTGGTAGAAGTATGGTTGTGTCGAAACAGTCGGAGGATGTATTCAAGAATGATGCCAACACGTTGGTTGGAGTCATTGCTCGTAGTGCTGGAGTATGGGACAACGACAAAACAGTCTGCTCTTGCTCGGGGAAGACAGTCTGGGAAGAGCGTAAGGAACAACAGGAACGGGGCATGCTGTAACGGATATGTTACAACACTCTTAAGAGGATTTGCGGGAACGGAGCTATAAACACCATCAGAGGTTACAGTCAGCACTCTCTTGGCATGTAACGCGAGTTCAGGCCGTCAAGCGTTACTTTTCTATGGTGGCTCCCACCGGAAGCCTGAAACACATCCTAAACATTATCCAACAATACCATTATCGAACATGTTACACTGCCGGAAGAACCAAGAATCAAGCCCTGGAGCTGTCGCAACAATCACTGTAACTGCGCATCAATCCAATACTGTCCTCGGACGATGTTCCCTTTGCCATGCATGACGAGCAAAATCGCTGTTATCTGCAAGGTGTGATAACCATCACGACATTGTGCGTGCCTGTACTTTAGCTCCGAAACCTACCCAACCCTCGGCGCTTCGAAGCGAATTTTGGAGCTAGAATGGCTGGGAGGGACTGGCCGTCGCCAGACCTCTGGGCCGCATGAGCAAGGTTTACCAGGGGCTAATATGCAGCATGAGCTCGTTATTCTCGCTACCATATCCGTTTGGCGTTAGCTGATCCTTGCGGATCGATACAAAACCTTCCTCCACTTGTTGTCACAAAAATGGTGCGAGACTTGTTGGTGATACATCAAGTTCTGTGGGCTTCGCACTGCCAGCTGTTCCTTATCGGCACTGCTCTGTGCTCTGAAGAGCTTGGTTAAAGTGCTATCTGAGCCGCGCTTTTTGCAGTATCATCTACGACTGGTTGTGCTACTCCCGAAGTCTTGATAGGCCGTACAAGATTGACTTTCAGGGTCGAATTTGTCCCGGCGCTTAATCCCTGCCACATCCTCATCGAAGTAACACGACCGGCCGGTGCAAATCGCGGCAGCTGCAGCTCATCGACTCTTCCTTTCCTTGTTCTCTGCGCCAGCGAAGCCGGTAGAGGTATTTGAGGTGGCTGTTGCGATCAGACGCGCTTTGCCTAGGTAGTCCTTTGTCTTCAGGTTCTTCACCTTTGCCTCGTTCGGTCGGTACAGCACGCCAACAGGTATAGAGAAGACTGTATATCCAACTGCTCTTTCTTTGATCGCATCGTCAATCACGTCGTGGTCCGGGGTCATCTTCTCTTTGACCGCATATTGAAAGTCCTGCATGCCTGGTTTTTCCTGCTGAAGGTATATGTAACACAATCCTCTGTTGAACAATACTTCGCACGAGTACAGCTTGAATTTGAGACCGAGTTGTTCATAGTCAATATACGTATTCCCTCGGAGGTACAATAAAGTATCGTTAAAATTGGCTAGAGCTTCTTCGAAATCTCCAACAAGGAAGTTCGAGACTCCCTCCTGGAAGTATGCAACGGCCAAGTATTGGTCGAGTTGTGTGGCTCGTTGATAGCATTCTACCTGCAACCTGTCAGCGCTTTGTATCTACCAGAGCCCAAGCTTCGTACCGCTCGATCATGTTCTCCGATTGTCGCATGGATCACACCACAGTTAAACAATATTTTGGACGTGTCTGCGATATTGTCGAAAACCCGCAAAGACAACTCGAACTCGTTGTTGTCGTAGTGGTTCAGGGCTTCAACCCAAGTCTCGATTTCCTGGTTTTGTTAGGACCAATGCTGTGTCCCCTGGCAAAGGGTCATTACCTGCTTGAGCGACATGTTCCACCACTTCCTCTCGATTCGCACTCAAAAAACTGTCTGGACTGTTCAGACTTGCGAATCGATCTGACACAACCGCACATTAAAGAGAGGCGACTGCTAGTGTTCGATTGTTGCCCTGCAGAACGGACACGAGCAGCATATGACCAAATGTCGAGTCGATGAGCTGCAGCTGCCGCGATTTGCACCGGCCGGTCGTGTTACTTCGATGAGGATGTGGCAGGGATTAAGCGCCGGGACAAATTCGACCCTGAAAGTCAATC
>Ga0115842_100078_pt1 | contig 30054 bp, 25 predicted proteins | sample InSIn2SAF170_2_FD_83856 | JGI IMG/M metagenome (GOLD analysis project Ga0115842, IMG submission 83856)
TGGCTTAAAACATAACTTGGGCTGTCTCTTCGAATCATACGACTATACACCATAATGGCAAGGTAACAGAGCCATGCAATCGTCATGATCCGAACTGATTTTCTCCAGACAAGCCCAAGAAGAGCCGAACGCTGTAAAAGTGATTCTTCAGAATCTCGCCAGACGACCAAATGTGCGCTCTACTTTGATTCTCTCACGAAAGGATGGTACAATCATCAGCGCGTCCGGCTCGATCGTCGACGATCTGAAAGCTTCATCGATGGATGCGAGAAAGGAGGACCTATCGAGCGACAGCATTACAGAGAGTGCAAAGACGAGCAACGGAGACTCAGCCACACGTCAACCCGCAGTTAGGGCATCGCGGGCCCAAATCCTGGCCAGTAATATATACAATTTCGTGGTTACTGCTGCGGCGTTAGGATCGTCGTTGCGAAGCATCGAGGAAGAGGAAGACATGCATCTTGCAAGAGACGAAGCGAGCACTCAGGAAAATGTCGACCTTGAAAGCCATTCCGGAGACGACGTCCAGCTACTACGTCTTCGCCTGAAGAAGCAGGAAGTCATCATCTTTCCAGATCCTAACTACCTCTGCTGTGTGGTCCAGGATCTGGAGAAGAATGCAAGATGAGAATTCGAAGCACTTTCCAACTACGTACAGACGAGCGCTCAGAAATCGCATGTGATTACAGTGCCCGACTTGCACGCAATCATCTTTCTGGAATTTCCAGGCCAAAGATCTTGGATCATGAGACTATGAGCAGTCGACTACCGCACAACATTCTACAGTATTTGTTAGGCACAATTCTATTCCAGAGATATAGACCGGTACGAAAACGACTACAGCATTTTCAGAGCCAACGCAGTGGCGATTCTGCCCTGATGGCACGGTAGATGCTGGGCATGTGTCCTCGCTTTGGTTGAGACTGTGAGAAATTTGGGTGTGTTATCAGCTGGTAAACCAGGGTGGAAGAAACAAGCTGGTCACACCAGATACTCGGGTGCCTGTTGAACGACTCGTGGATCATACATACCATGCAAATGCAGATAGCACCTGGCACGTGCAGCCGGTATCGAGCTGATATCTGCAATCTCCCCAGGTCACCGCGTTGGCTACAAAAACTCTGAGATGCGCTGCCAATCATGTCAAAGGGCAGAGTGAAGGTAAAGTTACATTCACAGTACCCAAGCTTTATTGCGTGATATGGTGTCAAGGAAGGAGATGAGCGAACATGCGTGTCTTTTTGCACGAAGCTCTTATCGATCCAAAGCTGCATAGCCACGGAATTAGATCTGATAAGGAGGCAATTTAATCATGTATAAATAAACGTCGTTGCACTCTGTATATTACTTTTGTTCTTCGAAAGTCTTCCCATAAAACGCCCGCTGGGTTGATTCTGAGTGCGACATCAGGATTCGGCGCAAGCGAACTATACTACGAGAAAGCATGACGGTATGAAGGAAGATTGCTCTACACCGCTCACACCTCGTGCAACCTATTCCCCATCCATGAACGCTCTTTGAGGTCGTGCACATGCTCGATATCTGTTAGTGTGGAACCCCAGTTTTCTCCAGTATGCTCTCGTGCTCACTGCATGCTGCAGTTGGGACTCTGAGCCTAGCCAGGAGCACCAAAAAAAGTGGAAATTCGGAAATGTGAACGACGGATGGCAGTCAAACACAAGTAACGAGATACTGAGCCTCCTGGGTCTTTGGCAGCAAGATTGCACATGCTTGGATTCAAAGTTGAGCTCGCCGAGAATCCCGCGACATTAGCGTGGGGGTCACATCTCGCTTGTGCATGGTGTTGTCGACTCGATGGTGCTTGTTGAGAATGCCTTGACCTGAAGCAACCGCACTTCGAAAGCCGAGACGACTATTCTTACCATCAATACCAGTCTGCACGTTCAATGACGATGAATGCTTCTGCACCGGCTTGTCATGATGGAGATCTCAAGTGTCGTTATTGCCGGCGCTCAACCATGAATTCTTGACCACCACATCTGTTGGACAAACAAAAACCAAATGCGATGTCGTCCATTGCTCAACTCATACTACAATACCTACTGATCTTGCTCCGAATTTGGCCGAACATCTTGCTGTGGCGGAATCACAGCTCCACGTCAAATTTGATAACCACGAAAGCCAAAATGGTGGGTCATATCCACTCACAACCATAGGGAGCTGCATCCTCATATCGAGTGTCTAGAATACCTTCAGATGGACGTGTGCATAGCGTGCCGTGTGCTGTCTCTACTGAGAAGGAAGACCGAAGTGACGGGCTTTGACCACGAGACTCGACCAGGATTCACCAGCACGGTTAAGATGAATAGTCCATGTGTATAGCCTTGAAAGCCACACTAAATTGTGGTCAGTTTTCTGGTAGTGTGGTAGAAACAAACATTCTAGCTACAACAAGAGCAATCTGTAAGCAGACGGAAAGGAAGGTCTCTGAAGCAATGAGTCGTTCGCAGAGTCTGTGGACGCTCAATACCCAGGTGACACAGCCTTGCGGCTATAGTCCTGCTCAAATGGGTTCAGATTCGCCTTCATCTTCATGTGCCGTGAACCACAAACACTGTTCCGGACCTTGTACATTTCATAGAGGTTGGCAAAATCGAAACATCCGGTCAGTCTTTCGTCTGTTCACTTGGAGCCGCTCACTAGTTTCAGGAGCAATTCAATGGTTGACACAGAGCTGAGATGTGTAGATAGCCAACTTACACTAATACTCAACAGGTCCAGAACATGGGCTGGTTATTCCTACGATGCAGGCTCTGGGCTTCTTCAGGTACGAGTATTGCTACTAGGCGTTGATAATGTGCAAGACAGTAGTAACAGTAGCAAGATGAACGGAACGGCCATTTTCACTCTCGTCCTTGTGGTGGACATGCTAGCCACCTGCTCTGACAGTAAGGCCGTTCACGCTCAAAGACCGAGGTCGTCTGATGTTGCCTTTTGCCCATATCGATGGGGCTCCGATAGCGTCACGTCGCATAGCACAAAATGGATTATTTAAGCTTCGATGCAACATTCCTCCCACTGACGGGGTGCTCGAAGTAGGGCCGACCAACGGTACACTTGCACAGCTTCAACCACTTTGAACTTTGCCAAATACTGTAATTGTAGTTGAGAAGACAGGGTCTTCGAGTATGCGATTGGTCTTTTGCGTATCGACACAACTATATTCTGCGAACCAAAGAAGATTTTTCGAACAGTCCATCTTCGTTGTGTCACTGCAAGGAATATAAGTAACCTGTAGTCGTGGACGGAGGATTCTCATCGCTTAGTATAACTACTGTAACAACAGCCGATTTAAGCCATTGTGGAAGTGTCGCTTACTATACGCTGTACACTCAAACTCGGCGTCTGTTGAGCTTCTTCTAGACCTCGATGCGCTACCCACCAGGTCTCCCAGACGTGGTCTGCCAGATTCGTCAATCTTGAGTCAATACTGACGCGAAGCTTTTAGTGCATGTATCCAATCTTATCACAGTTCGCAGCGAAGTAAGCAAGCCAGGCCAAGGCAAGCATGAGCACCGGTTCCCCATTTTCCACACTCGCGGTCCATTGAGCATGCGCCCATTATGCCAACCCTTGCTTCAATCTCGAGCACTCCGAGTCTGCCGCTTTTCTATGGCTTCCCACTTGTGAACCATTTGCCTTCGGGTCCACTCTTGCGTAGTGGACATTGTGCACCCATCTTTGGGGTTCGGCATTTGGCTTTCTTTTCGTGGCTACGCACTCCTGGCACAACAATTCGCTACACAGCACATTCCCTGTTGACGTGAGAATTGATCATATTTATCCATTTCGTCGAAATATACCACCCATCTTAAGTTTGAAAGATATTGATGCTCGGACAATGAGCCAACTTCTATGAAGTGGTGAGGCTCAGCTATGTCGGAAGTCTCTTTTTACGGCGAACGTGGGGGACTTACTTCGTTGCGCGCAACTTCTGCTCGACAGTTTACTCAAGATTTGGCTGCACAACCAACCTTCTCGAGGAGTAGCAATAAACTGCAGCAAAGAAATGAGTTTGATCGAGATACTCACATCACCAACATTACCAAGCCACAGATGGCATCAACAAGCCGAGCACACGATAGAAGCGTTTTTGGCGGTGGTAGTGCCCGAGATGCTTCAGACCCGCATTCGAGTCTTGACCTTCCGGCCGCAGAAACTGTTGCTCGTCGCGAGCTGTTGAACGGTGATGTTTTCCCTACATGGAAGGAAGACGCAGAATCAGACACACCAGAGGATCCCGACGAACTGCAGAGAAAAGATCCTTTGGGCACGCAAATATGGAAGCTATACAGCAAGACCAAAACCCGCCTACCTAACCAAGAACGTATGGAGAACCTGACATGGAGAATGATGGCAATGAATTTGAGACGATTGGAGAAGGAACAGGCAACGTACGCTATGTAGAGAGCATTGCAGCCCAGTTACTAATGTTGTTCCCAGGGCTGCTCGAAAGGTCCCAGCAGCGAAAGCGCAGTCCGGCCCCAGTGGCATCGCCCTCCAGCTACGGAATTCCACCGAGCAAACTGCTGATCAGCAGCCTGATTCGATGAGTATTGACGACTTCATCGTTCCCAGTTCTGTGGCATCGCCTACCGGATTCATCTCACCCGCTCCCATCGACAATTCTGTCCTTCAAAACACTTCGCAGGATACCACAATCCCCGGGAGGCAAGCAAAACAGCAGCAAAAAACGCCTATGGGCCTACCACCAGCGTCAGTACCTAAGAACATAGCGCACCCAAGCCGCGCGGGAGAGTTCGACTATGTCCAGCGTCGAGTGAGGAAAACGAGTATAGATGAAAGAAGTGTAAGACTGGACACTGTCTTCTTGAGAAGCATGAATTACTGACATGAATCAGAATCGAAAACGACGAGCAAATTTCTCACCTCAGGTTCCTCCAGCAAACGTTACTAATAACGATAACGACACAGCATTACCAGACTATTCCCTTGACCATATCCCATACCAAAACTTTATTCCGCAGTCCCAATCTCAATCGCATATAGCCCTCAGTCTGGATACCTACAATATGCCCGACAATCCTATCCTTACTTCCGTGGGCTCGTATCAGCAGAATTATACCTTCTCCCCCACAGCGTCGCCCTTGATCACCGCTGGACCATTTTCTCAATTCAATCAACAGTCACTCGCCTCATCATTGAACTCTGCGGCCGAGTACTATTCGCCCCCTCGTTCCGGATATCCATCAACTGTGTCGACTCCTCAACCTTTGCAAGAAGGAGATCAGTCTAATTTCTATTTTGGTGACTTGGGAATGGATTTACGACACCAACGTGGCATACCTGTGACTTCTCAACGTCAAGAAGGGTACATGCAAAATATGTCAAACGGCTTCAGTTACGGTAGTGGCTTTGCTAATGAACACTTGTTCAACTCCTTGAATGGCCAGCAGCTGGGTGGTTTTTCAATGCAACAGCAACACGTAGAGCCGCACCGAGTTTTGGCTCCAGGTCAACGCGTGTCCCCTGGGTTTGCAACTGGCGGTCAAGACAGCATGTTCCATTTTGGTGCCGACTCTGACAACGAAGACGACGAAAACACTAACATTCTGTTGCAAAGCTACAATGATACTATCGGTGACCCAAGTCTGGATTTGAGTTCTATCCTGCAGTGGGACCCTAGCATGACGGACTTGCAAGACCTCCAACGCCAGTCGCAACAGCCAAAACATGTTCGTATAGGTGGTGCGGAGATGATGGGAACCTCATCTGATTGGACGACGACCAGCTTGCGAACGCAAGGCTCTGCAGTTTCTGTTGGTGACATGCATGGCAAAGATGAACCACGTCGCAACAAAGTGCCACGCACGACCTCAACTCCGATCCTGTCAAATATGAATACTGGGACATCTTGTGTCAATTCACCTGTTGAGTCTGGTTTCTCAAGCCGAGCACCATCTCGCCCGGGCAGTCCTGGGCCAAAAGCTCAAGATGCAAATGATGTTCCCACATCCTGTACGAACTGCTTCACACAGACGACGCCTCTGTGGCGACGAAACCCTGAAGGTCATCCATTATGTAACGCCTGTGGACTCTTCCTCAAACTACATGGCGTGGTCCGACCGTTGTCTTTGAAGACCGATGTGATTAAGAAGCGCAACCGAGGTAGTGGTACCACTGTCAGCATTGGTGGGACATCACTCCGGGGCTCCAAGAAGAATTTGAGAAAACATTCGACACAACCAACGCCAGCGGCTACCCCTAGTTCAGGTCATGCAACGAGCGAGAATAATTCCCATTCACCTACGTCGTTGCACGGGTCAGCTGGTTCTGGCTCAATAGCCACAACCCCAACGAATATTACGGCGGGAAACACAACCGGTGGTAAACCAGGAGTGGTACCGATAGCAGCAGCGCCGCCTAAACAACCAATCCAACCGGCACTGCAACCAAGTCGAACGGTTCAGATAACCCCCAAACGGCAGAGAAGGCAGTCTCGAGCTTCGACGAACAATCTGCTTACACTCCCCGTAAGCCTCGGGCAAGGTGAACAAGAGATGAGAGATGTAGAAGCGACACCAAAGGCCGCACAGGCTTCTGTTTCTAGGGGAAAAACCAACAACATCTCAATCACAGCATCCCTGGCGCAAGGCAGCAATACCCTGTCCACCAGTGGCACGCCGAACGTGTCTGCAGCTACCAGCCAGGAATGGGAATGGCTGACCATGAGCTTGTAGCAGTTGTGCTGCAACACCTATTTTGGCATGATACGACGGAGGAGCTAAGAAGCTCGAAATCTCGATGAAGCGAGCACGCTGCAACGATTCCACGCTAGACTGTTTTTAGGGAGCCACACACTGGTGGCTCACATGTTTGATTTTGTTATTGTGATATCACCGCGTCTGTATAGATTGTTCTAGATCTACAGAAGTGCGCATTTTGTTTTTGTGTGACATTGAAGAGGGTGGGGCCGCGAACCACATATATGAACGAGTGTCATGAATTACTTAGAGATGTTTGCATGCTCAGTTGTTTTTTGAGCTTTCGACGAACAAATGTGTCTGATGAGATATGATGCTTGTTTTAGACGATACCATGGGTGGTCATACATACATGTATATAGAAGATGGTTACGTATATACTCGTACAATAATCCAGAAATCCCCAAAGCTATATGTACTGTTCTAAAGACTTCCTAGCCTGCGAATGGCAGTCTCCATACACATCTTCCAGAGGACGGGGTCATGATGAAGTGAGATGTACATCCCTACAGTACTGTACAGTAGAATTCTACATTATCACATGCTCGCGTCGTAGTTCTTGCTGCACGAGCATGTGCTCCAATACTGTATAGGGACCAGACCCAGTACTCCACCATTTGCATGGTAACTAGAGATTTATTGGCGTACATCAACCGATCGGCTGTGCTCCTCCCACCCATCCCAACCTTTCCTAAATCACACCGCAAGACTCTTCCGCAGGAACAACCTTGTCACGTCTCTCACCACCTTGCAGGACCTTACAGTTCTGTACGTCGGCACGGGCAGCTTTCTAGAAGACAGTCCTGTGGTAAGATTGTTGTGCCTTGGGTATCAATAGCCGATATCACGGTTTTTCCCAGGACCACAGTCTACGGTATGTCCCACCGCTGTGGTCCCATTTTTTGAAATGTGGTCTGAGTGATATAGATCTGCTGACGATGCTCGAAAAGCGAGAAATCTTGTCTAGGTGGTGCATGTTGCGTGTTTCAAAAGATCTGTCTCGAGTTCGGACCGGGAGTGTACACTGCTGCAGCTATAGTCCACGTATCTACGATGCTATACTGATACGTGTTCTTACTGTATGCTGAATTCTTGTTGTTATAGGATACCCGGTCAAAAGTCGCAAAGCTTCTCTGCTATCACAGTAATTCATGAAGTCACGTTGCGCTAGAAGTCTTGTAAACCATACAAGTCACGAGGGCATATCTTTCCGTGCTAACTTTGTCTGAATGCGAGATACGTGCCAAGCTATAGAGTACACGCATAGATCCGGCGTGTGTGAATTTCTGATCGTCGTCCTAACAATTTTCTGAGTTCACACCAGCACTCTTCAACAAGCTAGATTTGATCACTAGGGAGCTTCACAAACTCGGTGTGATTGAGGGAGGCTGGTAGAAAGATACAGTCAGTTCAGCAGAAATTAGTACAAGTATAACCACAAGCTCCACGCCTATGATGGAGACGAACACATTCGCCGAGAAAGCGACCGAAAGCAACAATGTGAGTGTTAGGGTTGACCAAAGTCAAACCTTTGTAGAAAGCATGGCTGACTAGGAATCCGCTACAGACACCCTCAACACTCGCGGCTAGTGGTAACGCTGCTGAGATCACGTCACACACTATAGTTGCGCCTGCACAGCCCGTAGTCAGTGATGAAGTGAAGGATGAGTCCAAACTGGAAGCCAAACAAGAACCAATCCAAGCACTCTGGAGAAATGCTCAGAAACACATCCACAAAGAGATCTGGGGTGTCAACCTTTCAGATCCAAGCACACATGTTCCATCTCAAATCATTTTGCAAAAGTACCTTAACGCTAACGATGGTGATCTGAGCAGAGCCAAGGAGCAGCTCAACCATACTCTGGACTGGCGCGCCAAAGCGAAGCCCTCCGAGCTCATTGAAAAGCAATATGCCAAGGATAAGTTCGGTGGTCTTGGCTATATTACCAAGTACAGTGATTCGGTGAATGCAACACCAGACGTCGTTGAAGTCTTTACGTGGAACATCTATGGCTCTGTCCAGAACATACAGCAAAGCTTTGGGGATCTTGATGCGTTCATCGAGTGGCGTGTCGCTCTGATGGAAATGGCCATGAGAGAGCTTGATTTGTCGACCGCTACGAAACCTATCACGGCCGACGAGGACCCTTACAAGATCTATCAAGTCCATGACTATAAGGGGACGAGCTTCTTTCGAAGCCCCCCGGCTGTGAGAAGCGCAGCGAAGAAAACGGTCGAGGTGCTTGCTATGGCCTATCCCGAGACGTTGAGGGAGAAGTTCTTTATTAACGTGCCTGGTAAGTCTCAATGCCTGATCGAGTCAATTTCTCTGCTAACACGTATCTTCACAGCTCTCATGGGATTCATGTATGGAGTCATGAAGATGTTCGTTGCAGCTAAAACTATCAAAAAGTTCCATCCAATGAGCAATGGCGGTGCTCTTGCGCTCGAATTCAGCAATAGCAAGGTGCAGGGGTTGGGGTCAAAGTTGCCCAAGGAGTATGGCGGAAAAGGTGGCGAACTCAGTACAGTTGGAAAGCAGCCCACGCTTGTCTGAACGACAGTGATTACTTGATACCAGTGCTTGCAAACAGGTTATCTCAATCCCGCTCGTTATCGTCATGACTAGGAGTTACTCTTGGCTGCGTGTGCGCAGAAAGACGTGACGGAGTTTTAGTCCCGAGGAACAGGTGGTCAATTTTAGCGAATTGTTTGAAAGATACCCATACTCAGCCTGTAATTGTATGCATAGATCAATCTCACCTCGGCAATAAGCAAACTTTTCTCTCTACTACGACAAACGACAAACGACAGACTTTGTGTTTGAACGCTGCCTGTTCACCTTATCACATGTTATGCTTGCCGTCGATTTTTGTTGACACTGACGCAATTAGCCTGGACTTTTGCGAGGCATGACCTGATTGACGTCATTTGCACGCGCTTCTTCGCAACTGCCCCTCCATCAATATACGAGTAGAATTTACAGGTAACATATATTCCTTCTTTCTGTTGCATTGCATCGTCTCTTTCCCGTCCATCATACTCGTCGCAACAAGCAAGTATCCAGATACACTCTACTAGTCTATCAATACTTCTACCACACAAACCAACCAGCAAGATGTCTGACCCTCTCCGAAAAGACTTGTCGACTCGTGAGTGTTACATGGACTACAATTCTGACAAGCACTGACAACCCTCGCAGAGGCCAAGGAGACCATCACTCCTGACAGCCAGAAGTCTACCCTTCAACAGACTACCCAATCTGCCACAGGCACTGTTGACAACGTTGCTGCCTCGCTTCAGCCAGGTTAGTGTACTGACTTCAAGTAACAGTTGGTCGAAACTAAACTCTCCACAGGTGACAGCAAGTCCACAACCCAAAAGCTCTCCGATGAGGCCTCCTCAAGTACCAACAGTGCCACTGACACCGCCAAGTCCTACGCCACCGTAGCTCAAGAATCACTCTCGAACGTTGGTCAGCAAACGTCCGACAACGCTGCCGCAGCCTCTAGCAACACACAGGGCACCAAGTCTAACCTGTCCGATGCAGTTATAGACAAGACTTCAGACATTAGAGATGCCGCCCAAGACACTACGAGTGATGTGAACAAGTCCACGCAAGACACTACAAGTGATCTGAGCAAGTCTACCCAAGACACTGCGAGTGACCTGGACAAGTCTGCTAAAGACACTGCCAACAAAGCTTCAGAAAAGGCATCCGAGGTCAGCCAATCCGCTCAAGAAACCGCAAGTGACGTGAACAAGTCTGCTCAGGACACTGCAAGTGACCTCAACAAGTCCGCTCAGGATACTGCCAATAAAGCTTCAGACAAGGCTTCTGAACTCAGCCAATCTGCTCAAGACACTGCGAGTGATGCAAAGAAGTCCGCTCAAGATACTGCCAACCAAGCATCAGAGAAGGCTTCTGACCTCAGCCAGTCCGCCCAAGAAACCGCAAGTGATGTTAGCAAGTCCGCTCAAGATACTGCGAGTGATCTAAACAAGTCTGCCCAAGACACTGCCAATCAAGCTTCAGAGAAGGCCTCTGAGCTCGGTCAATCAGCTCAAGACACTGCGAGCGACCTAAGCAAGTCTGCGCAGGACACTGCTAACGACCTGAGCAAGAAAGCCTCTGAGAACACTGCCGCTGCTCAAGATACCGCCAACGACCTTTACAATCAAGCTTCAAACAAGGCCTCCGAAGTCAGCCAGTCTGCTCAAGACACCGCAAGTGATCTCAACAAGTCTGCCCAAGAAACTGCGAGTGACGTGAGCAAGTCTGCTCAGGATACTGCAAACGATCTCAGCAAGTCTGCTCAACAGACCGCCAACGACCTGAGTCAGAAGGCTTCTGACACCACTGCTGCTGCTCAAGAAACCGGCAAGGACTACCTCGCACAAGTCCAAGCAGTTGCTGCCAACGTCTTGAACACTGCAAGCAACGTTGCTGCCAACTTAGCAGGTCAGGTCGCTCCCAGCGATCACCCCAGTAGTACGGACAGCAAGAAGTAGAAAGGCCAGAATACCGCTATTGAGAACTACCGGTCGCTTTATACCTTCTTCTTCTTCTTGGTGTGTTTAGTACGAGAAACCAGAGCGAATGTGGAATATGAGATACCCAGCGGATTGACCTCTAGCATCCTAAGTAGCGAAGTCCTTTTACGTTGTTGACGGTTGTTCATGAACTTGATAGCGATACTCAACTCCTAAGAATAAATATTATAATTGTATTCCAATTCTGTTTCAACCCCATTGGTGTTTGGATTCCATCAATAAAGGGTAATGGGTCGTGTGATCAGGCGGGGTTCACCTCGGTTTGTGAATACGCGTATCCGGAACTCGAACACAGACAGATACGGGGCCTAGCAACATCGAACATGGATCGTCCCGAATACGTGTATTCCAGCTCCTCTCCTTTCATACCCTTCCTACCCACTTTCCTACCAATCTCAGCACGTCCATCGCTTTATGCATGTTTCAATGTCGACTATCCCGTTTTGGATTGATCTTTTCCCTCAGCCATGAACATTTCCTCAGTCTTATTGGTCATGCAATAACCGATATTCAGACCTCTGCCAATGTGTTGGGTGCCATGGAACTGCAATACGCGTGCAAATTCTCTGTTTTCCCTGTCAACTACGCAAGGCTCTTTTGGGGCTTGGTTTGACTATGAATCCACTGCTGATTGAGGTAGGTGAAGATGGTAGGGTTAGTCGGTGATATATTGTCTAGACTGCTTCCTCGAGAGAGATTCTTGTTCTCATTCACTCTAACAGTGCATTCTTTCTTGAGTATTGACGCAGCATCCCCAATATCGAAGTCACAGTCTCTCTCTTCTACAATCCTACGATGTCCTCCGAAGCCAACAATCACGCTTGGGGCGGCTTTAAACTCTGGTACTACACGCCTTCAACAGCGGCAGCAGGTGTTTTCACGACAATTTTCATCCTCTTGACAGCATATCACACTTTCCGGCTTGTCCAACATCGAACATGGTTTTGCGTTCCATTCGTTATTGGCGGCGCTTTCGAGATCATTGGGTACATCGCACGTGCGGTAGCGCATAACAACACCGATTCTATCCCAGTCTATACCATACAGTCTCTGTTACTGTTGCTTGCGCCTATTCTCTTCGCTGCATCCATCTATATGATCCTTGGTCGGCTAATTCGAGTCCTTGACGGCCAGTCACACAGCCTTATCGGGACAAATTGGATAACGAGGATATTTGTCGGAGGCGATGTCCTCTGCTTCATGACGCAGGGTGCCGGTGGTGGGTTGCTATCTCAGGCAAAGACAAAGAAGGATATGAACACGGACAACAACATTATCCTCGGTGGTCTGATTCTACAAGTCGTCGTCTTCTGTTTCTTCGTTGCCGTTGCAGTTGTCTTCCACCTCCGCATGCGTAAACGGCCGACTCAGGCTGCGATTAGTGGACCACTAGGTGGTGCCAAATGGTCGAGATTGCTCATCGGATTGTATATCACCAGTGTGATGATCGCAGTCAGAAACCTGTTTAGGGTGATCGAGTATGGCCTTGGATTTGGGAACTACCTGATGAGTCACGAGGTCTTCCTTTACGTGTTTGACGGCCTGTTGATGATTGTAGTGTTGGTTGTTTGTGTGATGTGGTATGATCCGGAGATTTCAAAGGGAAAGAAATCGAGGAAACACAATATATCTTACAGCATGGAGAGTGCTGAAGGAGTGACTAACAACACTCAGCAGCAGACTGTCTCCAAGCAGACTATGCGACAAGAACAATCGGAGTCGACCAGACCTTGGAGCTGAACTTGCTGGAGCGCTCTGCTACGAAGTCTCAGGAATGCCCGTAATGCCTGCTTACTTGTAAGACCGGAGGGGCTCTCAGGCAATGTGGAATGGAATGTGAGAAGAGAGGGAAGGAAGACATTTGGTTTTAATGAGCAGGTTTGTGCTGCATTTTATTTGCAACTATAGAATTTAGAAGCGCTGGCGTGTCGGTTCGCGACACATATCGGGTTCGGGCTTCTGGATTTCATTCTAAAGGGGTAATGTTTTGAGAAACGCCTGTGATAGACGTCAGATAGACGGCTGCAAAGAAGAGAGTGTCGATGCAATAATGCTACGGTAAAATTATATTTATGGATTTACCCTGTTATTCAGCACACTTAACGCTCCGATATCGAAGCTCCTGATCGAAAAGTTCTTGTACGCACTAACATGTGCACAAACTCTACTCCACAAAATATTTGATGTCTCTTCAGCATGGCTGTTGAGTCATTGCGCCATCCGATCTTATTGTCAGATCAATCTATACTTGATTCAGGAAATTTCCGGTTCCCATAGAAGTGTATACAATTCTTACACTCGACAAGACATATTCGACTCTGCCGGTTGGGCCATTACAAAAATCTTGAACTGCTGTTCTCTACCTCGACGAATTTCCCCGATTTGCGGACCTGCCTCTCAAGGATCACGTGAAGGCTTCACCAACCAGACACCACCAAAGGAGATTGTCACCATGCCTACCAGAGAAGAAATCTCCTACTTTGGCGCGGGGCCAGCACCCCTTCCAACCCCTGTGATAGAGGAGTCAGCAAAGGCTTTAGTCAACTACGAGAATACAGGTCTCGGTCTTTCTGAAATCTCCCATCGTTCACCCACCGCCAACAAAGTCTTGGCTGATGCCAAGTCCGCTCTGGCCACGCTCTACGACATCCCGACGGAAGGTGACGATGGATATGAGATTCTATTCATGCAGGGGGGTGGTACGGGTGAGTTCAGTGCCAGTGTGCAAGGCTGTGTTGGATGGTGGGTTGAGCGACGACGACGAAGAGCTGTGGCTGAGCTTGGTGAGGGGAAAGATGCGGATGTGCTGGAGCGTGTGAGGAAGGAGATCCAGCAAGATTTGAAAGTTGATTACCTTGTGACGGGAAGCTGGAGTTTGAAAGCTAGTCAGGAGGCTAGCCGATTGATTGGTAGCAGGTATGTCAATGTTGCGATTGATGCGAGGAAGAGCAACAATAGCAAGTTTGGTCTCGTTCCGGCTGAGAGTGAGTGGAAGTTGAGTGATAAGAAGAATTCGGCTATGGTCTATTTCTGCGATAACGAGACGGTGGATGGAGTTGAGTTTCCAAACTTTCCGGAAGTGCTGAAGGGGAGGGGTGAGGACGATGGTGTGGTGGTCGCGGATATGAGCTCTAATTTCATGAGTCGAAAGATCAATGTGAGGGATTATGGTATCATCTTTGTGAGTCAAGAAGCTTTTTGCATCGTCGTTTCAAGTGTACTAACCGAGTATTGTAGGGCGGAGCACAGAAGAACCTTGGAATCGCTGGCATCACCGTTATCATAATCAAAAAGTCTCTCCTGGCGTTGACACCGTCACCAGTTTTCCTACAACAGCTCTCAGACGTTCTCCCGTCAGCGATCCCACCGATCATGTTCGACTTCGCCACCATCGCTACGAACAACTCTCTATACAACACGCTTCCTATATTCAACCTCTATATTGCAACTCTGGTCCTGCAGTCTCTCGTCGCAACATTCGCGGAGAAGAAAGTCTCAGGTCAAGAAGAGCTTGCTAACAAAAAAGCAGAGCTCATATACACCACACTTGACCAATATTCCGATACATACCATGTCGTGCCCGACAAGAGTGCTAGATCACGAATGAACATCTGCTTCAGAATAAAACCTAAGCAGGATAGTGGCGCTGAGCCAGGGAAATGGGACGAGGCAAGGGAGAAGGAGTTTTTAGCAGGCGCAGAGAAGCAGAACTTGACGGGATTGAAGGGACACAGAAGCGTTGGTGGTATGAGAGCCAGCAATTATAATGCCGTCAGCATGGCGAGCGTGCAGAAGTTGGTGGCTTATTTGGTGCAATTCGCTGAGGCGTAACCAGAGCGTTGGAAAAGGTCCAGAGAACAAAAATACGTATACGTACCATCGAAAAGACAAGAATGTTGGTCCTGCTTCATAAGATAGATTTTTGGGCTATAAGGTTAGAGGGATCATTCAAAGGTCGTAGTAGAGACACGAATTCAATCTCTCTTGAGCAACTGATAATACGAATTGAGAAAGGGGTGGTCAGCCCATTAGCCTCGACTCAGCCTTGTTTGTTAGGTGGTCTATCACTCTTTAGTTATGAAATGGGGCGCGACAGACTGCTGTTTTGAGTCAACTGCGGGCTTCAACACGCCGATGATAGGGCAACTCAAAGTTCGACCACGCCGTTGACGGCGCTGCATCATGCCATCATTCCCGAACACGCGGCGGACTTTGCGTTTCGTCCATTCATCCAATTGCATAACTGCTGTTTAGTTTGGTTTCTCGAAATTCAAGGCCCTGTCGTCGATCTACTCGAGGTTCTCTCGATCGGCTTGGACCAAGACATTAATATTCCACTCCGATCTTACATTACCATTCTTAAAAGTCCAGCATATATCCATGATTTACTCCCAAGTTCAGAGTCGCATCTCCTTGCTTGACTCGTGTCGTTCCCGCATAGCGATGATAACAAGCAGCAATCAGTCACAATCGAATTCACAATTTCGCCATTTCGACGTTTCATAACTGCGAGCGAATCTGTCCTGCGACATCGTCTTCGCGATCGCATCTTAACAATTCGTCTAAATGGCTACAAAGCCATCAGCGCGAGGATATCCTCTTGAGTACACACGAGAAGGCAAGCCGCGATTTCATGGTTGTGTCAAGGTTGCAGAGTACGACTACATTTGCAAATTGGGCGAGGGTACCTTCGGTGAAGTCTCCAAGGCAAGGTCAAAAAAGACGGGCCAAGTTGTTGCGCTGAAGAAGATATTGGTGCACAACGAAAAAGATGGCTTTCCGATCACAGCGCTCCGAGAAATCAAACTCCTGAAGGCTTTGAGGCATCCGAATGTCCTTCAATTGGTTGAGATGGCTGTAGAAAGACCCAAGGACGTCACCAAGAAGTCGAATATGTTTATGGTCACGCCTTACATGGACCACGATCTCTCCGGAATGCTCAAGAATCCACGTATTCAATTCTCCGAACCGCAAATCAAGTGCTACTTGAAGCAGCTTTTAGAAGGATGTAAATACCTACACGAGAGCAAAATCTTACACAGAGACATGAAGGCTGCCAATCTCTTGATCAGCAACAAGGGCATATTGCAAATCGCAGATTTTGGCCTCGCCCGACCATACGACGATGCGCCTCCTCAGCCTGGAAAAGGTGGAGGTGAAGCCACAAGATCATATACTACGTTAGTTGTGACAAGATGGTACAGACCACCGGAACTGCTCCTTCAGCTCAGAAATTACACCACAGCAGTCGACATGTGGGGTGTAGGCTGCGTGTTTGGAGAAATGTTTAAACGGAGGCCGATATTACAGGGAGACTCGGACCTCGCTCAGGCCCATTTAATATTTGCTTTATGCGGTTCACCGAACGACCAGTCTATGCCCGGGTGGAATTCATTACCTGGGTGCGAAGATGTTACTGATTGGGGTGACAAAAGATCGACTATCAGGCAGACATTCAGGGAACTGAGCCCAACTGGTATATCGTTGTTGGAAGAATTGCTTAGACTTGACTGGCGGACCAGAATCAATGCTATTGATGCGCTCCAGCATCCCTACTTCCATACACCTCCGTTACCAGCTCGGCCAGAAGATCTGCCTGTAATGGAAGACTCGCACGAATTTGACAAGCAAAAACCAAGGGAAGATCGGAAGCCACCTCCAGCCCCTGCAGGTGGTCAGGTTGGCATTGGTCCACAGAACGAGTATGGCTTCCAAGATCGATCACGACCGTATGATAGACAGGCCGGCCGAGATGGCAGACCCGCGTATGCGAACGGCGCACGAAGGCCTGCTCACCACGGCCAAAATGGAGACTACAACAATCATAGAGGTCCTCGGCCCCCTCGTAACAACGATAACTACGACCACAGCTATCGACCACCACGCCATTATGATGACGTACCATATGATAGAGACCGAAGACCCCCTCAACAGCACTACGACGACTCATACCCACGCAGACCACCGCCAGACACAAGTCTCCCTCCACGACCGCCAGCGCCAGAAATGGAGCCTCACCACAACGGAGCTCCACCAGCATACCGAGATCGAGACGAAAGACCACCTCCTCGTCGTGCGCCCCACAGTGCAGAAGGCGGACGTCCACCAGCAGACCGCCAACCACCAGCAGTAGACACCTACATCCCAAACTATTCCAGCGCCGATCCGCACGCCCGACCACCGCGCAATGCTTTCCGGCACGGAGTTCAAGGTCAGCCAGGTGAACCCAACAACAGTCGACGTCCTCCCATGCCGTCCCGCGACGATAGCAGTCGTCCCGTATCAAGAGACGACCATGCTCCTCCCCGCCGTGCTTCGGCCGAATATGACGATGTGCTACCCTACGACGAGCAACCGAGTGGTGAGCCTTATATACGACGTGGGCCGTCTTCGGTGGGGAGTTATGAGCGTAGGAGGACGAGGAGTCGAAGTCCGGTGAGAGAGAGGATACCTGATAGAGAGCGCGAGAGGGAGTATTATGGAGCGGGGTCGAGACGATAGCATCGAGCGCGTATTCGTACATTGGGTGCTGCGTAATGCGATGGGGTTTTGAGCAGCTGGCGATGAGTCGGTTGCGATGGTCAGGGAATGAGAGAAATGTATCGAACGCTTTAAGACATGTTTAGACACGGCATGATTTGGCTTAGCTGACACGAACACTGAAGTCGTGACGAGTCAATTGCCTTCGTTTCTATTGGATCAGTATCCCTATGTACTATTACATGCATGATATTATTGAACAAGTGTGAGCAAGCAGTAGATACCAGAGAAAGGAATTGGGTCATCATTCAAATAGCATAGGAAGGAAAGAAGAAAGGAACGGAAGCAAGGCGTTGATTCTTACGTACTCGGTTTTGGATGGGTGCATACGAGTCGTTGGCATCGGTTGATTGGTACGTACTGTAGAGCAGCGAGACTGATGAAATGAAGTGGTGGAGGTTTTAGGGAAATTACCCATATTGAGGTATTTTGCTCATTCATACTCAGGAACATATTTCTTGATTTACGAGTATGTGTTTCAACATCCTTCTTGTGGAGGCGGAATTTGTGCTTTATACTTACTTCGTACTACAGTAGTGGCTACAGGTGGTTTGTTAGACTCGTGAGGATGGAAAGTGATGAAGTACGTATGTATGTACGTACAAATATAATGTACCTGCATCTACTTTACATACATACACATGAGTACGTAGGTATGTATATAAGTGAAACAGTACTGTACGCAATGAATCTATTTTACCTCATCAGTGAATTCCCATTACATGTAGACTTCAACTAGTTTTATAAGTAACACTTCGCATCCGTTGTCGACGACTGCTTTTTTACTTCACACTCCGAGTGAGTAACCTCCGCACTGATTGCTTTAAGTACCCTAGAGTACGTACTAGTAGATCAACATGAACAGCCTCTTGTACGGACAAAACTCCCACCATCCCGATACACTCTCATCTACATCCGTACCTAGCTAGCGTAACGCACACACTGAGTAAGTACCCTGGTTCATTGGAGCAGACCCATCGCCTCGACGTCTCGAAGCAGCTTTTCTAGCTCACTGAGTCTCTTGCGTTTGCCTTTACTTGTGGTGTTGGCGTTGAGCTTGACATTGGCCTTCGAAGGCGGGGTTGAATGGAATTGTGATTTGGCTGGGGCGATTTTAGGGCTTCGCCGTGTTCTCGATGGTGATGGTGATGATGGTGGTGATGATGGAATGCGTTCGTTCGCTTTGGTGTTTGCTTCTAGTAGTGCTGCAGCCCTCAGTTCTGGATTGGTGGTGGGAGAGCGGTGCTTTGACTTCTTGTTTGGGGTGGGGAGGGATAACAGCTTATCCGTGAATCTCGAGGGGTGGATATTGTAGACATTATTGTTGATTGTGTTCTGCTTCTTTTGGTCTACTAGTTTTTTCCAGGCTGACAGTCTGGGTTTCTTGGATAGAGGTGCGTTAGGTGTTTCTGGGAAATGTTCGAGCGGTCTTTTGAGGGTCGGAACCTTCTTGGTTGGGTTGCAAGGTGGTATTGTGGGTGGTCTAATGGGGTTTGGTGGTGTTGATAGATGTATCGTGGCTGTTGGTGAAGATCTTAGTCCTTGGCGACGGGTGAATTTGGTGGTAGGTGTGGCTGACTCTGGTTGGGAAGGTCGCTTGAGGATTGATTTTGGAATGTATTGGTGAGTTTTGATGTTGTGAGGGGAGTGCTTGTCGGATGACTCATCATCGGCTTGGGATGCTGTTGTTGGACTGATTATGTGCACAGTCTTCACGTTTGGCTTTATGCGGATGGTTGTTCTGTGGAGCGGTGTAGGAGAATCGTATTCGAAAGAGTCGGAGCCCGACGAACTGGATAGGGAGACATCCTCTTTCTTGACCATATAGGAGCCATGGCTCCGCAACTGAGTGTTGCAGGTTAATCGAGATTTGGTGTGTAGTGCTTGCATCTCCTTGTTTCTGCGCTGCTGCTTAGCCTGGTGCATGCTGGTCCTTGTAAAGAGAAGCTCGAGTTGTATTGAAGTCTTTCCTGAATGAGATTTGAAATGTTGATCGTGAGAAACTGTACCTGAGGTATCTGGTCGTCAACCGGGACAATGTCCTTTGTCTGAATAGTTGATACCACTGCTTGCGGATTTCGTGGTACACTTTGGATACATGGCGGATGCTGTGCCATTGTCCACCTGCGATTTGACAAAGAACGAAGCCAGGAGTAACGTTCCTTCCCTCCCATTCATTCTTTGATAGCCACATCCACATCTTCCGATTTGCTGCTCTCGTAGTTTTGCTTCAATTTTGCCATTTTCTCAGCAACCCTGTCATAGCAGTCGTGACCGAGCGGAAGTCTCAAATTCTCGACCTTACCCAATTCCTCCTTTGTTAAACCTCGTTGGACGTTCTCGACAATCCTCTCTGCGGCTTTGACTGGATCACCTTGCTGTCTACCATTCATGTCCTCAAATCGCTGCAGCATGATGTCTACGACGTTGCTTCTGTATGCTTCAGAGACCGGTTGGGTTTGCACTGCACCACTTCCGAGAAAGTTGGTCCTGAAGATACCAGGCTCAACAATTAAGACTCGAATACTAAATGGAGCGACTTCTTGACATAACGATTCTGACCAAGCTTCCACAGCAAACTTGCTGCTGGCGTAAATTGCGCAAGATGGTGAGGCCGTAAGGCCTGCTACCGAGCTCATGTTGACAATGGTCCCTGATCTTTGAGCTCGCATGATCGGCAGAACTGCTTGGCTGACACGTATGAGACCCCAGAAGTTGACCTCGAACTGAGCTTTTGCTCTATCTTCCGCAATCTCCTCTGCTGCACCGAATATCGAGTAACCGGCATTGTTGATGAGAACGTCGATTGTGCCGAAGATCTTGGAAGCTTCTTCGATTACAGTAGAAATTGTGGTCGCACCTGAGGTTACATCCAGTGTCAACCACTTACCTTTGGAGGTAGACTCGACCTCCTTGACCAGATCAGGTGTGCGAGATGGATTTCGAGAGGTAGCGACAACATTGTCACCTTGAGCAAGGATGGAGCGCACGAGAAGGAGTCCAAAACCAGAAGAGCTGCCGGTAATGAGCCAGGTTTTCGGCAACCTCGACATTTTGAGGACTCTCTGCTCTGAACCACGTCCGAAACTGTAATCACACGTACAAAAAGGTTCACAGACCCTACAAATGTGATTGGAGCTGGATGATACTATCAGTGGCATCACAGCAAGTACGTACCTGCGTATGTACATCTGCGAAGAACTCCGGGCTTTGCCTCGGTCCTACTTGGGGAATAGAACTAGCCATGGTTATGTGCCAAAGGTGCCGTTAGAGTGTGGGACCTACGACAGGAATGTCAGCACCATGGTTCTGAATTAGCCAGACCGTACCACCGATCTTAACTCCTTCCGAGCTACATGTGAGTGACAATGCATTGACCAGCGAACTGAAGCTGGCAGTACAACAGCCGAACTCCAACACCATCTCGATTACGTATTCAACCAAAATCCCAACCAGCCCGAGTGCACGCGCCTAACAGCTGTCTCCCAGGCATCAATCAGAGGCAATAGGCTGCACCGGATATCAACGTCCTCAAGACCTTTCGATTATTGCAAGCCTATTGCGAGGAATGGTTGTGTGTAACGTTAGCAACATAAACAACTTCCTTTCGTTAGCACAACATTTCCACACTCGCGCCGGGAGTACTACGTACGAACGCACATCCATATACACGCAATATGTGTAGATGGTTGAAGGCCAAAAGAGACAAAGCTGTATGGTACGTATGTACCTAGGAACGTATGTACTTACAGTCCGCCACTGCTTCGCGAATGCCACAGTCTTCAGTGCTTTGTCATCCCTGGTTTACGTTCTAGGGGGGTGGAAAACCAGTAACTGTAATTGTGGTTGCTGACTAGAACGATTGGTGTTCGCGAGACCTTAGAGTTAGTGAAGCAGTGGCAGATGGTTGTGATACCTGTGTACGTACGTACGTACGTACGTACCCACAAGCTTCCAAACGACGGCAATGCAAGCTTTTACAGCTGCGTATCTGTGCTTGTTGGTCGTGCCTCTTGGACACGCATTCGCTTCGAACCTGCGAGTTTGGAGGGACGTTTTCGACATACGACGATCATGTGGTGTACGTACAGCTGTTGGTTACGTACGTACACGTATCTACAGTACGTAGAATTCAGCGCATTCGTATAATACATACGTACTGTCACATCGTACGTAGGCAGTGATTGAATGATACGTACGTACCTGTATGTACCTATGGATGTACATACGTACAATACGTGAGTACTTGGATGAACACATGCTGGCTGAATGTAGTACAATATGAGCAAAATTCGTTGTGCCAGGTGGAGCGTCATCACGCTCGTGGAATTGAGATGAAGCCCAGATGTGTCTAGGTCAGGTTGCCACAAAAGGTCTTCTAGTTGCAGTAAGGCCGACTGCCAGCACAACCCTGCCCACCTGGTGTTATTCTCTTGAAAGGCACGCGTGCCCTCCAAAATTAAATACTGGAACTCTCGCTCTAGTAAACATGTCTCCGTGGATGATGTAGTCCAGTGGAGGCTGATCATGTCGGAAACGCACAGACCACTGTCCTTGCCACCTCGCAAGAGCTCCTGGGGGCATGAACAACTCGGCAGCTGCAGTGGTTAGCAAGAAGACAATGTGAACGCGTATATTTGTTTGTGTACGTACATGTACTGTGTACAGTGAGTATTCATGTGTCTGGTTCGTTGGCACAAAACACATGGTCTCCAGCCACGTACAGACCAGGGCAACATCCTTGGCGCTGGATGGTTCAGTTCCTCACAACACGCCGAAGATTTTCATCATCTCCTTGACCTTCATCTCCTCAAGCAGCTTTCCAATTCCCGCGGTTTCTGGCACGTACAAATTGCCGATGTAATCATCATGTCTGTCAAACGGACAATTTGTTTTACCGTTAGGCCGATCAAGGAGATAATGACACAGATGTAGAGACATGTGGTGTGCGAACTTGACATGGCCAGTTTGTGTCAAACTGAACTGCGGAAGTGAAGAGGCAGTCTCTTCTTCTGGTGTCTGCTGATAATCTTGATCTCTAAGCCAACCCGCCGTATCGACGATAAATGTTTTTCTGTCTCCGATATGCCATTTCAACTCGTTGATAACCTTGCTTGTAGCATGGTGTAACAGAGTTCTCATCAGTTGAGTACGGGTAGAAACCAGAGATGACGGTAGCGGCTGAAGCACTAGGAAAATTGGAACTGTAGATGGTGCGGAATTGTATAAGAAGCTTTCGTCGACGGCCATCTCCGGGGTGGTCTGCCAGCTCAATCTGGTGGGTCGATAGGGATGATGAAGAGTACATTGTACGCCGAATTGTTTGAATGAAATTCGAATATGTTCTGCCAAAGTCGTCCATGAAGCGATCTACTTCGTGTTTGCTGCGAGGTGCTGAGTCGAGGAATGCTGCAATGTCCGCTATACCGAGAATCAGAATTAATCCAGCAGGGGAAACGATGGTGTTGGGTGAAGAGCCAAATGACCACAGTCGACGGTAGAGATCTGTCCCTGGCGAACCTGCGCGGAAGAATATTTCGGTAGCCATTGGTGCTATTTGGGTAGGGTTCTTCGTCTTCACATTTTGACATTGCCGAGTGATGCACGAGGATATAGGCACCGGTACCACCGACACTGTTGTGTTGACAAACTCGTGTTCTAGTAGCAGGTTAGACCAGCTGAATGGCCATGAAGCATCAGAAGAAACGACCTTCTCTGTGCCGGCGCCGCCGCAAAGCATCGTAGAGGGAGCGATAATCTCAATCAATTGTCTACGTCTCTTAGCAGTTTGGTGTTCATGGGATGACGCTGGTCTATTCTCGTCCTGTAGATGCGCTTGATCAACCAATTCTACCCTGGCTGTGGGGTGTAAGAGGTAGCCACCCTGATCAACCCATATCCCTTCAAATTGCATAGTACTCGGTACTAGCTGTTCACAAAGAGTGATCTTGAAGGTGTGAATGTTGGCCTGATCGAGCGACCGCGCGATTGTGACGATTCCGGTGACTCTTTTGTGGTATTGTACATGGGAAGATGAATTTATTGAAACAACAATGTTGACAGGACCTGATCTCTTCGAGCGTGTCTTCGTCGGTGTCAAGACTAGTTGGCTCTCCATGTTGCCTTTCTCGGTCCGCTCGAAATTATGGTCCGCTGGTGAGGTATTGTTAAGAGCAAGCTGCACTGATGTGGTATTGTGGACTGTAAACATGAGACTCGTTCCTGGTCTGATTGTCAACAATACTGAAAGCAAATCAAACCATGCGTACCCGTAAAGCTAGCTTGATATGCTCTGAGGCTGGGTGACTGGGTCCATCTTCCACTATACTGCACAGTATTAGAGTCTGGTCCTTGTGAAGATTTCAGGACGTTACCTCTATGCCATGGTCACTACCAGGAATGAATGTATGGTGCCGCGAGAACCATCTCTGAAGAAGTGCCGTCTTGAGCGCACGACGATTGTACTGTAGAGACTGTGCATTGATTGCTGGGAGGTATGATGTGAAACCCACAAGTAGGACACTGACAAACAGGGATATGATGAGGATGTAGTGTCGCATGGTAGCCTTGGTAGTGGAAACGGAAGTACTGGTGTTGGAACTGGAAATATTCTGCGTGTTGCGATGATGGATTCACAGAACTCGGAAGGGCTCTGGGATGAAACGAACCTCTTCACTCCAAGACGTCTCAACGAACACCGGTAACGAGCCCGAGTCAAGAAGCGACCACTGCAATGGCAGTGGCAAGCAGCCACATTGGGCAGACCCACCGTTCGCAATATTTGACATCAGCTACAAGTGTGAAGATTAGTAGGCTATCTGTGATCGAACTTGTCGAATTGCTATTAGATTGCTACATAGTCACAAACGTACACTGAGCAGTCCCCGTCCTGTGCAAAGTCTACCTTAAGGTAGCTTCCACCGGTGCTGTATGCTCCGCTTGAGGTACGCTCGCCACCATTTCATTGTCCGCTCGTCGTTGATTTTCGATTGGTAGAATACATAGACGCAACTGTTGCAAGATTGTCAGTCAAGAATGATAGTTCGATCCATTTCTCGTGTTCTCCGGTCCAACGACAAAGAATGCGACGGTGGAAAACGTGCTAGTGGCTGCCAGTTGCAGAGGTTAAAACTTGATATCAATATGGTTTTATACACGTGTGGACAGCTTGTCTCTCAAGATGTATGTCCCTTGGCCGTCAGATCTAACCACAGCAACGAAAAGTGTACCCTATCTTGTGGGGCGAATTGCCAAAAAGTAATGTAACCACGACTTGTATGTGCTGTTAAGAAGTTCAACCTCACGAGTGCGTACTATCACGTGAAAGTTGTCATCTTCCATCATGGACCTAAGAAAGTCAAAGCGGATTTGGTATTTTCACTGCCTGCTTAGCTAGTCACAGTTCGACCAAGGATAGAACGCAGGTGCTGTCCGGCGAAGCGGTAGTGAGCTGTACAATTAGTGATGGTCCAGAACTCATTATGGAACTCCGAATGTAGGATTAGCCACCGAGCACTGATGAGAAGAAATGGTGAGCGGGGAGAGTTGAGAAGACGAGAGTAACGACAAGCGACAACACGGCTTGGTTTTGACAAACTTGGGTGGGGGTGGCAGACTTCACTATGATACTACATATGTACTAATCAAGGTGTTGAAGATGAGAACAAAATGGACGTTGTTCTCCATGCGAAGCAACCGCCCCTTTTACCAAGGCGCTACCACAGTCATAATGCTTTATACGAGCGGCTAGATCACATATTATTGTAATACTGCACAACATGAATGGTTGTTATCAACTCCAGTATTATCAGGAATCCAATCACATCTTTATTGACGTACAGATACATAAGTTGAAGTCCATTGAGACGTCTCGGTCCACCAACTTCATTGGGTGGAGCACGACTCAAAACAATATGGTCATTCAATGAATTTCAGCACCAGGTATAAACAGATCACCTGATTAATTGACTTTTTATATGTTGGTATTCACCACCGCTACCGAAACGAGCGGTATTCGTTTGTTACAACCGATTTGGTAAGCTATTGGGTAGTGGAAAATCTTCCAGCTTGCCCCGAGACTCGTGAAAGCGCTTAAAGCTCCCAGTTGTATGACTCTTCCATCTCGTCAACGAGAGGTGCAAGAGCCTCTTTAAATTCCTCAACTGAGAGGCTATCGTCAGCGACGATAGCAGCAGCACCAGGCTGCTTTGGTGGGATAAGAACGTTGCTGATAGCATGGATGACGCCGTCAGCAGCAATGCCGTCACTGACGGTTACACGAGTGAAACCATTTATCTTAATGGTGATCAATCGTCCATAGCGAGCAATGTCGACGCTGAGTTGCTTGCCTTCAAGCCCGGTAGGAAGGTCAATGTGGTACAAACCCTTTGGAATATTGTGAACTGGGAACGAAGAGGTTTCCTCAGTCCTATAAATAGCATCAGAGTAGAGAGTGATGTCGTCAGCTGCGTGGTACAGGATGAGCGCCCTGAGATATTTCAAACCGTGTTCGCTGAAGAGGAAGGCATTAATTCTCGGTCCCAAAAGTCGGAAGGCGAAGTTGGAAGGAGCGAACAATGTACCACCATTGTGAGCACTCGTGTCATTGAAAACTTCGTAGAGACCTAGGATTAGGTTAGCTAGCCATTTTTCTAAGAGATACTTCAACAATTACCTGTCTTGTGGAGAGCGAGCTCAAGAGTGGAGAACTCTCCCGGGAGGAAAGAGATGATGTCCACTACCTTAGGAGGAGGCAGAAGAATGGAGTCGATGCCATGGATGACACCATTGGTACCCATGATATCGGCAGCCACGACACGAGCATAAAAGTTAACAGTCAAGCCCCTGAACCCAATTTGGGTAGACAGTCTCTGGGGGACATCTTTGATGTATTCTGCTTCGAGGGCAGTAGGGATAGTTCGGGTGACAAGAATTTTTCCAGCTGGGTAGAAATCAGGGGAAACGTGATAGGTCAAGATCCTCTCGAGTTCTTTCTTTGATGGCTTTGGGGCATGTTTCGGGATCTTCTCGAATGCTCTGTCTGTAGGTGCGAAAACGGTGTAGTTTGCCTTGGTGCCATTCAACATCTTGACGAGATCGGGATACTCGTCAAGGAGCTTGGCCAGACGTGTAGTGTATTTGCTCTTGGAGATCAACTCGTACACAGTCTGGTTGACTCGGTGGTGTGGCCTTCCGTGGCCCGGTCGTCCATGATGTGGTGGGCAGTGGTGCGGTGGACCATCATGGGGTGGACCGTGGTGAGGAGGACCGTCATGGGGAGGGCCATCGTGAGGAGGACCATGGTGTGGACCATCATGATGAGGAGGGTGTTCTATCACGTCTTGATCATCCTCGATCTCGGCGAGCCAAGCATCAGCTGCGAAGGCAGTCTGGAACTTCTCATCGTACTTGATGGCCGTGTCATAAGCAGCGTCGTATGCAGTATCAAAAGCATTGTCCAGTGCGTGTTTAGCAGATCCTGCTGTCTTCTTGACTTGGTCCTTCAGATCAATCCACTCACTCCAGAGCTCATCACTGGATGGGAGCTTGTCCCAGACAGTCTGAGAGTCTTGAATCTTCAGTGAACGAGCGGTTTCTGCGTCAGGAATGACGAAGGACGAAGCAAGAGCTGCCAGAGGCAGAAGTGAATGAAGCTTCATGGTTACTGACAATCTAAACTGGTTGCCAGGTGTAGTGAGCAGTAGGAAGGACCGACAGGGTGCGCAGGCAACACCATATATCAATACTGGAAGCTAGGTGGAGGCCGCGTACGCTTATGGCGTGGCTCCGATGCTTAAAGTGATGATGCGGTGAATCCGAGGTATGGCGTAGACGAGGGCCAATTGAGTCTTTGATTGGGAGGCCCACGTGGTGGGGGAAACCTCACCTCGCCAAGCTTGCTTACGCAAGAACAAGCCTTTTGGAGGCCTTGTTCTCCGCAATCTGAAAGAGCTGTACAGTAGAAACCTTCACGTTCAATCGTCCCATCACTGCACCGTAGATGATCATGGCTGTTTGTATGTTCTGACGCATCATGCTGCCAAGTACCTACTTGCCTGTCCGCAACAGATGAGCAACACTTCAACTCATCTGAAAGGAAACGGTACACGCGTGCAGCTTCTGAATTCTGCAACGTCGTGCGACCAGTAAGTACAGGATACAGATTGGCAGTAGAAGGATGCGTGAATTTGGAGTTGTTCTGGTGCGACATAGTCATGGTGCAAGCTTATAGCAGAAGTCGGCCTTGTTGCGAGAAGAGTATAGAGGTGAGCAATGTATATGGTCGATAATGAGGACTATTCATGTCAAAAAGAGATGGAAAAGTGCAGGTGCAAACGCCGTAGTCGCAGTGACTATCTTGCACTCAGGTAGGTAGGTACCTGTTGTTGCTAAATGTTTTTGCTGTCATCATTCCTCCTCGAATGCTTCGCACCTGCCCTGCACCTGCCCTGGGGAAGCCTCATTGCCATTGTTCGTCCTTCAAAGCGCTGGCGGACACGACCACACGATCTCTACTCTCGCTCTTTTCTTCAAGCTCAGTGACTCGGATTCGAGAGGAACAGACTTCGCGATCACATCTTTTGGTTTACGGTTTTTGGTCTTTGGCACGGTTGCTATCTTGGTTAGGTTAGCAACCGCACTGTCCATCTTTTTGATTGAGGAATGCCCAAAGGTGACCAAAACAAACAGTCTTTAAGTCTAGACAACTGAGTAATGTCCGCATTGAACATTCTACGATACCACTAATAACCAACAACTAGTTGGAAGACAGTATCTAAGTCTTCAAGCAGTATATCGCATACACACACAGTCTTTCCAAAGGATACCTGCGACTATTTTCGCTTGTCTCGCACATTCTTTTACCACAATCTGCACACTTGCAACGTCGTCCGCACTCCCGCAGTTCATATGACAAGACCGATCACCGCAGTATCCGCGTTGGAGTGAAGAGGGAATTTGACTTACAATGCGATGGAACAAACAGTGCGGACACCAAGAAACACGGCGGGAAGAAACCCTTTAACTGAACGCCAACCACGCGTCCGACAGTCTTCAGTCCACTCCAAAGCATCTGAATACTCCAAAGGCGCGTCCTCAACACCGATTCCTCACCATGAATCGCTCTATCCGGAAAACAACCTTTCAGTCATCACCAAGTCCCAGCCTCCCTCTGTGCTTGCTGGCAACAAACGTGTGATTGCCATTGCTGAGGATGAGACTGCCACGAACAAGCGCGCTTCGCAGATATCAAACGCTTCTACCATCTCCACTACGAAGGGGAAGCGAAAGACACACATTGGACCATGGCAACTCGGAAAAACTCTAGGCAAGGGTGCTACAGGAAGAGTCAGACTGGCGAAACACGCCTTTACTGGTCAAACAGCAGCAATCAAGATCGTCTCGAAAAAGTCGGCCGCTATGGTTCAAAGCGCAAGCATGGCCCAGATGGACAATGACACCACTCTCCACGGCAATATTGGAGGCACCAGAACGGTGCCTTTCGGGATCGAGCGAGAGATTGTCATTATGAAGCTGATAGAACATCCCAATATTATCAGCCTCTACGATGTTTGGGAGAACAGAGGGGAGCTTTACTTGGTCCTTGAGTATGTTGAGGGCGGTGAGCTCTTCGATTATGTCATGCGTAATGGGGCTCTACCTGAATCTGAAGCTGTTCGCTTACTACGACAGCTGATCGGAGGACTATCCTACTGTCATCGCTTCAACATATGTCATCGAGACCTAAAGCCCGAGAATCTCCTTCTGGATCAGGATCACAACATTAAGATTGCCGACTTTGGTATGGCGGCCTTGCAGCCAAATGGTAAGTACCTAACCACTTCCTGTGGAAGTCCTCACTACGCTGCTCCAGAAATTATCAAGGGAAAACAGTATCGAGGTGATGTTGCTGACATTTGGAGTCTCGGCATCATTCTCTACGCCATGCTTAATGGCTTTCTGCCTTTCGATGGAGGAGATCTGCCAAGTACATTGCGGAAAGTAAGATCTGGCAAGTACTATCTATCGCCAGAACTGAGCCCGGAAGCTACAGATCTTATTCAAGGGATGCTACAGCAACGTCCTGAGTGCCGTATCACTATGGACGAAATGTGGAAGCACCCACTGCTAAGCAAGTACGAGAAAATACATGCAACGCTTGCAGCACCACACAAATTAGTCGGCCCTCCACCACCTCTAACGGCAGCCGATTGTG
>Ga0115842_100079_pt1 | contig 30020 bp, 27 predicted proteins | sample InSIn2SAF170_2_FD_83856 | JGI IMG/M metagenome (GOLD analysis project Ga0115842, IMG submission 83856)
TCCTGGTCGTGGTCGTGTGCGGTAAACTGTATGGTCAAAGCCGGCGTTTCCTTCGACGAAGCTGAAGATTGACACTATTGGATCAATGAGCTGACAGTCGATTACGTGCACGAAGAAGTCTTCCAGCTGTTTTCGACCCTGCACAACTGTATTCGGCGTTGGAAATGGCCCAGCCCAGAGGGCGTCCTCGTGGAAGAACGTGTCGAGTAGTAAGTTTAGATTTGCATCCTTGAAGGCTTGAATATGAAGCTCGTACTTGCCAGCGATGGCTGTGCGGAAGGCTTGGAGTGAGGTTTTGTCGACTGACGCCGGGTGATCAGCAATACTCATGGTGCTTGAGTATAGATAGGTCTTATATGTGCCGAAGTGTGTGAAGATCTAGAGATTGGGAAAATCACCAAGTCCCCAAACCTGATATACAGTATTGGAAGGCTTTAAACATGGTGGGGATTCCGCTCTACGTCCGCGTTTGCGGCTCCTTGAAGAGCCCATGCTCGTCTTTAGCGAGGTCAGGCATGCCCACATATCCATGTTATCTACCGAAAATGGCTGACTCATCTCTAGTAACATTAATGTAAGTTTATCTGGCCCAAGCTTGTAAAATTACTTGATGTGGAAAGGCCCCGACAATGCGGAGGTCAAGCTGGGGTTGCTGGCAATGTTGCCGAGAACGCGACCCCAGACGGGACGATAAACTTCCACCTTATAATTTCCACTTTGGGCAATTTTAACGTGAGGCTTCAGCTGTTTTGGCTTTCTGGCATGCGTCTCCTGTATTCCTCCTGGATACGGCAAAATCCAGGGCTGTCGCATCCAGCAGCAAATGGTTTGTTATGTATGCTCCTGGTGGGTATGCTGTTGCCGTTGCTCAAAGGTTACAAAGAAGAACCACCACTCTGGAATCGCCGTGCCAGTGAGCTTGCTCCCTCAAGTAAAGGTTGAAGTCAGTCTTGCTCGATCTTCGCCATTGCTGATGAGACTTGCCTTGACTTATCACTGTGGTCCCATCAGCTGAGAAAATGGCGATAGCATCATCTCGAACTGCCCGAGATGCTTTGGCGTTTATCAACGGCCGTGTCTACACGGTAGATGACTCTAGACCATGGGTGTCCGCCTTCATCGTGTCTCCCTCTGGTCATTTCAGCGCACTGGGCGATGATGAAGAGGTCATGAAGCAGGCTCGTGAACAGAAGCTTATTGTCTACAACCTCAGGGGTCGGTTTGTCATGCCCGGAATCCATGATGCTCACACTCACCTGTTGAGTGCCAGCCTTCAGCAGCTGAATGAAAGTGCTATTGGGTTCGATGCCAACGAGAAGACTTTGGCAGAGAAGGTAAAGGCAGGTGTCTGTGCCTGTGCATATGCACACGTTTGGGGTGACTGGATCATTGGTAACTTCTACTCGGCCGATCAGTTTCCCAATCAGAAGCCTGACCGTCAGTATCTGGATGACTTGTTCCCCGATCAACCTGTCATTGTGAGGGAGATGTCCTGCCACAATATCCTGGTGAACACAGAAGGTTTGCGAAGGGCGGGCTATGACTTGGCCGGGGCGAGTGATCCGCAAGGAGGCAGGTATATCCGTCGTGAGAATGGTGAGATAACAGGAGAACTTGTTGAAAGTGCTGCCACCAAGGCCTGGATGAGCCTACCACCACTTGCAGTCGCTCACGTCAAGAGAGCGATTCTGTACGGGATCCGGGCCAGTCTGCGGTACGGCATCACCTCTTGTCAGGAAGCGTCGGCCAATTCGGTTTACCTCGCCGCACTCCGCGAACTGGAACAAGAAGGACTCCTCACAATGGACATCCATACCCACATTGTCTACGCACCTGAGAACTTTGCTCTGGAAAGTTCAGCAAGTCTTCATGCCTTGCTCGACGTGGCTGACACGTTTCGAAGCAAGCACATCCACACCAACTTCGTCAAATTTTGGATGGACGGGGCGCCCTTACCGCCGCACTTCACGCAGTGCGATCTTGACAGCAGCGGACAACCAGACGAGAAGAGCTTGTTGATTGATCAAGATACGCTCTTCGAGGCGATCAAGAAGTACGACGCAAAGGGCATGACCTGCAAGATACATTGTGCCGGCGAAGGTAGTGCTCGCCGTGCGTTGGATGTTATTGCCGCGGTTAGGAAACTAAACCCCCACGCCACCCAGCATGAGCTGGCTCATTGCAACGCTGTGCACCCAGGTAAGTACCGCATCTGATGCTCAAGATGATATGTGGCTGACTACTTGGCTTGCCCAGACGACATTGCGCGCCTTGCGGAGCTTAGTGTGACGGCCGAGATGTCGCCCGCCATATTTCACGAGACGGGCCTGGTTTCAGCATTTCCACACATCTTCAAGTGGCCATTCAATGAAGTGCTAGCCTCGGGTGCCAAAATGACGATTGGATCGGACTGGATTCTTCCTCCAACACCGAGCCTCTTTGCTTCACTCGCAGCGATAGTGGACAAGATTGGCGAAGCAAACGCCGGTAGCAAAGAAGGACGAACTCCTCGCCAAGCCGGAGGTGAAGCTATATGCAAGATCATCACTCTTGGAGGTGCCGATGCTGTAGGGAGAAGTCACGAAATTGGAAGCATAACGCAGGGTAAAGCGGCCAACTTCATCGTCGTGGACAGGGATCTGAGTCAAGGTGAATTCGAGGGTGCGGAGATCTTACAAACTTGGTTTGAAGGCCAATTAGTCTGGAATGCGAATGCAGATGGTAGACATGACTTGTAAAACCAAATCGAATATACGACCACAAAAAAAGCCGATACCCGCAAATAGGTTATGTTTAGCACGTAGTGTAGATTTCCTAAGGTACTTGGTGCAACAAAGAAGTCACAGTCTGCATTAGCGTACACCCCACTATGAAGAACTGTTTTCCATGTGCTATTGGCACAAACGGGTGCATAAAATACCTTGTGCAGACCGTGACTTCTTTATTGCACCAAGTCACCTTTGGTGTTTGGATAGGAAGGTGCAGGTGTGCCCAGAGAACTTTTCGCCCCCAAATAACACGAACCAATCACTGTCTATAACCGTATCAACACCACCCCATCGGTTCTCCTTCATCTACTTGGTACGTACTGCACTCTACGGTTCATCATCCAAGATCGTTGATAGTCGTTGATGCCGTGACTTTCCCAGACTGGCAGCGGTCTCTGCTTCTGCTTACGGACACCGGCCCCATCATTGCGACAGCATCCTCGCGAGATTCTCACACGATGATACAATGACCAATGTCACAAAGGCGACTAAGCGATCGCGAGGTAAAGGATTCTTCAACTCTTGAACTACCACGAGCAGCGCATGTACTAACCGAACACAGGTGGTTGTACTCAGTGCAGGAAGAGGGTCAGTTCTTTACACAATGCTGCATGTTGCCACTCGCCTAACATGCTTAGCACTTTCGTTGCGATGAAGCTCGGCCCGAGTGCACACAATGTACCACGAGAGGCGTCAGATGCCCTGGCTATGTAAGAGAGTTACGCTGGTCTTCTAAACATCTTCATGGCAACCAAAATGACGTGGGAAAAGGCTCTTCGACTCTGCGACCAAATCTAACACCCACCACTTCCAGACCGGCTTCTTCACCAACGGCGACTTACGTATCGCCGGAAGCAGGAACTTGTCACCCTGACCGCCTCGGAGTTACCGAAGATGGTGATTCAAGTTCAGTCGGAAGCCTGATACCTGCCATCTCGCCATCGCACCACAATCCAGGAGCGCATCGAGACAGTATAGAACTTGGTAGCCCTTCAAGACCATCCCCGCAAACCTCGGAGAGACAAAGTTCTGCTGAACGATTTGTGCGTCCCATCCACAACGACACTATCTATGACTACCATCCTGGTCACTCGGTTCGAGACGAGTCCAACTCTATGCGGGAGCTGTGGTTTGATTTCACACTAGGTGAGGGGGAGTCCAGACGTTCGTCGTTGGGCGCTGCGAGGCTCGTGAATGCGGCGATGCACACCAGCATTGTGTTTCCGATACCCGATCGACCTCACGAACAAGGTTCGTCTCAACAGCTAAACATGCACGACAACGAGGTAACAAGGGTATTACCACAATTGATGAACCAGGTAGTGACACCAGACACTGAGAGTCGACTGTCTGCTACAACCGTCCAGGATGAGGTCCACAACAGTCATGAGTCTCGCTCTGTTCGCCCTTGGAGGGAAAGCACGCAATGTCGACTTTCTGATGGCACCGGAGGCACTCGCCTACCCAAACAACTTATATTTTCCACTGCGAGTCTCCTGCATCATTATGACTCCGTGATTTGTCGCATCAACTCTTGCTTCGATTCTTACAAGAATCCCTTTCGACATTTTCTGTCTACACCGTGTTTTCCTTCACAATTGATCTACAACTGTGCTTTGAATATGTCCGCAGCTCATCTTGGTTCCCTCAATCCAGAAATGAAGGTCGTGGCCCTGGATTATCAGACACAGGCACTATCGTCGTTGAAGACAGTGGTTGCAGGAAACGAGTCCAAATCACAAACACAAGATGGCTTCACTCCAGAAGGGTTGCAAGAGCTGGTCATCGCAGTTATTATGATTGGCATGAGCTCAGTGAGTTTTTCCCGCTAAACGATCGGTCCAAGGATTATCTGTCGCGTTACTGACCAGTATACTAGCCATGGCATGATCCGTCGTCCCTCGGTGTTCAACATCTTCACGGTGCTCGAATTTTCTTCCGCAAATGGTTCGCTCAAGCGAAAAACTCAACTTGTTCAGCATCTAGTGAAGCATATAGCGTCGACTGGGGGAGTTTTCTTGTGGGTACGATGGCCTATTGGGAGATGCTTTCTTCATTTGTGGTGGACCAGAGTCTCGAGGATCTGGAATACCTCACAGCGGTAACAGAATTTTTGAGTGACGGATCAGACAAAATGATTTGCCCCAATCCTTGGACGGGGGTATGCACCACTCTGTTCGTCGTTCTTGCGAGGTTAGGATGTCTTATGCGTCACAAGCGTCTGGTCCAACAGATTTCCCACATCACCAACACAACATCAGTGTAACGAGATCTCCATGAAAATCTCGTCCAGAAATTTCGGCTGATTGAGCAACAACTGTTGCATTACAGAGTCCCCGATGTTGATGCAATTGAGGATACTGCGGATCCAGACACAACAAAAGAAATTTTGAGAACTGTTGCTCAGGTTTATCAACTCACTGGTCTTCTCGAACTTTACACTCAAGTGCCGGAACTTTTTGATAGCAACAGCAAGGCGAGCGACCTCATTGGAAGTGACTCGAGCGAGAAGCCAGCTTCGACACACGACAAGGAATTTGAGCTTAATCACTTCGGATTTCGACTGGCCATCAGTATTTTAGCACTGATCAGCTCAATATCGAAATCCTCCAGAGCGAACTTGATGCTGATTGTGCCATTACTCTCCGCAGGAAGCTGGCTGCAGCCACTGTCTAGCCCGGTCGCACGCAACGATGACAGGATGCAGTTCGGGCGGACGCCATTGATAGACTCCATAGTTGCAATACAGAGCCATCGTGCGGTTGACGACCACTGGCGGCAATTTGTGCGGGACAGGATCGAGCTCATTCAGCAAATAGTCAATCTCGGAAGTGCACAACAAGCTGCTCGACTGATTGAAATTGTATGGGAGCTGGCTGAAGCGCGTTCCCCACCTGGTTCGTCACAAACAGGAAAACCAAAGTACTGGCTGGATGTAATGATTGAGCGACGGATGGAGACTCTGCTAGGTTAATATGACCGGGTTATGCAGCACGTCCATAATCAGCAAAATTGCAGCTGAACTGTGTGCATACTGTTTTCTGGCTTTCTTTACGCCGCACAGCCTCGAGTCTATTAGTTGCACTTACTTTGGCATCTATGAGATTTGATGCGACTACGGGTGTTCTAATCAGCACGGTTCTGGTACTGCTAAGGTTATAAAAGCTACACACCGTGGTACGAGCTGGCGGGTTTAGCATGCACACCTGCCTGAAACACCTAATCATTTTGTATATTATTCTATCTTGTCCATAGCCATTACTACTAGATACGTAGGTCTACAGTACCATCAGCGTCATATTGCTTTGCCACATACACTCTACTCTGTTGCTCACAGCGTCCGTGTAGCAGCTCTGATGATTGATACTATAATGTTTTGGATAGTGGACATCGAACCATCTCCGGCAAGCCAGAAACGCCACCAGCGCAGTAATGACTGACCTCCCCATAAGCGCTTGATCGCATTTTCTATCATCAACATACTCCGGAAATCCTCCAGCATCATCAAATCTCATTGATGAAAGGTTTTCCGTTCGTTTTGGGCACGGATATTGTGCAGATATCGCGCTTCGACCCGAAGCTTAGTCTCAACCGCATCAAAAGACTCGCCTCTCGATATCTTCACCCAGCAGAATACCATTCTCTGAAACTCCGATTGCCAGATTCACACGCATTTCTACGCACACCAATATCTACACTTGTATCGCTAAGCGATCTTGCAACTAAAGCTCAAGCTCTTTCGGATGAACTGAAAGTTCTACGCGCTGGTCTCCATAATGGTAAACAGCCATCAGAAGACTCTGGGGCACCGAAACTTCGCCAATGGGCGCAAGCTCTACAGAATCAGGAGCTCGATGAATTCACAATATCTGAACACGAGCGACGGAAGCTCACTTCCTGGTTAGCGGGTCGATGGGCTGCAAAGGAAGCCGCTCGGAAAGCCTGGGGCGCTGACATAATCGGCTTCAAAGATGTACATGTTGAGGTTGGAGAGCCAGCGCCAGGGTTCGGCAGTGGCAGAGTTTACATTGTCTGCGAGCCTTATTCATATCCTCATGCAGGTGCAGACCTAAATCTGGAACCGCCACAAGCTCGGAATAAGTTGGCCACAAGTGAGGACACGGCAACGCTCAGGCAACACGGCCAATTGAGCATAAGCCACGATGGCGATTACGTTGTTGCGACTGTTATCGCAGCACCATTGAGGAAGAAACTACGGAAGCTCTTTCAAGGGCGAACGGAGGAGGCGAAGAAGAAAGTAACAAGCATTTCGCCACAACTCACCAACGGAAGCACCGAGCAACAACCAGATTGACCGAAGTCTACATACTGCACGACAAACCCTCATCTTTAATCCCGACGCACCACCTGTGACATCAAGTTGAGCTCAGCAATATACGACTTCTCCAACTGAGTTGACTTTTCCAGTGATCGCAAGGATCAACCTTCTACTGCAAACCAGAAAGTGCTTATTACACTTACTTACTCGCTCCCTCCTTCGACAAGTTCGTTACGGTGCCCGATTTATGACCGACTTTTTTATCGTTCTGGTCAACACCCACGACAACAGGTGGCTTGTACGCGCCCTTTGCACCCTCTGCTTTGGCTTCGTCACCATCGAGAATGATTTTATCTACCTAAAGCACAAGTGTTGTCAGTATCAGCTCCCAGACAGAATCACCTGAACCGAGCCAACCTTGAATTCATGCTTTCCTCCTCGGTAAGCCGTGACAACTGTGTCACCTTCGTCGATAGGGCCGCCCTCCTTGGATTTAATCTCCTCGGTCACCTGGGTAGCTTTTAGCTAGAGCTTGTATTAAGAATAAATCGCATGGGGGATGGTGAAAGTGATTTTAATAAGAGGTTACCCAACTTATCGTGTATCATGTCTCGTTGGCCATAGAGAAGTCCAGTCACGGAGGCTTTACTCAAAAAGACTAAACGTCAGGCACTTGCATGTACATGTCCAATGATATCATAACTCATTTCGCGTTCACTAAGACCTGACGTCAACCAAGAGGGATGAGAACCACGCGATCAAAATACATTTGTGTGCTACATTTCCAGCTTACCTCTGTTTTATACTTACCATCCATACAATATCAAGACACTCGCATACTTCCTTGAATCACACAGTAAAATCGTCATACAAAAACAAAGATGGCAGCCCGAAACGCAGACTCCATGACCAACGCTCAGGGCGAGTTCAACCCACACAAGCCCCGCTCCGAGCCTTTGACAACCACTGGTGTAAGTCATAAGCTTCTATGGTCGCCGAAACAGTGATGTATCTAAACCCCTACTAACCAATTTATTAGCATCAACCAGGTCAACAGGTTGGCAATGACGCAGCCCCCGAATTCCACGCCAAGGTCCTGCCCGCTGGTAGTGCCCCTGCCGAAAGCACCTTCAAGCCCAACCCAGTAAACGAGATTCCAGGCCAGGCCAACAACCCAGACGCAGCTGCTACAGCGACCGGTGCCCTCGACATGCCAGGTGCGACTTCCGGAGATGTCCATACAGGTTACGGTCACCCAGGCCAGGACCAGACAAGCTCAGAGAAGCGCGACAACAAGAAGCAGGGACAAGGTCTGGCAGGACTAGCTGAAGGAGGCAGTGGAATCCACGGAGATGAGAACGCCGAGGCAAGGAAACTACAGAAAGACCACGAATCTGGACCAACAACCTCGAAGGAGCACAATGTCAGCCTTGATGGAGCAGAGAGCAAACAAAATGTCACTGCTGATGAGGTTTCTTCCATGGGTGATGGATCTCGAAAGCAGGACTATGACCGAACTGTTCAGAATCCACCAGGTGGCAACTCCTAGATGTTGACGAGGCTGTTGACTGCAGACACGGTAATGAAGGCTTTGTGAACAGAGGATTGCCGCATATGCAAGAAATGCATTTGAGGTCAGGGTTTTACTACTAGCTATTGAGACATGGTCTCTAGGTGGAGCTCTATACCTCCTTGTCACAAAGGATCATGTCACACATTTGCAGAAAAGACGGGTGCTGGTGCCCTCCTCAATACAACGTTAAGCTCGCTCGCACAGTCAATTGCTAACTATTCCGTTCCTCAATCCTCCTCTCTCATTCACATGATCAACTGCACGTTTCCACTCCTCCAGGCACACACCATCATCAATTCCCCCCTGCACATAACACCACACAACACTCTCAACAAATCCTCCGAGTCAACCGTCTCTACACCTGAATAAACACCGCAAACCCCCTATCATCTTCTGCTCCTCTCCTGTGTTCGTGAGGTTGTCTCATTTCTCCTACCTGTCACTTCGCTTCGGGTGGAGGCCACTCTTCCTACCATGCTCAAGACGTTTGTCGTATGCTACGGCCTGGTCGTGAGACCTCCACTAAGTTTTGTCGTTGATAACTTATGGGCTTATCCATACTGGACGCAGTAGTTCAGGCTCTGTCCATCACTATTTGCATGATTTGAATTACTTGTATGCCCAGTGTCGCGAGGTTCAGAGGCATTGGACATGATTAGAAAAGAAAGTTTACCGAGGGGAAGTTAGCCGAAGCACTGCTGTGGTGTGGTAAGGCCGATGAAGCATTAACTGTGAATGTGCAGATAATTTTATTCAATGTCTAGCAGCCTCATGTGGCTGCTTGGTATCTTGTGGATCAGGCACTGTATCCTCGCCAAGCCTGGCACGATAGTCATGTCCTCTACTGTGCACAGCTCTTGAAGCCAGATGAATAGCAACTCAATGATAGACAAAACAAGGCATACAAATCATAGTGAACTCCCTCTCCTTCCCCTTGTCCATGGATCAATAGACGCACACGTGTGCACACCTGTCACGGTAGTCATCCAGCTTCGCTCTGATTTCCTATACTCAATAAATGTTGTAATAAAGCGAAGACAGCTTGTGGTACGGTAGGTATTTACAATGCTTGAGTCTCGTGGTAGTAAACCGAGGAAGTCAAATAGACGCAGTAGCTTTGAATTGATAGTGGAACGGTGATGAGAGCTTGCAGATTTCGTGCAGGGGTAAACGCTGTTGGATCGTCGCTAGGGAACCAGCTGCGTGTTTGACTTTCCAGGCTGCTGACAAAGTGAGTGCCTGCAGCAAATCACAACTCCGTCCTGCCTGCGCTCCATGTTTACTCCCTGCATTTCTCCGATAAACATCTGGCAGGGCAACCAGAAACATCCTAAACATTGGTTGTATGGCCATACTGACTTTTGATTTGCATCTTCCTTCGCATACACAACTTTGCTGAACAGCGCTCATGGTGTATGATTTGCAACATCAATTAACTCGATAAAGTACTACACAGCCAAACCAACATGGCGGAGTCTTTTTCAGCTCTGGCCGCGTTGTCACCCTTTAGGCAGAACGCTAGACCTAGTCCTACTAAAGCTCAGACTCCTTACATTTCTGATCGTGATTGCGATCTCGAAAACACTATCAGCTACAAACAATCAATGACCATGGAATCCTCATCACCAACATCCTCACCGAGCCCTCAAGCCTATCACGTCGATACTATCAATTCTTGTCAAGCGTCCCCTGTTTGCGATGCGAGCCCTACGAAACAACCGAACACGAATTCAAGACGGTCGCCTGTTAAGTACCGACTGCAGGATGATATTGTAGCCATGGACTCACCGCCTGATTCCCCCTTACAGTCAACCATCCGGATCAATCCAGGCACGACTCGAGCGATTGCAGAGATGGAGCATGAAGTTGCTCAACCGAATGTTTCAATTATCAATAACACTGCATTGAACGAGGACATGAGTACGATCTGTGACAATGAAAACAAGCCCTTACAACAACAAGAACCAGGAGATGTTAGTGACATAGACATAACTCTCTGTCTTGACAAAACCATACAAGATGATACCGTTGGCGATCTCAGCACGATCTCGGCCATACCCACTGATACAACTCGGTTCGCTAACATACGTAACTCGCCCACGAAGCCAATTCTGCCTGATGATGGTTGGACTCCACGACCTACACGCAACTCAATAGCTCTGTCAACACCAGCAACTGGCCGAAGACCATTGCATCTCTTATCACGAAGCAACACATCACCGGGCGAAGACGATGAAGCGACCCCTAGACAGGCTCGCCATTCAGCAGACTCTCCCATTGATCTTATGAACTTCACTGGCCAGACTAATGTCCTGATACCACCTCCAGGATCCGCACCAAGAACTACCAGACGTAATCCATCCGGTCGAGGCGCATTTCCTATTCGAGTTAACTCAACACCTTCCCACCGATCCCAAGCTTCTGTCGATAGAGACAGAGCAAGCGGCCGGTCGCCACAAAAACTATCCCATGAAGAGCTCATGCTAGTGACACCATCAACAAACCGTCAAAGCATGTCATTCACAACATCTAGCAACTTCGGCGCAGATCTCCTTGACATTGACCTCGCGCCTATGGCCACACCACGTTCCATTCCCACTATTACTCCTCGTGAACTTGAGACTCTCCGCTCAGAACTCCAGTCCAGAATCTCCAATCTTGAAGCGACTCTTTCTGGCAAAGAAGCTGAAGTTCATGCCCTAAAACGTGCCGTCACAGATGCTGAGGTTCGAGCAGGAAAAACTAGCGAGGACCTGCGTACTGAGCGTCTGGAAAAAGAAGAAATTCAAATAGTAAAAGACGACTTGGACCGCCGGGTGCGCGAGATGGAAGATGTCCTTCGCGAAGTGAAGCAAAACGCATTTGTCGAGGAGCGGGAACGCGAAAAACTCAGGCGTCAAGCTGAGGAAGCAGACCGGAAAACCGAAGAATGTCAAGTCAAGATTCTTGAGCTCAATGCCTCGCTCGACACCCTTCGATCTAACCGAATGAAAGGTTCGCCAGGCCGAAACAAGCAGACAAACCCATCATTTGAGCCATCCACGCCTGGATCTACAGGCACGGTCGATGTTGACGGAGCCGTCAAGAATGCAACGGAGGCGGTTGCTCGAGAATTACATGCCTTGTACAAATCGAAACACGAACGCAAAGTTGCGGACCTGAAACTCAGTTATGAGAAGCGCTGGGGTAAACAGGTTGATTCACTCAAAGCTGATCTCAGGGAACGGCAAGCAGAGATCACTCATCTGCTCGCTGACCGTGACGCAACTGTCAGCGGAGGTTTCATCCCTGGTCAATCTGAAGCGTTGAGCAGAATGGAAGGCCAGATCGAAGAATTAAGACGATGGAATGAGGATCTCGCTGCACAAAAAAAGGCCATTGAGATGGAATTCACAGGCATGAGATCTGATCTCGATACTGTTCAACGCGAGAACGAAACGTTACGAATAAACCTAGAATCCGAGAGGATCGAAAAGGGAGAACTCGTTGCGCAAGTAGAGGTATTCCTCACCGTAAGCGAAGAGCAAGATATCGAAAGGGAGCGCGACCGCGAGGCTCGAGAAGCTAGAGACCGAGAACGCCAGCCTGTCAGCCCCCCTAGAAGTGATGCCAGCGGAGAAAGCAACATCAGCGGTAATACCAACACCAACTACAACCATAGCCCAAGTATGCAATTCCAAAGTCCCAGCAAGCCACGTATGGCCAACAGTTCTGGTTTGGGTACAAACGGCCGACCAAGACCAATGAGCATGCTTGCTAAACCAGCGGCATCGAAATTTGGAAGTGGTATTCCTGGACCAGGGGCGAGTGGATTGAAAGTGCCGAGTGCGAGTGTGAATGGTGCGAGAGTTGGTGTTTATGGGAGAGGGACTTTGATGGATGGGATTGCGAGGATGGGTGCTGGTGCGAGATCATGATTGTTAGGTTTGATGGATGATGTTTTGACTGCGAGGAGGGAATTGTGATTCTGGTGCTAGATACTCATGTGTCTGGAAGGCGTTTTTGAGGACTGTGTTTCTGGAATGAATGACTGTAATGATTATGCACTTACTCACCCACTTATGTGTCTACATACCTTACTATCAGCAGTACAGGTTTAGCGATGCATGTGTGCTTTTGAAGTGCACACTTGGAGTCTTAGATTCCTTGACTTTGTCAAACCAGGCAGAGAAGTAAACTTGAGTGCATGATTATATCTATTGGTCTATGTAGCATACTACTGTAAAGGTTGTACAGCCATGGAACGTGAATAAAACGAATTATGATATGATAAAGTATGTCCGATTTTATTCCCAGATGTGGATCAACATTAGTCTGTTCTTGAGATTCGTATTCATTTATATTCGTTGGTTACATGTCAACTATTCATTCCCTGCTGCATTTCATGAGACATGAACAACCTGTTGGCATATTTGTATAGCATACTATCAAGGATAACTTCAACTAACTCTACCAATCAGTAGGATCCTCCAGCGTCTCACCCCGATTCGTCTTCGGCACAGGCGCAGCCTCCACCTTCACCGGCTGGCCCGGCGCATTCTTGCTCTTCTTGCCGCCCTTATTCCTCCAATGCGCGAGATACCCACTCCCATCAAGCCACGGCGTGTCCAACGTCCGTCGATCCTCAAACTTACTAATCTTCTCATCCATCTGCATCGTCAAGCCAATATCATCGAGCCCTTCGACAAGACAGTGTTTCCGGAACTCCTCGACGTCGAATTTCGCTAGTTCGTCGCCGGTTGCGGATTTGATGACTTGATTGGGCAGGTCGACTTCGATTTCGCGGCCTGCGCGGGCTTCGTCTGCGATTCTGGAGAGGGCGGATTCGTCGGGCATAATGATGGGCAGCATGCCGTTTTTGAATGTGTTGTTGAAGAAGATGTCGGCGTAGGAGGGGGCGATGACGCAGCGGATGCCGAAGTCTTGGAGGGCCCAGGGCGCGTGTTCGCGGGATGAGCCGCAGCCGAAGTTTGCGCCTGTTACTACCAGGATTTTGGATTGGCGGTATGGTTCTTGGTTGAGGATGAAGCTTGGGTCTTCGGTGCCGTCTTCGTTGAAGCGGAGGGGGAAGAAGAGGGCTTCGCCGAGACCGGTGCGCTTGATGGTCTTGAGGAATTGTTTTGGGATGATGGCATCTGTGTCGATGTTGGCGCGTTCGAGGGGGCAAGCGATTCCTTTCCAGGTTGTGAATTTGGGGAGACCGGGCGAGCCCTTGGCGGGTAGGGAGTGTTCGTTTGTGCCGCCTTCGGAATCATGGGGTAAGTCGTTGATGCGGTCTGAGTCTTCTTCATCAGTGTAGTCGTCGACGTGTTCAGAGATTTCGAGTTTGGGCGATCCTTTTTGAGGAGCAGCATCATCTCCTAGGAATTTTCGGACGTCGGCGAGCTTTCCTGTGATAGCAGCTGCGGCGGCCATTACGGGTGACATAAGATGAGTTCGACCTTTGGCACCTTGTCGGCCCTCAAAGTTTCGGTTTGAGGTGGATGCACAACGCTCTCGAGGGGACAGGATATCTGGATTCATGCCTAGACACATGGAGCAACCAGCTTCTCGCCATTCAAATCCTGCATCGAGGAAAATCTTGTCGAGGCCTTCTTTTTCTGCTTGGTTCTTGATATTACCAGAGCCTGGTACAACCATAGCTCGCTTGATATTGCTTGCAACCTTCCTGCCTTCCACTATCTTGGCTGCCAATCGTATATCCTCGATTCTTGAGTTCGTACAACTGCCAATGAAAACCTTGTCGACCTCGATGTCTTCCATTTTGGTGCCTGCTGTGAGACCCATGTATTTGAGAGCGTTCTCACATGCCTGCTTCTTGGCTTTGTCTGTGAAATCGTCTGGTCCTGGAACCACACCTGTGATTGGAACAACGTCCTGTGGTGAGGTACCCCAAGTCACTGTGGGTGTAATGTCCTTTGCATCAATGAAGACTTCAGTGTCATACTTGGCTCCATCATCTGATGGTAGACTTGACCAGTACTTGATGGCCTTCTTCCACTCTGCACTGTCCACCTCTGGTGCCAGTGGTCTGCCCTTGAGGTAATCAAAGGTGATCTGATCTGGTGCGATCAAGCCAGCTCGTGCACCACCTTCCACGGACATGTTACATATTGACATTCGTGCTTCCATGCTCAGAGATCGAATCGCGGATCCACAGTATTCAATGACAGCACCTGTACCACCAGCAGTACCAATCTTGCCAATGATGTGTAGGATGATATCTTTGCTGCTCACACCAGGGGCTAACTTGCCGTCGACCTGGACTCTCATGTTCTTGCTCTTCTTTGTGAGCAAGCATTGTGTTGCTAGAACGTGCTCAACCTCACTAGTACCAATACCGAATGCTAGAGCGCCGAATGCACCGTGTGTAGATGTGTGGCTATCACCGCACACCACTGTTGTTCCGGGTAGTGTGAAGCCCTGCTCAGGACCGATAATGTGCACGATACCCTGGTTCGCAGACCCGAGTCCAAAGTAAGTGAGACCGTATTCTTTGACATTCTCTTCCAGTGTGATACACTGTAACCTCGAGTCGTCTTCTTTCACAAAGTCCGCCACGTTCTTGAAATTTTTCCGCGGTGTCGTCGGTACGTTGTGGTCAGTTGTGGCAAGTGTGCAATCTGGTCTTCGCACTTTTCGGCCAGCATTCTTGAGGCCCTCAAAGGCTTGTGGTGAGGTGACTTCGTGGACTAGATGTCGGTCGATATATAGAAGGACTGTGCCATCCTCTTGTTGGTTCACAATGTGGTCATGGAAGACCTTGTCATACAGCGTCTGCGGCTGTTTATCTGCGGAAGGCATTGTAGCAGAGTGTGTTTTCGATTCTAGAACAGTAGAAAGAGTGGTCTAAATCGAAGATGAGAACGGTTGTCGAAAGGCAGAAGATATTCATACTATTTTGCCTGCAACATTCACAGTCCGATATCGCTTGGTGATGTGGTAGGATTGGCTACCCCTCTCGAGTTCACCGAGCCGAACAGCCAATGGTTCAACAGCAATTGTCAGAGGAATGGATACCGATCTGACAAGCCATTCCAAATACGAAGTAGCTTAAAGGGGCGCGTTTGCAACTTCTTCGGCAAAGATGCCAATTCCTCAAACAATGCTGAACGTTTCCTTGCTCTCCATTTCCACTTCAGTAGCTATCCTAGTACATCAAGAGTCATCCCCCATGCTTTCTGTGTCTCGTATGACCAGGTAGAGTCAAAGTTAACGTTATACTTGTAGATCTTGGACAAACGACTGACTGCGCAGAAGTCAAGAGTAGGCAGAATAATGTCTCTCAGCACTCAACGACAATGGCAGACACTGCTTAGCCTGATCACTCAGCAACAAGAACAACACAGATGAGGACGTCGGCTGTAAGCAGGACTAACTTACCTCCTACCTCAACAACGTTGAGATAGTTGACAATCTCAATTTTCATAAAACGCCTCAGACTGTGTTTATCAGCAAGAAACCGCAAACCTTGCCATGTACACTTGATGGAGTCAAGTACCTGGTTCTTTGAAGAATGGACCACCTCCAAGACCATTATACCGAGAGTCGGCGATAGTCGTTGAGAAAGCAAAAAAGGTATAAGAATGCATGTTGTCCAAGGACCATACCATACTTTGTCAATCCCCATTAAAGTCTCCATGCATATAGACAGGACAAACAACACATACGCAGCAAATGGCGCACGCATGTCAAACACGCCGATAATCCCACGTTTGAAAGCAACTATCGTGGAGGATGAAAGCTCCGGTGTCGACAAGAGCAGGGATCGAACAGGCAACCTATCAGCCACAGGACCAAAAAAGTGATGTATGGTCGAACTTACAGAATTTACTCCGTGGATCATATACGAAGAGCAACCGGATTAACCGCCACAACTTGATCTATGCCAGGCCGAGATAATACCACTACACCATAGCGCACCAAAACGGTAAAGGCGACCAACAATTTTGGCATATCACATTATCTACCTTCACCAGTGACTACCGTGAGAAGGCTAAGGTCAAAACGGTCCTCGGATTGTTAGGCCTCGTAGCTAATTTGATCCGATGCATCCAGAACCACGAGAGTGTCAACTCTAATGCTCGACCAATACTTCTGAAGCTACGTCTTATGGATACTACTGAAAGACACAGAATCATGTAAAACAACATCACTACGTAGAAGAACCTATTGGCGGTTTCAGTAACTCTAACGGAACAGCTCAGACCTAAATCCAAAAACAAAGCGAATGGCAAACATAACAAGGACAAAAAAACTTATTACATGCCCTCAGAGTACGAGGATGCTCAATCACATAACCGACCAGCAGAACTGACCGACCATTTCAGATCGGACAAAGAAAATTACTCTTCATCACAGGGCAGGAGTTGAACAAGCAACTTCAACCGTTTGCACCTATCGCAGTCCACTTTACCGCTACACCGTTTCAACCCTTCAGTCCCCAACCCTTCACGGGCTATTCTCGGGTAAATTCTGGGCGCAAAAGACATATATTCACTACAAAGCGCTCTTGGTCTATCCCAGTCCTTCACAATCACTTCATCTGACTTCTAGCTCAAAAAAAGACTATGCCGACTATTCAATGGTTCTCAGAAGACCTTGTTCGTTGCGCATCTAGACCCTTATTGTCTATGGCATTAATCTGCTTATTTGGCTTTTAATCATCAACGAACCTTAGTACGATCTTTCACTGTCAACGCAAAGCCTTACCACTGCGCCGATATGATCCGGGTTGGGTGGACCCTCGCAATTTTGGGTACGAATTCGAGAGTGAATGGATATGATGCGATGCATCACTTCACTTGCATTACTCATGGATGTGTAGAATTGGCAGTGTATGAATACTCATGCATGTCTGAGAGTCCTACACCTCTCTTCCCTTGTCAACTAGCTACAAATGAAACTCTACTCCTCGAAGAGGTTGCGCTGTCGAATCCTCAAATGCGATATGTGGTGACCAAGCTGAACAACTATTACTCCATGCAGTTTGCTGCAGCTATCTCGAGACACAGATCTCTGGCCTCAGGCAGCAGTCAATATTCCTACAATAGTATACAACACACCACTACCCCTCTATTTCTCCATTCGCCTCAGACACCCTCGGAACATTCTCCTCCTTAAACATCCTCCTATAAACCCCGTCCGCCATCCTCACCACCTCCGCCATCTCCCTAACATCATGCACCCTAACAACATCAGCACCCCCCGCAACAGCAAAAGCAACACAAGCCGCAGTCCCCCAAACCCGCTCCCCTGCCTCCTCAACCCCAGTAATCTTCCCAATAAACCCCTTTCGACTCGTGCCCACCAGCCAAGGCAAATACCTCAACATCGTGTCCTGTTTCCGCAATACCCTAACGCCAGCCTTGAGTAACAGCAGATTCTGATCCATGTTCTTCGCAAAGCCGATGCCGGGGTCGAGTATGATGCGCCAGGGCGGAATACCGGCTTCTAGTGCCGCAGTGACGCGCGCGCCGAGTTCTTTGGCGACGGTGGACATGAAGCCGTCTGGGTAGGATGTGAGTTTATTCATTGTGGCGGGCGTGCCGCGCATGTGCATTAGCACGATTGTTTTCTTGAATTCCGCTGCTGTGCGCAGCATGTCAGGGTCGAGAGTGCCGGCGCTCACGTCGTTTATTATGTCGATTAGGTTTTCTTCGGCGCAGGCGCGGACGACAGGCGCGTGGAAGGTGTCAAGGCTTATTGCTATGTTCTGGGCTTCGGGGATATTGGTCTTGATGTGGCGGAGCACGGGGAGGACGCGGGCGAGTTCTTGGTCTGGAGTTAGGAGCTGGGCGTGCGGACGTGTGGATTGGCCGCCTATATCGAGAATTGTGGCGCCGGATGCGATGTGGGATTTTACGGTGGCGGTTATTGTGGTGAGGTCGTCTGGGTTGAGGAGGCCGCCGTCGGAGAAGGAGTCGGGGGTTATGTTGAGGATTGACATGATGTGGGTTTTGCGCTCGGTGTTTTGGACCTGGAGGAAGGGGAGGGAGGGCGAGAGGTAAGTGATTGGGTGCATTGGTGCGGATTTTGGTAAGGCTTGAAGAGCGACTTCAATTGTGCTAGCTTTTGGGCGAGGTTTGACAGAAAATTTGGAGGTCTCTTCTCGCGGTGTGTCTGGAAGGACTTGGTGAGGCATTATGCTAGTGTGGTTTAGCCATCAAACAGCACAATGATAGGTATTGGAAGTTTGACTTACTCTGCTAGAGGCCGCAATACGAACTCTCTTTCTCGAAGCAGCGGATGTGGCACTTTTAGCCGCTCATGATAGATCTGTTCGTCGTTGTAAAAGATAATGTCTAAGTCTAGTGTCCTAGGTCCCTTCTCAATATTCCGTACTCGCCCAAGCTCGTTCTCGATACTTTGAAGGAGATCGAGAAGAGCAATCGGCTCCAATTGTGTCTCGACCAATACTGCACCATTTAGGAAGGTGCTCTGATTCTCGTAGTACATAGGACGTGTTTCATAAAGTCTACTGAGCTTCAAAATAGTCAACCCCTTTGACCTCATCCGATCTAGAGCATTCTCAATGTGGGCAATGCGATCCCCGAGATTGCTCCCGAAGGCAACGACAGCTCGATGCATGCCGATAGTTGTTGATCGCAGCGATAACGAGTTGCTATGGGGTGCTGCTGCTGACATCGCGTCATGTTTTGGCTCAGTCTGCTCAGGGTTGATATATTTGGTGAAGTATGAATGTCCAGAATTGATATGTTTGGTGAAGTGCGAATTTCGCTTCCTCCATCCAGCTGAATCGTGATGTGAGATCCAACCGTCTTGCTTCTCAACAGGTATACGTTTGATAAGTAATTGTTGCTCCGGCACCTGAGTCGGGTGGGATTGATGGTCGGATACGACAGTTTCGGAGTGCTTGGATGACGCCCAACGGCGTTGACAGTCCACCAGGTGCACTGCTCTGCTATGTCTTGGAAGATCGGAGGCTATGTACTTGGTACCAGTGGCATATCGGTCCAGTCGTTGATGTCTGGAGCAGTGAATAAATTGCCTTGTCAACTGCTTCGAAGAATTCATCGAATCAGATAGATTAGTTCAACCCGTCCTTGGAGTCGTGCTTCAGATTGATTTTCTAAAAAGTTAAACCTTGATGGTTTTGCATCCACACTTCACTATTCACAGCCTTGCATTAGTCGTGGGACCTTTTGAAAGGTTGATCCGGTTATTGAAGCACATGTGATCGGAGTGCCGTCTTTCGGGAATCCAATGTTGAAGGTCCAGCCACTGAACTTGTTCGGCCACTTCACCAAAACGAGCCTAGTTCGAAACTTGTTCTCAGATAGCAAAATGCACGCCTCAATGATCAGGCCCATGTCCGCTCTAAACACTGTCGATTGACAACAACCTCGGCATCTTGTTGCAGTCTCTGGGGCCTTCCCCAGATTCTCATAAGCAAGTCTCTTTCTCGTATTACATGCTCTTTTCTGCAAACTTCATCTTCTTCCTGCTCGAAATCACCATATTCACTTCTCAAATTCGCGTTCATTGAACATCTTGTCCTTGCCCATCTCGACTTCTCTCGTGAGATCCTCAGAACCACCTTGCTATTGAACAAACATCGCCAAAATGTCTTCACCACAGCAAATCAAGACCACGGTCACAGACCTCCTCAAGATCAAGCACCCAGTCATGCTGGCTGGAATGAACGTTGCTGCAGGCCCAAAGCTAGCAGCAGCAGTCACAAATGCCGGTGGTCTAGGTGTCATCGGTGGTGTACGTCTCGTCCCTCCTTCCCATTCCATGCCTGTTATATGGCTCTCGAATACCATGCTAACAATCCGCTTCACAGGTCGGCTACACACCAGACATGCTCCGCGAACAAATCAGCGAACTCAAGTCCTACCTCAACGATAAATCCGCTCCATTCGGTGTCGATCTCCTCCTTCCTCAAGTCGGTGGCAACGCCCGAAAGACAAACTACGACTACACAAAAGGCAAGCTCAACGAGCTCGTCGACATAATCATCGACTCAGGCGCGAAGCTATTCGTCTCTGCCGTCGGCGTACCACCAAGAGCCGTCATTGACAAACTTCACCAGGTAAGCACAACCACAAATACCCCATACACACCCTGCGAAGCATGACTAGCATGACTAACATCCCGTCCAGAACGGAATTTTATACATGAACATGATCGGCCACCCCAAGCACGTCCAAAAATGCCTAGATCTAGACGTCGACATAATCTGCGCCCAAGGCGGTGAAGGCGGCGGCCACACCGGCGACGTCCCAACAACAGTCCTAATCCCCGAAGTCGTGCGCCTCTGCTCCAAGCAAACATCCAAATTCACCGGCCAACCAGTCCAAGTCGTCGCCGCTGGCGGTATCTTCAACGGCCAATCCCTCTCCGCAATGCTCATGCTAGGCGCCGGCGCCGTCTGGGTCGGCACTCGATTTGTGCTGTCTGAGGAAGCTGGTGCACCTAAAGCCCACCAGGAAGCTGTGCGAACTGCTGGTTTTGACGATAATGTGAGGACTATCATCTTTACTGGACGGCCATTGCGAGTCAGGAAGAACCCGTATATTGCGAACTGGGAGGAGAATCGACAGGCTGAGATTAAGAAGTTGACGGATAGTGGTACGATTCCGGTCGAGCATGACTTGGAGCAGCAGGGTGATGATGTCAGTGATGAGATGATGGATCAGGCTAGACCTTTCTTGATGGGTAAGGTTGCCGCTGTCGTGAACGAGAAGAAGAGTGCGAGGGTGATCATTGATGAGATGGTTGGCGGTGCTGTTGAGTGCATGCAGAATGGCTCTGGTATGATTGTTGCTAAGAGCAAGCTATAGCCGCAGAGTGTTGAAATGCGTGAATGAACATATAGCGAGCTATTGGTTTGGATAGTTTGATTTGAACACGATATCATTGGTTCCTCTACAGTACTTCGCTCGAAGTCTTGTTTCTCCGTATGTTGCTGTGTCCTTCGCCCATATGTGCTACATTGTAACTTGCGTGGTAATCAAAAACCAACATACTAACAGCTCCAATGATTGTCTCTGATGCCAGCAAATGTTGCCGATGATATCCATGATGTCCGTGTGCTCTCGGTCCCACAACGGTAGCCATGCATATGCAGCAAGTAGTACAACAAATAACCACTTGTCGAGCTACCACTCACTCATAGCACTGCCTCTCAGCCCTCGAAGCCCGTCTTAACCTCCCCATAGCACCGATCACCACAATACAGCTGATATCAAATATCCGCGAAATGGTAAGTAATCACGACACTAGCGTGGCAAAAGAAATGCTGGACCCCATCACGCACGTACCCTCGTATTTCACGTTGAGGGAGCACACCGAGGTTAACGTTGAGATTATTCACCTTCTCAATTCCTGAAAGTATTGGTCAATTTGTTGGATCGGTTGGTAGGGGGGGTCTCAACTTACCTTCAGCATTAGGATAATCGGGAGGCGTGGCGTCCTCTGGACCGTCCCAGGAGAAGATCTTCAGGAATATCGTTGTGTCTTTGGCGGATGTGGTTGTTTCTGGCCAGCTGTGAATGTAATTTCGGCGGAGCTCGTAGTTTTCTTTCACTTTAAGGCCCTATGGGATGATTAGTGGTGTAAAATGGTAGGGAAAGGTATCTGACCTTCTTTAGAAACCAGTGGATGGTCTCGATGTAGTAGCACTTGTCAATGGCTATGTAGAATCTGTTCAAGTCAGATATGGAGTGCATCAGGGAGTTATTGCTAGCGACATACTTCAGATCGTCAGGGTCCTGACCAGAAACAAACAGTCTGCTGTTGGTGATGCCATAAAACCGCCGTGCCACCCGTGATGTTATCTGTACCCGGCTCGGGTCATCTCTCACGATTGGCAATGCTCGATTCAGAGCACCTTGCATGACCGCGGTCCAAGCATCATCTGGTCGCACCACAATCATATGCTTGTCATGACAGCTTAACTTATCCTTCACATACTGCTCAACATAGCTGCTTTGACTGAAGCCGCCGACCAAGATCACACCAGCGATATGTACTTGCGCCATAGCTGCTTTCCGCTTTTGTTCAAGAATGAGATAACACAATACCTCGAGGACATTCTGGAACATGTTACGGATGTCTGCCGCAGGGATGATCAATTTGTTCTTCCGGATGGTGATGTTCGTTTTGTCAATATCCGGAATTTTAGGCACCTTGACAATTACCTCTTCGTCCTTCTCCTCGAATTTGCGCTTTGTGATGCGCTCGAAGTAGTCAATGGCTGCGACAGTATGCTTTTCGGTCCAGTGCTTGTGGTGTCCGCAGCACTTCTCGAGGTAGCATTTGAATTGTCGATCAATATAGACACTGCCACATCGATCGCCATCACCGCCTACGACCTCTTCTAGTTGAGGTGGTTCCAAGCTAATGATTCTGTAAGTGATGAGGTCAACAGTGCCCCCTCCAGCATCACACAAAGTGAAAGCATCGCCAATATTGAGCTCCATCTTGGCCTTCTTCATCTTAGCAATTGCATGAATCATCGCAGCTTCTGGTTCGGAGATTAATTGAGGAGGATTCCTCATGCCGGCTTGCTCAGCACAGAATGCAGTGAGTTGTCGAGCATTTTCTGACCAGATTGCGGGCACGGTCACAACCCATTCAATCTTAGTGTTCTTGAATGTGCCAGCTCCCGCTTTTGCGTCGACATCAGCTTCGAGGATGGGTAAAATCTGCTTGAGATAGTCGATCGTACATTTCGTTGGACTGTGTTGTGGTGTGAATGGTAAGCTTGAGGGATCAGGATATGACTGTTCCAGTTTGGCTTTATTCTTTCTGCGGTCGGGGTCCAAGAAGAGCTTGAACTCTTGATAGCGCAGCTGCTCGTTACCTACCATCGCCCCCCAAGCAGTAACCTTACCCGTCTCCACATCGTATGCGATCTTACTTGGCACCTTCTCTGTCGAGAGTGTTTCGTTTGGGCCGCCAGCCGATGGCCACACCTTGATGATAAACACCGTCTCAAGCTGGAACCTCAGTTAGCGGATTCAGTTTCAGCGACTTGGGACTTACATTGTCAGTGATTGTCCAGCAAGTACCTGTGAAGGTTGTGCCTAGATCAACAGCTACAATTATTGTTCGATCTTCAGCATCTTGCACAGGCGAGGCCATACTGAGGATTCTATGCTGTCAAAAGTGGTGCAGCTGGAGTCCAGAGTAGATCTTTTTGGGGCAGTTGTGAGGATTGTGTAGTAGTCGGTCATGGAGAATGGTTCTGCTGAATGCAGTGATAATGTGAGTCGAAGCAAAGTGAAGGTGGTAAAGCAATTGACGTGAGCACGCGGATCGTGCTACTCGCCTAGTTTTCCAGGCAAAACTTACAGTATTGTTGACTGCTGACCCGCGACTTCCTACTTGTTCGTCTTTCATCATTTTTTTGAAGGCACCACATTTCTAGTACGCTTTTGCACATATAGATGCTTTCCTGCTGAAGTATTGCAATGCCTTCACAGAACTCCACCTACCATGCAAAGAAGGAGCATACATGGGCTAACATAGGTCAATGCTTGGAACATGAAGTAAGTCAGTGCGGCCGATACATACTCATTTTTGACCAGTTAGGACTTCCCAGCTTTACCTAACGCGCGTCAAGTCACTCAAGCCAAGCCAGAAGCTGCCAAGAGTTTCGAGAGTCTTAATAAAGCACATCGACAAAGAGAATTCGACCACGTGCAGAAGCAACTTGAGCAAGCCATTGAGGACCGTAGCACGGACCGAAAAGAATTGGAGGCTCAGATTGCAGGCCTGAAGCGAAGCCTTGCTGAAGCACGCAAGCTCATATTGCTTTTACAGCCGCCACAAGAGGCATCTGAAGCACAAGTCAAAGAGCTAGTTGAGGATCTCTACTCAACCATCGAAGATTGGGTGGATCTCGAATGCGCTAACATCACCGACCTTGGTGAAAGAGTCGAAGACACCACATTGAACCAAGAGCAGCAAAAGGCTCTATTGAGACACGTAACAGAAGATGACTTCCAGTTAAGCAAAGTCTTTCCACAAATCAGTCCAAACATTGTCATGAACTTTATCTTGAGCTTCCTGTTTGAGCTATGTCTCAACGAAGAGAAGTGGTGTTATGGCGTGAAGAGAGGTGAAGAGGCATTTCTCAATACGCTCGTCGATGCTGTCGCCGATCGAGATGGTACTGCAGGTAGGTCAGTTGAGGTCGTTAAGTACGATGATTAACAGTGCCCAGGTGTCTTGAGGTCGAATAGATGGCGAGTAGAGACCTACCAAGCCCTATCTAAACAGCCAGACCGTGTTCGAAAGCAACAAGATGCGACGAGAGTGGCGAACATGTTGATTTGCAGCATCTTGGAGCTCTTCGTCGATCCCACTAGACGTCCTGTCAAGACTGACAAGTTCCGAGAGAAGATCATAGACAGATCTTTTAAGCTTGCCAGTGTTCTGAAAAGCTCGGTTAGCAAATACAGGTTCAGCTTCCCCGCAGCATCGACGACTGGAGACACAATGTTGAATAGTGGTGAAGTGGGCAGCCTTCGTATCATTGATGCCGAAACAGGTATCGAAATGGAGACGCATGAGATTGAGGCTCAAGGTAAAGTGTTAGGCAGACTTCGACTGTGCGTGTTTCCAGCACTAGGCAAAGTGCAAGATAACGGAGCCGTGAAGAACATGGTCAAAGCAGTCGTCGTCCTAGAGAAGTCAACTCAAGCCAAACTACTCAACGAAGCTGAAACTGAACAGAGTATTTCACCCGAAGCAGAAAGCGATTATCCCAAGGTGCCAGTAGGTGAGGGTGGTGGAAAGGCTCTGTCACCAAAGAATGAAAATACAGCGCAGGTCGTGCACGACGGAAAACTCAATGGAAAGAGAAAGAGCGAGAATCCGGCTGGCAACCAGGACCAAGTCGTTCACAATAGCGTCCCACGCGGCCAAGCTAAGAAGCTCACACCAGTACTACCACGGGCACTCGATCCTTGTGCTTGAGATTCCCAGAAATGAGAGAAAAGAGATGTGGAATGAAAGGTACGGTCAATAGCTCTGTGATCAATACTCAGGTCTTCGGGGAGGTCGCTACGCCATGAGAAGTATCCACCTGAGATACTAGAGGGAACGAGATTGTCGATATCGCTATGGCGAGTGATGACCGTGGTCGTTGTGGTCCTTATAGAGAAGGAGCGTTTTGTCTATAGAAGGCGCTTTACACGCTGACGCCGGCAACGGACTCGGTTGAAGCGCAAATAGGACTCGGAGTCAATGATTTAGAGTACTGTACAGATGAAGTTGCGACCATACTGATGTTGTTCGTGTCTGCCCATGACCCAGGTAGTCTCCGGACCAGCATCGATAATACCATTCGTGTTCTACAATTAGCGATAACATTGTTCCCGAGCTCCAACATTAAAGGATGATCGTAACACTGCATCCACATAAGTAGTCGTCCAGGTCGGAAAGCAAACAGAGCAAAACCCCGGACTTGGCGAAATTTCACTCCGCTGATATTGGTGGCCATTGATTTCTAATGGCTGTAGACTGACATGAATCATATTCTGTGACTCGCTCTTAGAAGACTACACAAACTCTCGAACAGAAAACATCGTTCTGATACGAAAGATTTGAAATAATACACCCTGCGAGTCGGTCAAAATGTCAAAGACACTTGGGTAGGTCACAGCCCACACTGTTCCTCTTGCGTTGACATCAATTTTACCATGGCAATACTGACATCGTCTTTCAGTCGCGAATGGGCCGAGGACGTCTCAGATAGCGAACAAATCAACGACCCTACCGCAATCCCTGCGCCAGTAACGGTAGTCAACAAAGACGGCACAAAAACCACCACATCCTACAAAATTGACGACAGTGGCCGGCGCGTGAAAGTCACCCGTAAAACCCGCACCACCATCCACCGTGAAAAGGTCAACCCAGAAGTCGCTGAACGTCGAGCTTGGGCGAAATTTGGACTCGAAAAGGGAAAGTCGCAAGGGCCGCAACCAGATACTACATCAGTCGGAGAGAACATTGTCTTCAGACCGTCGAGAGACTGGAAGAACGTGCAGGCTGCCGAGGCCAAGGACGGCGGTGGCAAGGCTGAGGAGAAGAGCTTGAAGGAACAGTTGCGTGACAAGAAGGTAAAGTGCAGAATCTGTCAGGGCGAGCACTTTACTGCAAGATGTCCGTACAAGGACACCATGGCGCCGGTTGGGGACGACACACCGGCTGCCGATCCCTTAGCAGAAGATGAAGAGGCTCAAGCGAAACCCACCGGCGGCAATCTTGGTTCTGGTAGCGGCGGGTACGTGCCTCCACATCTGCGAAAGGGTGCCGCAGCCAGCGCTGGCGAGAGAATGGGTGGCAAGTTCGAGAGAGATGACCTCGCCACTCTCAGAGTTACAAATGTAAGTCTACAATCCTCCAAGCCTGTGGATATCTTCATATTAACGTTCCTTCTCCCTAGGTTTCCGAAATGGCCGAAGAACAAGAACTCCGCGACCTCTTCGAGCGCTTCGGCCGCGTCACGCGAGTCTTCCTCGCCAAAGACAGAGACACAGGTCGTGCCAAAGGTTTCGCTTTCATTTCTTTCGTCGACCGTGCCGAGGCTGCTCGAGCTTGCGAGAAGATGGATGGCTTTGGATATCGACACTTGATCCTAAGGGTGGAATTTGCAAAGCGGACAGGTTAAGGAAGGAATTACGTAAGGTTATGGATTGATGGGCACGGAATGAGACATGCTTATATGGAAGATTTGTTAGAGTCATGGCATCAATTGAGTTTAACCAATATTCGTTTATGGGTGGAAAGGCTTGTGGATTTTCAATTGATATGCACATTGACAACATTATGTACTTAGCATATGAGTCCATGACACATGAAAAGAGAACAAAAGCACCGTTTCAATACGTCTTGATAGTCAGCGAGCATAAATGTGTTCATCGGGGTAGAACCATCCCGCACGAGTATCCGGCAGATCTATATCACGACACAAGCTCATTAGAGAATGGAAGAATCACCGCGGTGCACTTCACTCATCCTACAAAGCACACGGAGGAGTTGTCATCCCCTCGAAAAGCATACTTGCAAACTTAGGTAGGGCGGCACAGCGTTTTCCTTCCCCATCCTCCATTTCTCGTCCAAGCACATGCACTGAAATTGAGAAAATTCGCATCTGTCTAACAGTGCTGTGTAACTCTGGCACTGCCCAGAAGAATGCAACCATTTCATCAGGTGCTGAAGTAAATATTGCAATGGAAGTAAAAATCTCGAAGCAGCTGTGAACGTCAACGAGAGGGTGGGTTGCGGGTTCGAATTGTTTTAAATTCCAGCATATGATTGCGGCCACGTTGGCACGAGACTGACATTGACAGCTCCAGATCCATGCTCAGCTGAGGGGTGGGGGGCTGAAATATGGGCTGGTGAGCGAAAGGACAAAGATAGTAGGGCGGGTTAGGTTCAGGTGTTGGACATTTTGATGGCAGCTGTCAACAACGAGCCGTATGTGACTGTTGGGAAGCCTCATGTGAGCATGAGGATGGAGGTTCTTGAAGACGGTGATGCTGTCACGGTGGTGAAGCACTACTAGGCTGCATCCTTGCCCATGCTGACCATGCAGCCTCGGAGGATTGAAATGGGGAGTACGGGCAAAGTTGTGTTTAGGTCGAATGTTCCTTGCTTCTGGAGAACAGAGATCAGGGCGCACTCAACTGTAACTGAGGCTCAGATGTCATGCTTGCAAGGCATAACATAACGGTGTCCCGATCTAGTAAACAATTCCAGTAATGCAGCTATCCGAATAGGCGAATCGGGGAATTATTGAACAACAGTAGTTCTTCGTAGGAAAGTTCCTGTGTGTTGCTGCCTTGAATGGGACCTGCATCGAGGGAGGACAAGGGGATGGTATGTTGTCAGAACCGGCCTTATTAGTTGCACGAAGCGGGCCATTTGCTGCCATAAAACCATACGATTGCGTGAAGCTCAATCCTGCTATCTGCACGAGGACTTCGTTCAAGGTCGTCATCGCTCTGCAAGGCATGACTACGTCTTCAGGGATTTGAAATTCTCCTCGATCGGTGCACTGTTGTGGCTCAAGAATTGTTCTTGGATCCCTGATTTCAGCTTCTTGTGCGACACTAAATACTCTTGCACAGGGTGTAACATAGCAGGGGCGGGCTTGAACTGTTGGCCAGTGCGTCGTTCTAGGTTGAAGTCCTGTTGGACTGGTATGCTGCTTTGCTTTGTTTAGAGTGCCCGGCCTCCTCGCCGTGTGTGTTCGCCGGGTCGGTCTTTATCGGCCATCGAAGCTCCATGTAAGCAGCCTAGCCATCCACACGTTCGTGGATCTTTAGCACGATCAAAGCAAGTGGTCGTCGTTGCTTCTGCAGGGGATTAGTGTTTCTGTAAAGGACGTTTTTCTTGGCCCACCACATGCACCTTGAGTACGAAGTTCGAATCAACGCAGCGGACATAGTCAAGGGATCTTGGATCGTGGGTGTAGAGGAATCGGCGATTGACACTGCCTTTGTCATTCGTACAGAAAGTGCGCATTCCACAAGTTGAAGAAGATGTTGTATATTCACCTGGGCTGTTTGTAGACAGCAAAGTCACAGCACCGAACAACATGGGTATAGCCGTATAGCAAGGTTGGTGAGACAAGTTCGAAGCTTGCACAACAGAGGTTAATAGAAGAGGGCGTAAAGAAGCTATCCCGCTGGAATCTGTGGATATATTCTGTAGTGGAGGAAGAAGAAGGCTGCGGGCTGGCCCGAATTGTTCCACGGGCACCTTCCTCAGAACAGATCTGAATCTCCACCGCAGCCGACTTTCTCTTAACCTCCAAAACCATCTTCCCTCTTCCCTTTGTCATCATACCCCTGCTTTCAGGCGGCCATCCTCACACCTCTTCTTCAGTGTCGAACACAACACAGCAGCTGGAGTAAGCAGCTCGCTTTCATCACGGAGGCCGTCTCATTTCCGCGCTATCCCCATCTTATGATCAAGCATGCCGGGTCTGCAAGCATGACATACTCGCAGCACATGGTGATGGACCGCTTGCTTCAAACTAACCGCCAATCGGAAACACTCCTTTCTTGTCTTCGTCGCGATCCGAGCCTTCCTATCCATGTCTTTTGCCCAGCCAGTTTTGGAGGCTATTGATCGCATGTCTTGCTTCGAGGAGGTATGTGAAATGTCAGGCGCAATCCAGGTGAGCCACGGTAGGGCTGGTAAAGGAGAGTAGCCTGAACACGTATCTGGTCGACACACAAATGTCTCGAAGATACAATCACGATTGCATTGCTCCAGCGGGATTCGCTTCTGGACTGGGGACAGGTCTCTCGACGTGGCTTGTAACACCAGCTCCACTAAGCCCATTCTAGCACCCAACTCAGATACGATTGGACACTTCTGAACCTGACTGGGTCATTCGTTTCATTCCCGT
>Ga0115842_100080_pt1 | contig 29882 bp, 29 predicted proteins | sample InSIn2SAF170_2_FD_83856 | JGI IMG/M metagenome (GOLD analysis project Ga0115842, IMG submission 83856)
TTAGACATGATTGGCAAGTCGTTGGTGGTGAAGTTGAAGCTATTCCGGATCAGGCGAAACTCAGCGAGCCTGAGATGAATTGCATCGGCCTTAAGCCAAGCTCCGAGATGATTTCAACTACTGTAGCGATATGAATGTGCTAGTACAACGAAGTTCAATGACAAAGTGTAAAACGTGCTTTAACAATGAACCTCACTGTACAAGGGAAGCGAACATCTAAATGCTAGAAAAGGTGTTCTCAAAGATTTGGCATACCGTCTACCTACTCTAAGCAGTACAATTCATGCAAGCTCAGCCTTCCATCTCCTCATCTCCACCTTCATCATCTTCGTCATCCTCTTCACCTTCAGCAACAGTGACTTTGAACTCCACACTCTGATCAACGCCCAAATAACTGTCACTAATCAGCAACAAACTCAACTTGTGCTCGCCAGCTTTAGGCACCAAGTATTCGAGCTTCACGTCCAAGACTCTCTTCGCAATCGTAACTCGCTTGATGGCCAATAGATTACGTTCTTTCTCTTCACTGACTACAAGCCACCAGTTTTCCGTCTTGCTGCCTGAATAGAATGGCGCGTGGACGGAGAGGTCTATCTCCTCTGGTTCATCGTCCTCCTCGATATCCGCACGAGTGAGTTTGACAGCCAGGAATGCTGGTTCGTTCGCCACAACCTCATCTTTGCTCAGTACTTCAAAATCAAGCTCTATATTGGGGTACTTTTCGTTCGTGAAAGCTGCCGCATCCTGGAGTTGTTTGTTGTTAAGCCCCATCTTTGCGATTAGCTTTTGGTAGTCTTTATTCTCAGCTGGATCTAGTTGATCCATGAGACCCTCGATATCGGTGATATTCTCCTTGCTCAGGACTTGCACAATATCCTGCGTAAAATGTGGAATCTGAAGCAATGGCGAGTCACGATCCCACATGGCTTGAACAACCATCTGAGACAACTCCATTGCGGAAGTGGCGTTTAGGTGTCCTTCGGAACTGAGAATGTCAACTGCCGCGCTAAGGAGGTTGAGTACCTTCGAAACGACGACTTCTTGATCCTTGGCCAGGTCTATAGGCAGCTGCATGCGCGAGAAATGGGCCTGTAGAAGTACAAAAGCTTTGAAGTGTGGCGATCCGAACGCTGGTTCGGACATCTTGACTGGACAACGGTCGTAAACGCGTCGCAGAATATGATCTTCATGACGTCGGAGTTGTATGGACTCGAACTCAGTCGCGGATGTCATGATCTCGAGAAGACCCTTGAGTTTTGTGCGCGGTGTAAGCGAAAGCAAGAAAGTCTGCATGGTTATGAACGAGATGTTGTAGTACGCTGCTATCATGGCAGGATTCAATGGTGAGATTGAATCGTCCTCCTCATCAAGATCAATGATCTTAGCTTCCGAGAGTTCTTTGAGTGTCGTTTCGACAAGTTCGGAAAGGTGAGTCGAGAGCCCTTCGTGGGAAGTATCATTGAGCCCGTAGAAGGAGGGATTAGCGAGTAGTCTCCGGTAAAAGTAGGTATAAGTTGTCCAATCCACAGCATCCTGGGTCGACGTGATGGTTTTGGTGCTGATTTCTGCCACGAAGATATCGTGCAAATAGACTGGTAGATGAGATTCGATGGGCAGAGCTTCGTTGAGAAACTTCTTGTAGTATTCTCGTTTCACCGCCGGGACCATGAGAACTCCACGACCAATCACATCTTCTCCTGGACGCGATGCTCGACCGTACATTTGAAGGACTTCGCTAATCTGGTAATCAATGTATCTGTGTTCCCTGCCATCAAAGTATTGTGTACCCATGACGATGACAAGGTGTGCTGTCAAAGGCAATTCCCAACATACTTCTCGCGAAGCCAGCATGACTTGAATCGCCCCTGCGTTGTAAAGGGCAGACACAATTTGCTTGTCATTTGCTGAAAGAGCTTCGTGATAATAACCGATGCCATGTGCTACAGAAGTTGAAATCATCTCGGAGCTTGGCTTAAGGCCGATGCAATTCATCTCAGGCTCGCTGAGTTTCGCCTGATCCGGAATAGCTTCAACTTCACCACCAACGACTTGCCAATCATGTCTAACCACCGCTACAGGGCGATACATCGTGGTGACATCTTCCTTGTTCCAGCCCCCCTTCGCAACAGAGTGGATGGTACTGTACTGCCAGCATCTATAACAGAAACGTGATGGCATACAAACCAGGCTTATCTCCAAAGGAGATTACAATCTCAAGCGTCCATGTTCCAGCTAGCATCTGGTCTGTCTATATATTGGTGTCTGCTCGTAAACTCCAGGTTGGACTACAGTCTACGCAGGGCAACAGATCTACGGACCTCAAGCATTCTTTGGTGAGCCTAACTTGACCACTCCAGCCATGTCTTCTCCAGCCATCAGAATTGTGCTCATCACAGGAGCCAACTCGGGCGTTGGCTATGCAACCTCCAAAGTCCTCATCACCACCAAAAGCACTCCCTCCTTCCACGTGATCATGACTGGTCGCTCGCTGGAAAAGACCGAGCAAGCAAAAGCCGAGATAGAACAAGAAACGGCCTCAAAAGCCACCGGAAGTCTATCAGCTCTTCAACTCGACGTGACCGACGCCAAGTCTGTCGAGAAAGCAGCAGAATACGTCGAAAAAACCCACGGCCGATTAGACGCCCTGATCAACAACGCTGCATTAGGTTCTCGAGATTCCGACCTCGTCACACGGCTCCGTTTGTGTTTCGAAACGAACGTTATCGGCGCTGCATTGGTCGCGCAGGCATTCCGCCCTTTACTGCTCAAAGCGCACAACCCGTATTCTATCTGGGTTAGTTCCGGCGCAGGTTCACTTACGCGCTCATCTGAAGCGTCTCATGATCCGGCGCAGTTGGATAAGGATGAAGCGTATCGTGCGAGTAAAGCGGCGTTGAACATGGTGATGCTTTGTGAGCATCGGGATTGGCATAAGAAGGGGCTTAGGAGTTTTGCGTTGAGTCCGGGGTTTGTGGTCAGTAATTTGCGGGGGACGAGTGAAGCGATGAGAAATCCGGGTGGAATGGCAGGTGATCCAACTATTAGTGGAGAGACTATTTTGGCTGTGTTGGAAGGGAAGAGGGATGGCGAGGCTGGGAAGCAGATACACAAGGATGGTGTTCATCCTTGGTGAATATCTTTATCAATACTCATGTTGTTACTGTTCATCGACTCAGGTCCTAGCGGTTGTTTAAGGTAAGTCAACAACGGCAGAGCGAATGAGCCACTTGCGCAGAGTCATGGCTTGGCGCATATTCTGTTGACTTCGAAGTCCTTAGCATTGCAGCAGTGTTATTTCTTCCCCTAGTCCTCAAGATCAACCTATATCCGTTAGTGCTAGACGCGGCGTTTTCGTCGAGATCGAGATCGATCTGAGCATGAATTCCATCTGATGTTGTCGTCGCAGAAGATCGAAATGTGTTTGGGTCTTGCCTCTGACGCATCGCGAGTAGAACATCTCGCCCTGCTCCAGGTACTGCGCCGGCATGTTCCAAAAATCAAGTGCAGTACTTTCATCGTCGGCTCTAGCAAGATGTGAGTGAATTCAGACGACATGTCTGCACACTGCGTTGACAGGTTTGTTGTTTTCTGACCATGACCCTTCGGTGAGTGCACGGAATGAGAGTTGTTTCGCCCAATTTCGACCTGGAATGCTAAGGATTACTGGTACTTCTGTATGATGTCTCCTGCTACCGCTTCGATGTTGTTTCCACCCTGGATCACCTCTGTCGAGCCTCTGTCCTACTTAGCACCACGAGACACTCAAGATGGGAGCCACATATTCTCTTATGTTTTCTTCTGATGAGCTGGCAGGTGCCGTTCTCCTGCCCAGTTCATCAGGAGCCCAACCAACATTCAGTACTTCCTATGCATTCGACCCTGCAGACACCAAAGATTTCGGCATAAGGGTTACGGTATCCAACAGTAACCATCCTGTAACCCGCTATAATGATGAGACTAACAAGCAACAGCTAATGATGTTGGTATCCAGCCAGTCTTCTACTTTCCCACCGATACTGTAGGAGGAGATTTTCTACCTGTAACATGCCGATTTGGAGATCTTGGTGGCTCTCTGACCCCGAATCTACAGCCTGCAACGAGCACTATATCGTGTCCAGGTATTGCTAACACTGCCATCGCTCCCGGCACCGCCTACCTCACATTCTACCCCACCAATCGATACTATGCTTATATGGGGTCTTATGCCTTCTTGATCGCAACCCCGTCAACCACGACTCTGGTTGGAACTGTCACCGACACCTCAACCATCGCCAGCCAGACGCTACCAGAAACGATATTGACTTCCACCATATACAATGCCACCATGTATAGCACGAGCACAAGCACTATAACATTGACGGGCGCCTCGGCAACTAGCTACGGTGGCTGTTCAAACAACAATTCCTCATCAAGCTCAACGTCCAGCACCACATCTTCATCGATTAGCTCTCCAAGTGCGCCCACTCCTAGTACGTCCAGCAGTACAACCTCTTCTTCGACGCCATCTTCGACAGCATCGTCGACTTCTTCCACGAGCTCCATAGACACAACCACGAGAGATACTTCGATGTCGGCAATGTTGTCTTCAACGACACTCTCGACCACATCTACTCAATCGTCGACAACTCGGAGTACTCATTCACCCTCTGCAACCTCAATCACTAGTCTCATCTCGTCAACATCAATTTTGACTAGTACAACAAGCATGAGTTTGTCCGTCTCATCTGCTGCAAATATCACCAGTTCGTATCCTTTTTCGCCGTCCCGAAATACATCAACCACTGCCCCGCGATCCACAACCTCAGCATCGACAACAACGAACAACGACGACTTGGATGCAATTGGACGTAGTCGATCGAGCTCGACTAATCCTTCGAGCACACCCATGACCAGCATGTCTCAAAACTTGAATAACCAAACCACAAGTCCCACTTCGCACGAATGTCCAGATCCAGAATCAACAGTCACTTACACAGCCTTCCAAACCTTTTACGTTGATGCGAATAGCACTAATAATATCTTCTACGCCCGCCAGGAACAGGTCCTATACGGTCCACCAGATTCGACATTCAGCAACGGAGGTGTTCCTGTTCTATCAACCACTACGACAACAACCGCCACCACCACCACTACCCTGCCGGACGAAAGCTCTGGTACATCAACTACAACTCTCTATATTGATGGAGTCATTATTGAGACAGTAACAACGAGCACAACAGTTGATAGCAGATCTGTAACCACACTTCCTGGTTGTGCTCCAAGCACAACAACAACCAATTCCTCGGCAACCACTGCCACAACAACTATAACGACGATGACTGATACAACAAGCGTAAGTCGAACGATCTGAGAGGACAAACACAGTTGCTGATTGATCTAGTCCACAAGTAGCAGCACCACGTCTGACACCACCATCACTACATCTAACACTACTACCTCCAATACTACTACTACGACGACTGACACGACGACAAGCACGAGCACAACGTCAGCTGGACTCACTTGCACAGCCAATTCTGATCTTCCTGACGGACTTACTTGTGGCACGTTGGGATTCGTTCACGCCAATGACGACGAAATAGCCACTCTGATAGGCTCTGATGTCTTAACGCCAAAAGGCTGCGCAGATGCTTGTGTAGCAACTGATGATTGTGTTGGTTTTTACTTGAGTACCACGGAAAAGTTTTGCACACTTGGTGGGGTGAGTATGGCGGTGGCACAGTTTCGTGCTGATTCGAGCTCTTACTACGTAGGGTATGACTTGTCCTGTTTCATATGCTCAACACCGGTGGCGACAAATACCACCAGTACCACGTCTAATGTCACCACAACTACAACTACCACAAGTCAGTGTACTTCGCTCTTCGCCACAGCAACTTCAGCCAACTATTTCCCTGGCAACGGCGAGTATTATGTACGATTTTATTCGGGCGCTGGTTACGAAACAAACACGACCACGGACAGCGGTAACGACAACTCGTATCCTGCTATTACTAGCTACTACGCAAGTACATATTCCGCTTGTCAGGCCGCCAAGGCCTGTATCAACGAAGCTTACGGGGACGAGAATGAGTACTACTCTATTGATTTGCACTTCCTCACCTCCAGAAATCAGTGGGAGTGTTTTCAATACTACAATCCGAGCGCAGCCTCGGATTTCAACGTTCCAAATTCTGATGTCGCTGCAGCATACGGTTACAACATCGGTAGTGCGGTTGGAGGTAATATCGATAATTAGACTTTGTTAAACATGCTTATGCAAGCATAGCTATTCTGATATCTAGGTTCAGAAGCCACAAGATATTGAGTACATACTTGAGGACCACCACTACACTGTCGGTTTGAACATTCTGATTTAGCACTTCTCCTATGACATTTTTGTTTAATGTTGCCATCTTCAAACCTGTACTATTGGCAGTAACATTGCAAAAGTACAAAGCCACCAACGGGCAACTCGATACGACCGGTACTTGATTACCGGAGAATGTCTGTTCAAGACGTTTCAACAGGACCCATGGACCCCATGGCTACCGAGTTGGTCTTAGAGCTACTCGAAAGACAATAACCACATCCATGAGATTAACCAACAATGACATGGAGCGGTGCATGAATACACAAATGATCTTCACAAACAACGTATGCATCGGAGTCGAACCACCCTGCTAGTAATCGGTACGAAACGTACAGATCACAACCGATATCACTCGGACGAGGCTGTTCTGGTACGAGCAAAAATTTAGCAAACGGCATGGTGATGGAACTGTTTGCCAGTGACAGAAGTAAAAGTGAAAAGGAGTAGGTGGCCATAGACGGTAAAATAGAGCATCACGACAAACAAACGAGGTGGGTAGTGAAAGTGAACCACTCCCGCCATCGTTGTGAGTATAAAACATGCATTCTCCTCTACTTACTCTCACCTAAAGTTACTCATCACACCACATTGCGTACACACACTGAAGATTGACAGTGTGATCTACAGTTTCTGTGGTTCGCAGACTCTTCGATCACCAGGCAAGAAAACCAAGCTGCCATAAACCTTTGCTATACCTTCGTCAACCATATCTAAGAGCAGGCAACGACACCAGCTACTTGAATCATTATACACCTCCTTCTGCTCTTCATGTCTCCACGAAACAAGACAGAAGCCTCATTTGCCTCGACCCTCTCTGCCACCGCGGCACTTGGTATCTTCGACGACATCTGCAAAACTTCAATTGGTAACCACCTCACACCTCATATGCCAGAACAAGCAATGACTTCCTCCAACGAAGCTACTCGACCTGCATCTCCCGACTCGCGATCAATGGAGCTACAACCATTTTCGGCCACAAACACATCTACCATCTCTGCTTCTGCTTCCGCTTCCGCTTCAGCTGAGCCCGAAGTCATTAACCCACCAAACACCACCATTGCCACCAATACTACTACCAATCTTCCAATCCTATCCACCACCCCCGATAACACAACCTCATCTCCCAGCGCAGACCCCAACAACGCAATCCTAACAATCCACCTCTTCCGCAGCAATCCCCTCAACAACGCACCACCATCCCTACCCACAAAAGAAGCACAGACCATGCCCGTCAATCTTTACTCCCACTTTACTGCACGAGAATCGCTAAAACACGAAGTCACGCGTGTCTTACACTCGCACTACGCAATCGATCTAGTGGTTGAAAGAACACCACCGTTTGTCAGTCGAGTTCGGGATACAAGTGGTTGTTACTGGAGTTTGCGATGGAAGAGACGCGTGCCGGTTGTTGAGAAAGCTAGCAGTAATGGTGATGATGGGGAGATGGAAGAGCGGGATATGAGGGAGTGGGACTGGGTCTTTCTAGATCGGTTTCTGGCGGGGTATACAGAGTATGAGACTCAGAAAGAGTATGGATTTGCATTTATCTGTGTGGTTGGTAGAGCTGCTGCTGGTTGTGGTGAAATGGGGGGGTAAATTGATGGGTGGTTGTTTGCAGGGAGGTGGGAGGATGAGTTAAGTGTGCTTCTTGTCCATGGAAGCGGAATGGGTCAAGTTTGCGTTGTTGGTCATTCTGGGTTAGAACAACTGCTTTTTGTATTGCAAAGCTTCGAGGGATACCCTCTTGAAGCTATATTGGACGGAAGAACTTGGCCTTCAGCATAACTCAGCGATTGCAAGCTTGGTATGGTAATATTCGGGTATTAGTCGTTCATGGCGAGAGAGTTGCGAGATTAATGCGACAAGTTGATTGAGCCTGACGATGACCAATCTGCACCGTTACTTACATGCATGTACGGAACGATGAGCGAGTAGTGAGGAATGACAATGTCGGTGCATATCAAATTGATTAGATGTCAAGAATGGCAAAATATGGGATAGTACCAGCAACAACAGCAACGGCAACGGCAAATTCATATCCAACATTTCATCACAAAGCACACCGCAACAGGCACCAGCGTACTTGAACCACATCGAATCCAACCCCAGAACTCACCTTCCAAATCCACCGAGATCGAAAGTTGTTCAATCAAAACCGCCTCCCCCAAATTTTCTCCCCAACCCTCCCCTCCTCCTCCGCCCGTCTCAGCGCATCCCTCCACTCCCTCTCCATCCTCTGCACCAACCTCTCTCCCTCCTCTTGCTCTTCCCCCACATTATTCCCAACTCGTATCCTCACCTCATCACCATCACCATCACCACCAGTATTAACAGGGCTCTCACAGCCCCTCAACCCAATGAAGCGTCCCCATCGCCGTCGTTTGGTTTCGAGGTCGGCTAATCGCCTCCTTTTTCTTCCGTTCGCTACGGAACCAGAACGAGAACGAGCATTAGTAGTGGCAGCGGAATTGCCGCACCATACTTTTCCCCAGCCAATAGGGCAGGGATACATCCACCTCTCGCGTCCGGCGCCAAGTGTCTGATGGTAATGACGCGCCAGGGCGTCGAGGTTGTCGTGCGTTAGGAGGTGGTAGTGCAGTAGCGTACGCGGGAATCTGGGGTGAGGCAAGCCGGTGGAGATGGATATTAGGGGGACGAGGGGGTGGGCGAGGTATGTTGCTACTGTTGACAGCGTTTGAGTAGGGTGGGCGGTGTGGGTTTTCGTTGTTGTTGTTGTTGAGGTGGGACGCGTCGTGCGCCGGCGGTGATGGTGGGGGCGGTGGATTGGTGAGCGGGTTGGAGGACGTGCTGTGGTAGGTATTGTTGTTGATTGGTTTGGTGGAGCGGTTTGTTGTTCTGCTGTGGCGGGCCTTGGAATGACCGGAATCTCTACTTCTGCTTCCATTTCCATGTCGACGCACATCCGCTCAAGACGCTCCATCGCATTTTCTCTCTTAAGGCTCGGCGTGTTCCTTTCCCGCCTTATCGTGTTTCCGACCATGGGACTTCGAATTGGTGTTTGTCCTGGACTGCCTGAACTAGCGGAGCTAGCAGGGCTGGTACCAGGTAGGACGTCCACACTCAAACTCAAACTCATTCCTGACAACGACGTTGACACCACAGGGCTATGAGGTGACATGGCAATACCGAAAGTACGACCGTTGACAGGTACAAGGACTGCCGTTTGCGGTGAACTATACAAACTGCTTGGAGTACTTCCATTGAGAGTGAGAGGTGATGGAGTCAAGAGGACGAATCTTGGACTTGAAGTCATGCGGCGGTGGTGACGGGATTCAATCGGGAGGTCGGTTTGCAGGCGTGGTAGCTGAATTGACGGGCAGATGACTGGTGTCGGTGGGATTGTTGGGAGGGTGAGTTCAGAATTGGGATGGAGACTGAGCTCGATGATTGAAGACGGTGAGAGGGGACTAGCGAGAGTGACTGGAGATATGTCCATTGGAGAGAGCGGTGAGATTGGTGAGATGGGGGACATGGCGATGAGATCTGGATTTGAAGAGTGCTCGTTGTAGATTGGCTGGCAGAACTAGCTCGCGGGTAATGAATGATCGTGTCAAGTTCCGAATAGGTGTTGGTGGTTTGACGGCGGTATGAAACTGGTTTTGGTAAGGAGTGAAACAGGTCGTTTTTGAAAATAGTGTACGTGGTAGGTAACTAAACGAACGAGTAAGTAACAAGACAAATTCGACTTCAGAAGCAGCGACGAAGTAGAAGTGAAAAATCGACATTGATGCAGCTAGGTCCTCTTTCGTTTTGTTCTGAACATCATTGTCATCGATGTCGAACGACACAAAGTACTTGGAATGTCCGTGCGCTGCTCAGCCTCACATTTCGTTGCGGATTTTTCTTTGTCTGCAGATCTGGACTCGCTCAGTTCGTTTTGGACGCGAAATTGATATTCTGACCGCTTCATTGTTTTTCTACTGTTTGTCTCGATACATGTGTCCGGATTGGGTTATGCACCTCTCCTTCGTCGTGCCGATTATGCACGTTGCGATATGATCTAAACTATCGATGCACTTCTGTGTTGGTTGATGAATGGATGGCTGCTGCCTCCTAGCCCTTCTCTCCCCACTTCAGTAGCATCTGAACTGTCTTCACATGGCCGCGGTCCAGGGCTGCCTGGATTGCACTGTTAACTTCCTCATTGTTGGAGCCCGCGCCATTCTCCAGTAGCATCTGCACCACCTCCACCTGGCCTTGCCTTGATGCCGCCTGCAGTGCACTGCCGTAAGGTCCTGGTGGTGCATTGATGCTTGCGCCATTCCAGAGCAACATCTGTACTATATCGGTTCGGCCACAGTATGATGCAGTTTGGAGTGTATCACCAAGCTCAGATGGAGCGTGAATCTCTGCACCGTTGTCTAGTAATATCTGCAACATCTCGGTATCGCCGTTTCTGGAGGCCAGGTGCAATGCAGTGCCCCAGATTCCTGCTAAGGCATTGATGTCTGCTCCCCACTTCAGTAGCATTTCAAGTATTTTCCCATGGCCAAATCTCGTTGCTGCCCGCAATGCATGGCCAGGAGCATTTACATCCGCGCCGTTGTCCAATAGTAGTTGCACCACCTCCTCGTGACCCCGTTTCGATGCCAGTTGCAGTGCATTGCCCCAAGGCCCTGCTGGAGCATTAACATTTGCACCGTTCAAGAGCAATGCCCGTACTATTTCTTTTTCGCCATGATATGATGCCGCTTGTAATGGGTCACCGACTGACTCATTTTGAGCATCTATAGCTGCACCATGAGCCAATAGTACTTGTACCACCACTTCGTGCCTGTTTCTCAATGCCGCCTGTAGTGCATTGCCCCATGGCCCGCCTGGAGCGTTGACATCCGCTCCCGACTCGAGAAGGATCTGGACTATCTCTCCGTGACCAAATTTTGATGCTGTCTGCAATGGGTTGCCCCACCGGCCCCCCCAACGCATGCACGTTCGCACCGCTCTCCAATAGCAGTTGCACCACTTCCTCATGGCCCTCTCTTGATGCTAGCGTCAACGGACTGTTAAAGCCCATCACTGGGCCTTCTACATCCGCCCCATTCTCCAGAAGAATATGCACCACTCTCTTTCTGTTATTAAACGCTGCTGCCTGCAATGCACTATCGAGCTTTCCCCCCTGCGCGTTAACGTCTGCCCCTTTTTCGAGCAGTAACTTGACCACTTCCGCGTGACCAGATGACGATGCCGCCTGCAGTGCATTACCAAACCATCCCCCTGGAGTATTAACGTCATTCGGTGACTTCGACAAAAGGTCCGCCAAGCACCCCTCGAGCCCGAGTAAGGCTGCATAATAGATTGGCAAAGGACGATCTTCGATAAGATTGTACCTGATATCGCGTGACGGAAACTCAGGCCGGTACAGCCTGATCCAATGGTCAAATATGTGCTTCGCTGAGAGCAGCTCGATGATATTCGGTGAAAGCTGCTCGACAAGTCTATCGTCAGCCTTCTGGTAGTGGTACAGCCAATTTCGCGCAGCGTATGTTGCTAGAGGATACCGCTCAACCAAATCTTCAGTCAACGTCTGGCTCACAAATTCATCATTGTTCAGATAGAGTAAGCAAATTTTACTGGTTCGGCCATGCTGTGTTGGACCCAACAGTGCAAAGTCTGCGGCACGACTTTTTCCAATCCGGTCAGACAACAAGTATTCTTGGACGGAAAAATGAGCAATACGGACGGTGTTGATACCAGTCGCATATTTGTAGTGTTCACCACGTTCCTCAACAAAGTCTTCGTCTTCACAGCTGTCGTAGCCCTGGTCCCGGTCATATTCCTCATCGGAATCGCTGTGTCCATAGCTGTCAATCATGCGGTGTCTGAATCCGATCTCAATCAGGCCAGGACAGACCCGAAGCAGGTCTTCGGCGCCTGTGAGTTTGCTACTGTGATCATAGCATTCGAGGATGTCGACATCGACCGCGATCGCATCAATAACCTCATCTACTGACAATGGCCGATGTGAATAACACAAAAGTGAGAGCAGCTGTTGAGCCTCCTCACGTGACTCGTCTCCAATGTTGCATAGCATTCGCTCGTACGTCTCATCGAGAGTTGGAGGCAGCGTGTGAAGGCACTTTTCAAGGTGTTTCTCGCTTCGAGCACACTGGCGTAAAGGACCGAGTTGGAGTTCAACCCATCGAAACCTGGAACCGGTTAAGCTGCTTGTCTCTGCACGAGCGCTGCACGAAACTACTTACACTCCACCCGCATGCTGAGCGAGATAGTTCTTGATCTTTTCACGATGGTCACCCCAACGTCGAAGTTGAGGATCATGGTCAACCTGGTAGGACACATATTGCAAGATGTCCTGCTGAACACTATTGTTCTTTAGTACGATATGTTGTGCTTCCTGGCTGAGATGCGCAAATTGCATGTGGTCTCGAATGTCAGGTACATCTCGACTGGTAACCAGCAAATGCAAGCCCGGCAATCGCCACTGCCGCATCGTTTCGATCATAGATAAGACATCGGCTCGGGAGGTCTCCCCAGGGCTCTCGTCCAAGGCGTCCAGCAGAATGTAGACATGACGAGTCTGGGTAATGGTTCGTCGAAGGTGTTCTAGCAAGACTGGAATTGGCGGAGTGCCATTATTATACGATTTTTGCAGATGGGTCAGGTCAGCTTCAACTCCTGTAACCTGTCCACAGAGCTGTAACAGTAGTGCACGCAGAGCTGCGGAAGCATCTTGTTTTGATTCGTCGCGAAATGTGAAGAAGAAGAAGGCCACCGCACAGTCATTAAGTGTTCGTTGGTGACGAAAGGTATACTGGATAGCGGTTGAGCAAAGCACAGACTTGCCACAACCAGCAAAGCCGTACAACCACAAAAAGGAGTTGTTATCTTGCAGCCAAGTAGTGAAAGTTGGACTTTGTATTAGCCACTGTCCTGTGCCAGGATGCCGTTGCGCGCTAGCAATATTCAAGTCGATGGTCGCATCTGCCGCATTCAGCCATTGACGGACACTGGCGCTCACGTTCTGTGCTTGTGCATTTTTTACGACTTTCTTCACCTCTTCAAGATCGGTCAGAGTGTTTTGATGGTCCTTCAATTGAAGCGCTTGCAAGGCGAGTGACAAATTGTCCCGAAAGTCATCAACATCTTCATCAAGTTTCTCAAGAGTACTTCGGCGGAAGGGGTACGCGGCGCGGCGGCCAGCTGCTGCTATTTTCTTTTTCCAGTCATCTTTTGGCTCTTTCTTGAACTTTTGGGCTTCGTCTTGCAACTCATGAATCACATCTCCGCAGCGGTCAATTGACTTTTCCACATTCCATAAGACTGTCTGCTCGTCAGGTCGCCATTTGCGAGTCCGCACAACTTCGTCGATAGTCTTGATAGTGGAAACAAGATCTCCTAGTTTGTCTGCTGTTCGAGCTAGATCTTGGTCTCGATCTCGATAGGTCGTATAATAATTATAAAGGTACTCGGTGGTCTGTAGACCTAAGGATATCAAGCCGGCTGCGCTAGCAGCGATGGAGAGTGGGTCACTCATGACGTAGCGTTCTTTGGAGAGGGTTTCAACACCACTTTATTGAGCTGAGATAAATCTAGCATTGTTATCTTGTTCATGCAGAATATGAGGGTGCTTCAAAGATGTACCCAGGCAAGTATAGGTAGGAGCACAGCTCTAGACGCCTCATGAAGTTGCAGTTGGCGCCGCAGATTCAGCCTGGCTCTACACCTTACAATGATTGGAGACACGTGATGTGGTCGGTTCTAGCTGCATACTACCTGGTACACCAGCTTTGTGGGCAGTGAGTCCCATCGAGTTCGTCAGCCTTCCTTGTCACACACTAATGCTGGAACTACAGTCAAAGACCGAGTGCTAACTTGAGTCGAGTACTCGAATTTGTCATGCGATGGTCAGGGAGAACCATACCTACACAGAACGTAAACTCAAGCAATGACCCCTCTAGCTTCTGCAGATTAGGTGACTCCAGGTCTTTATGAGCACATTTACAGTACTGACCCCATCCAAAAGTGGTAAAGAATCACGTCTCATCACGACCTCGTTTTGGAAAACCACTCAGACTTGACCCGAGCCTAGTACAAAGCAGCGACTAGTGTCTCGAGCTCTTCCCGGTCGGTACAGTCGAGAAGCGCTTGTTAAACTTGCTCAAGCTTCTACCTCTGAACATCGGTAGGATTTAAGTCTATCCTTTTTACTATTTGAACTATTTCTTGCTATGCCACACTATCCATGTCCTGCTCAACTCAATCCTCCTTTAGCGTTCAAAACATAGAGCAATTCAACACGTTCCTTGCGCCAATATAAATACCCTTCATACCTTTCTCTCCCACCACCAAATTCAACAACACTCTTTCATCTTCCCTAACCCAACCAACCAACCTGCCAAACCGTCAACCACAATCATGCGCCAACCCATCCTCCCCATCGCCCTCCTCCTCTCCCTCATAACAACAGCCCTCGCCAACTCCGGCGGCACAATCCTCTTCTGCGCCGAATTAGACCTCGTAGGCCCCTGCATAGTCCAACCCATCGAATACGGAAGATGCGACAACATCACCGACTCCAACCGCCTAGGCGATATAGGCAGCAGTTTCAACGTTCGTTATACACCCCTTCCCTCCCTTCCTTCTTTTCTCTCCCCCTTCTTTTCTCCTCATGAACCTCATCTACTGTACAGTACTATCACTAACATCCCCAACCCAAACCGGACAGATAACATCCGACAACGAAAACACCTGGTGCGATATGTGGGGAGACCACCACTGCAAAGTCAACGACCTTCCTTGGTACTACGGCCTGTGGAATGGGTACTGGGTGCAGCCTATGCCGCGGAATGGCCCACCTCATATTTACCGATCCTTTAAGTGCAGGGATCTTGGATGGTAATTGGAGTCGATACGGTGTGCATACATGCACACGCAAAGATGATTTGATAATGACTGGAGTAGGTGGTTGAGAAGATGAGCACATACTACATGTATGCAAGCAAAGGCGTTGGTAACAGTAACCATAATGGCGTTGGCAAGGTATCTAGTAATACATCACGAAGGACAGAATGCGTACCAGGGGGAAAAGATTGAATGATAATGGTATCTAGGTACCTTATGAGTTCATCACGGCGTTCAAGTCAAGGTTCCTTAGTTATTCAAATTGATTTATTCAACAACCCTATGTGGTTTCCTTCCAATTCATAGCTCTATCTATTCGGGGGTTATAAAGCACTAGAATGGTTCATAACATTCGTCTATATATATATTGGAGAAGAGATCCATCGAGATCACTGATACAAGCACAAATGGAGGTCAGTTTTTCATGGGAGTGTTCTCGTTCAATGGTGAATCTCAAATCTCCAAATGGTTACGGACTCGGATACTGTAGTAGTGGTCCTCACGAAGTGTTCACGGTCTGCAGAGCACAAAGAAAGATACATATTAAGAAGTTATCTGAACATTCTTTGTATTGACCAACTGTTTTCATTGGATCTTCTTTTCAAATCATAAAATACACAGTTCAATTCACATGAGTGGATGACTGACTTGCGCACAATCAATATGCGGCGCACTCATTGCTTTAATGATAGCTCACCAGAGATCGTTCGTGGTGACCGTATATATTCATGCGGGCCCTGGTCTCACTTCAAGCTTGATTCATTACTGTCTGCTTGCCTGGACTGTACCTTGCTCTGCTTTTTCGCCTCACGGTCGTCGTTGCTCAAGCGATGTGCAACTAAGATGCCACCGCTAATCCGCCCAGCTATACCCGTGTCTTACTCTGTGGCCTTGACCACGTCAGTCGCCTCAGCAGCACCCTCTGCCGACGCAGGAGCCTTGTCTTCTACAGCTGGAGCTGCCACAGTTTCAGTCTTGGTCTCTTCTGCCGGCTTGTCCTCCTCGATCGCTTCAATGGCTTCGGCTTGCGGTGCATCCTCAGCAAGATTATCTGCAGAAATCTTGTCAACAGCCTCTTCCGTTGACAATGTGTTTTCTGCAGGCTCTTCAACTTCCTTCTCAACCTTCTCATCTGTTTCTTTCTCAATCTCTTTCTCAACTTCTTTGTGTACGCCATTCGTGGTGGTTGGGCTGGCCTTTTCATCCTTGCCTGGCTTGTCGTCTGTAGGTTCAGCACCCAGCAGTGGGTTCCACACACCAAGCAGTTTGACTGCCCGCTCCCTGAAGTGATACTCCTCATCCTTCGGGATTGTGTTCAATTTCACCAAAGCCTTGAGAACCTTATTAATTTTCGTGTTTCTGATGATGCTGACCTCCAATTTGTTATCGTATGCCTCAAGTTTCTTGATGTAGGTGTTCATCTGTGGCATCTCATCTTCTTGAGGTTCAACATCCCGAGCCAAAAAGCCCTTTTGTAGCTTGTGTCGTAGGAAAAGCACCTCCTTCTCACGCGCTTTACGAGCCTCAACCGGATCGAGAGTTGGCTCATCTTCTTTTTCTGGTTCAGCTTCTTCTTCTGACTCTACTGCCTTCTTTTTCTTGTCCGCCTTGGGTTTGGTGGCCTTCTTTTCGGTGGTTTTCTTGTCTGTGGTAGGAGTTTTACCAGTAGTAAGCTTGAGCTTCGTGGTCTTTGGGGTCTTTGCAGGCTGTTAGTAGCTATTAGTTGATTGATGTCGCACGAGCATAGATCACTTACCTTTTCCGGTTCTTCGTCATCACTTTCGGCATCCTTCTTGCGCTTCTTGGAGGACTTCTTTGGCGCTGTATCATCAGCATCTTCCATGTCGACATCATCGGCCTTCACTTCGGACTTGCGTTTCTTCTTATCAGCTTTTGCAGCCTTCTCAGCTTCACGTTGCGCTTTTCGATCTTCGTCCTCCTGAAGAGCTGCCTCGTGCTGCATTAACATGTCCTTGAAGTGTTGGAGGTCATGACCCTCAGCAGCAATCTTGTAGGCTTCGATGAGTGATTTTGTCTTTCCTTTCTCAGAAACATCCTTGCACTGTTCAGGCTCGAGAGGCGACAAATCGGTATTGGGGATCCATCCACTGTGATAAGTCAGCCCTGCATGTCAATGTCTGTCTTCAATGTAGCTTACAATTCGTTTGTCTGAAGGAACATGACTGCGAAAGTTCGATCAATAACCTTCTTACCATCGTCGATGTATGGTTCTTTGTATGTCCCGTCGGGTTGCATAGCTGTGACTGGTCGAGTTTTCAATAGAACTTCGGGTAGCATATCTTCATCGCAAACGACAGCTGGCCATGGAGGAAAACTTCTCAATCGAGCAAGGTAATAGTCTCCAGGCTTTGCATCGAGATTTGTGAGCTTCTGTTTGGATTGCTTTTTCTTCAATGTCTTGCTTCGGTGCTCTGGGACACCCCCCGTCGACTTTCGTTTAGATTTGGATGCAGGTGTGCCGTTCGTCTCTGCCGCTGGCGCGGATACAGATGCAGCTTCATTTTCTGGTTCTGCCACGTCCTTCATCTCTGCGTCTTCATCAGCCGCGGGTGCAGCCTCAGTTGGCTTCTCAGACTCGCTCGTAGCTGGCTTATCTGCGACAGATTCGGATTGGGGTGCCTCTCCGTTGGTAGTAGAAGCTGATCCGATAGTCAGCATACGTATTTTGACTGAATTCTTGTCACCTTCGACTCACCTTCAGCAGGTTCGGCGGCGGCAGCAGGTGCTGTCCCTTCCGGTAGAGCTCCCGATAATTCAGCAACAGGACCCGAAGCTGGTTCTGCTAGCGATGGAGGTGCGTTATCAGCCGGTGCCGCGACCTTGATGGGCACCACCGTCTCAGAAGGAGCGGCATTAGAGTCAGACATGGTTGCGGCGAATGGTTGGAATGATGCCGAAATGGCAAGCGCGATGCAAAGCGCGTTGAGATCTGCCTAGCAGAGTGTTAGCAAGCTGCTTGTCAACGCGATCTGCCTCAATACAGCTCATACAGCCTTCGTTCCTGTGTGCTTCTCACCGGTGCTGGCCAGAGTGACGCGCCGAGGCAGTAAAAAGATACCTTGCTTTCCAAAAGTAACTTACCTTATGTAGTATGAGCGCGCTGCTAAGTTCTTATCCAAGAACTGATGGGTTGGATGAACGTGGGAGGGCGGTGGGAGCAATGCTGGCGCAAAGCAATTGTGTTGGAGAGAAAGCTGCACTGCAGACGACACCAACTTTGATTGAACTGCGGCTTCGCGACTGGCCAAGAACTGACTTACGTCGATTTCCCGAGCAATCAAAATCGCGCTAGTCCCCTGCTAGTGGATGTGATATTTGGGGTTGAACAACGGTGATGCCGCCAGTAGATTCTGTTTTTCTATCTGTTGATATACGGTATGCCCGCTTACGCGATAAATGAAGGTCGTCGCCGTCTAATTGCAATGCAGGTGTCGCAGTCACTTGCCACGTGCGCCCGATTGAGGAGTCCTCCATAGTGCTCTCATAAAATGAAACAAGCCTAGCAGTCACAAAGCAGTAAATATTCCTGCTGTATGGTCGATCGAACATCCATTGTCATTACTATTCAATAACAATAGGTGCATTGAGCCGGAAGGTCCAGAAGAAGAAACTGTAAGGTCATTCCTTTCGCAGGCTCCCAAGCAGATATGCTTCTCTGTCCACATAAAAATACGTGTCGTATGCAATGAATAAATTTGGCTGTCAAATTGTGCTGGTTATTTCAGCCTTACAGGAAACAATTTCGACGCCATGTTTCATTGGTTTTTATCTTAAACGTCTTCGAATACTCCTCCCTACAGACCTGATGGATGCTTCCCAAGACTGATACTGAGTATCCTAAGCTTAACAGACTCGAGACATATAGCTTTGCTTGTATCTTAAGCACCTTGACTGTGCACGTGACAACATCACATCAAATCCTGTCTTACGTGCCTGACCAATCTTCCACTATATCACGGTCCATACGACAGAGCTTCCTCCTCCATTACCTTCGAGGTGCCTGCCTGGTCAATACCCAGGACTTTGTGGATTGCTGTTTGACCACGGGAAACGATATCGGCACTACTGTTTCTGATGCGCGTAACATTTTCCTCTTTGTAAACACACCAATCTTGAAATTCATACCATGAGCAATTGGAGTCACTCCCGGTTTCCCACTCAGTGTAGATCTGACCTAGTCTCAGCCTGGATTCTTGTTTCAGGTCATGGCTGACGTTCACATACTGCAATAGTAAGACATGACCAGACCACCACTGCAAAGCAGAGAAAGCCAAGATAGGTCAACATATGAATGTGATAGCAATCCACGACAGAGAAAAGCCCTCCGTCGCTTAGAAAAGCTATCTCGTAGCCTTTCTGGCACGAAATGTTTCTGGACATCAACTCCTTGCAATCACAGGACTTTGTTTTGTGCCTTCGATGAACGGAGTTGAGGATCCTGGTGGTCCGATGACGGATAGTCAGACTTCTATCAAGGACATTAGATGGCCTCAATATGTTTTTCAATGTCGAACCGTCAGGATCAGTCGCATGCTCATTTGCGCATTCTGGCAGTGCCTTTCGTGTAGGTACAACATCGCGTGGTTAGTCGTTCACAGGAATCTGTGCGAATCTCAACGTCCTTTTCAACCAATCTTTCTTCCAACATTTCCGATACCACTTCCCACTACACTCACAATCAAATCTCCTGCACTCTTCTCATCTTCAGCATCCCTGATACCCCATCCAGCTGCACCAAAACTGCTCATATCTCTTGCCAGCTGTATCACGCTGTCGCTTGCCATGACATCCCTCCCAACTTGTACCCGACCCACATCTTCAGAACCCATGGCCATCAAGGTGAATATTGTTGGTGCAGCTTCCGCACTAACACACCCTCCACGTTCAACACTTTCAAGCAATGCAAAAGCCGCGCGTTGACCAACATCCTCTGGTGTTTCTCCACCATCCGGACCAGATGCTGCATCAGCGGAGTAGAACACTCCTTTTCTTGAGCTCTCTGCCACAAGAGACAGACCAAATCCAAGCCCGACTTTCTTCTTCGAGCCAGCAGGGTCACTCTTTGTACCTTGTGTAATTTCCACAAGTTGTGCAGAGGTAACGTCAGAAAAGATATAGACATCCGGCACGACCTTGTTCAATACGCCTCTTGCCGACTCGATCATACGTGCGTTGTTACCACCACTTACTCCTGTAGCGTATGCTACACCTCTCACTCTTTTGACTCGGCCTGCACCCATGAGATGTAACGTTTTCGGTGCCCTGACCTGATGACCAAACACCACCTCGACCTCACCCGCGCCCGAGTGACCTTTCACATTGCTTGGGTTACTTCTCTTACTCACCCTAATCTCCAAATCTCGCTCGATGCCGAACTGCTCAAAGATTGGTAGAATTGCGGTACGAACTGTATCAACACTAACGTCCCCATATCTCTCCACTGCACTCGTGATCACACCAGGCCCAGTAAACAAGACATTGACCTTTGCCTTTGAGAAGGGCGCAAGTAATGCAACAGCAATTATGAACCAACTCACACCGCGTGTGACTCTTCCATCGATTTCATGCTTCAGTACACCATTCGCATCAGCACCACGACCAGCCACAGATCCTGTGATCAGGCCAGGCTTGTAGAGCAGTGTGGTACCAGTGTACGAAATCTCGATATGGGAGCCGTTCGTGAGGGACTCGAGGAGTCGAAGGAAGGAAATCTCATGCGGAGCTAAGCCAGGAGAAGTTGGATTTGTAGCGCGTATTTGCGAAATATGTATTGGTTTGCCGTGGAGAGTTGCAAGAATGAGGCGATGGACAAGGGAGTGGTGGCCGGTAAATCTGATGGGAGGTGTTTGAACAGACATAACTCAAGAAGAAACCACCATAAAACTATGCGCTGACAATTAAAGGATGTTGCCAGAACTAATCCACCTCAGATGTGTTTTGAGGGTGTTGACAGTTGTTCGTGACCGTCGCAGGTGGGAAGGAAGCGAGGGTGTGCGACGAGTTGGATTGAGTATCTCGTTCAAGATATCTCAAGTAAACACTTTCTCAAACAGTCACTCCGGTGCTGCAAGGCCAGCTTGCGAAAGCCGAAAAGAAAGCATGCGACACAACTCGCGTGTGCAATTCGTCCCCGTCGCAAGAATTTCAACAACTTTTTTCTCCAAAAACCAAATTGATCGACAGTGGAGTTACATGTATTCAGTGGCCCCACAACGGCCGGACAGAAGTTTGTCTTCGTTCTGCCTCACGTCATTCCGGTATACACGCCTCGGCACACTTGCATGGTGGGATGAACGGAGGCGCATACCTCTGATCCGTACATTTTTGATGCTTAGAAATGAGTTCCTCATATAATTGGAGAAAGTCACCGCTGAGCAGAACATCTCAACTCGCGCTCATCAAGCCATCAGACCACCTCTCCCCATGAACGCAACAGCCGTCTTGTCCAGGAATTGCCTTCGAGCAACACAACGCACCACTACAACCGCCGCCCCCACCACATTACCTCTAAGAAGCACAAGACACACGAAGACTCTACCAACCCTACCAAACCCACTCTCCAGAGCCTTCACCAACACGACACCAACCCATCAATCCGCCATGTCCCTCAACCTTCCCAAATGGCTCTCTCAGAACTCGCACCTCCTCCAACCACCCATAAACAACTACTGCGTCTACCACCCCTCATCCCCCTCCACCTCAGGCATGACAGTAATGGTTCTCGGCGGCCCCAACGCCCGAACAGACTACCACATCAACTCGACCCCAGAATTCTTCTACCAACACAAAGGCTCCATGCTCCTCAAAACAGTCGACACGTCCACAACACCTCACACCTTCGTTGATATCCCCATCCACGAAAACAGTCTCTACTTACTCCCTGCCAACACACCACATAATCCAGTCCGCTTCGCAGATACGGTCGGTTTAGTCGTCGAACAGCCCAGACCAGCAGATAGCGTCGACACAATGAGATGGTACTGCAAGAATCCCAATTGCGGACAGATCGTGCACGAAGCGAGTTTCCATTGCTCCGATTTAGGCACGCAGATCAAAGAAGCGGTCGTGGCATTCGATAAGGCGGAGGACGTGAGGACGTGTAAGGCCTGTGGGACCGTGGCGCAGAGTAGGCCAGAGCCAGGGGAATTCAAGCAGCCGCCGCGCTTTCCTGAGGATTAAATGGAAAGCCTCCTGCTAACGATTTCATCAAATTAATCAACCAATAAGTATCTCCAATGGTAATCTGGTGTCAACAACTCTCACGAACAGCAGCGACATGGCTAAGTCATTACCTCACAGATCAGGCACACAAACCTCAAATAGGCACATCCCCGGGTGCATTCACACCAAGTTCAAGGACAATCACAAAAACCGATGTGGCGGCCTCTTCAACCCATTCGTTTCAAACACGAGTCTCGCCAATCCAACAGAGTGCCGTTGTTCCAGTCCGACCAGCCCATTCCAGCCCCGCAACATTCCCATGACGCCCAGCCTTCATCCCCTGAGAGCAGCCAGCCAGGCTGTCTGTCCGTCCACTTCACGTCACTTCACTGCCGCAGTCTTGCATAGAGAATCACAAGTCGTTACGTGCTGTTGCGCCGTTGCTAAGGATCTGAGGAGAGGGAGCGAAGTGGAGATTGTTATTGAGGTTATAGGGCTTCGTGGGTGGAGGTCAGGCACAAGCACAGATCAAGGAAACGAGTGGATAGGATGACAAGTCCTCCGTTCGAAAAATGGAGGGAACGAGCACGAATCTCTACGGTAACATATTGTAGGTGCGGGGCCTCTGGTCTGTGGTAAAGATTTGGACTTCTGTTGTCTGTTGAGCGACTACTGCACCAGGAATGTGGTGTACTTGGCCTTCGGGAGTTGGGATGAACTCGGAGTGCTATATTGCGTAGAAGTGGCCTGTTTGTCTCGCTTTCAATATAATTTCAACTCATGCCTCATTTAGTACTACACTATGTTACACAACCCCTTCCTTTCACGCAACATCTTTGCTTTCCGGAACAGGCAACTCAACACAACCTCTCCTCCCTTCCTCAGCTCTCTCAAGCAACCCCCTCGCCACACCCAACGCCTCCCTCGGCAACCCAGCCAACTCCGCCACTCTCAGCGCATGACTCCTCCTATTAACCCCCTCCCTCAATTTATGCACAAAAGTAAAACTCCCATCTTTTTCATCCTCATACAAATCAGTACAATACTGCGCCAGACCCTCCCAATTCCCTGTCAAATCCGCCAATTCATGGAAATGCGTCGCAAACAGCACACGACATTTATTGACGCTGTATAAGTGATGCAGAGCTGCATATGCGACGGCCGTTCCGTCTTCAGGAGCCGTACCCCGACCGACCTCATCCATGATGACGAACGAGCGCTCCGTTGCGTCGCGGAGAATGGCGGCTGTCTCGAGCATTTCGACCATGAAGGTTGATTGGGAGCGGAAGAGGTCGTCTGCTGCGCCGATGCGGGAGAAGATGCGGTCGACGATACCGATCGAGGCGTATTCGGCGGGGACGTAGCAGCCTATTTGGGCGAGGATGGTGATGAGGGCATTTTGGCGGAGGAAGGTCGATTTTCCGGCCATGTTTGGACCTGTGATTAGCCAGCTGCGTTTTTGGCGGTCGAGGTGGAGGTCATTGGCGATGAAGGAGCGGCCTTTTTCTTGGAGGCCTAGTTTGACGGTTGGGTGGCGGCCGCCGATAATGTTGTGGGTTGTGGTGGTTGTGATGATTGGCCTGGTCCATCCTTCTTCGTTGGCGAGGGTTGCTAGAGATGTGGCTAGGTCGAGTTCATCCATGACTGATGCGTTTTGACGGAGAGGGACGAGATTGTCTATGACAAGTTGGCGGAGGCGGTGGAAGATCTTGTTTTCTTCTGTACGAATGTCGAATTTGATGGTGTCGGTTTGGCGGCCCAGGTTTGTCCATTCAGTAAGATGAAAGAGTCGAGAGGTTTTGAGGGTACCAATAGGAGATGCTCCGAGCTCCTGTAGAGCTTGTTCGTCGAAGCCTTTTGTTCTAGGAGCGTGGCAGATATGGCCGTAGCGGTTGTCATACTTGAGAACGAGTTTTGAAGCACGTAATTGCTCTCTCAACCTCTCTTGCAAATCGGTACGTTTCTGTTCGAACGCTTCAAGCTGAGAGTGAAGGTTGGAGAGTTCAGACGAAGCGTTTCTGCGCATAATCCACGGATCTTGTCTGCCGTTTTTATCAAGGTTGATTTTTGTGCTGGCCTGGACAAATTCATTGTCATCATCCGATCCAGTCTCCTCTTCCTGCGATTCAGCTTCGTCTCGCGTCAGGAAGCTGATTAATCCTTGCTCGTCTATCGAGCTTCGAATTTCCTCAGTCATCTGTTCTGGACCGTCGATTACCACTTGCGCGATCAGTCTCTTCAGAGCTCGCCCCTCTGCAGTGTCTTTTTGGCTATGCGGTTCAAGGTTACGTAAGATCTCTTTCATCCTCAGGAATGTATTGGCTAGACATAGCATCTCTTCAGCATCACCTCGATTCAAGGAAAACTTTTGTACAATGCGAGAAATGTCAAACAAAGACCTCAACTGTACAACAACTGCAGTATGAAGTTCCGGTGTACTGATGAAAGCAGACACGAGGTCAAGTCGATGCTCAATCACTTTTGGGAGGATTGAAGGATAGATAAGGCGTTCTCGAAGAAGACGAGCTCCACCTTTGGTGACGGTCCTTCGAACCGTATTGAGTAGACTGCCCTTGCCTAGACCATCTTTGGCTGTCTGCAGTAGTTCAAGACCTCTAACGCTGCTGCGATCAATAGTCATGGTATCATCTTGCTCTTTGCGTTGTGGTTGTCGCGGTTTTAGCCTGAACTCTAGTAGGTGCTTGTCGATGTAATTGAACAATATCTGACTGGCAACCACTTCCTGTGCTGAGAACTGCGATAGTTGTTTGAGGGTAAGAGGTTGATCTAGTCGTCCACCCCAAGATTTGGCATCTTCAATTGAGGGAGCAGGAAGCAACGTAAGCCGCTCACTTTTGAGCCCAAGGGACAATGAAATTTCTTCCTGCAATTCAGGAGGAACGTTGTCTGAGAGCACGACTTCACTCGCACCAATTCTTAGCAGTGCAGACGACAGTGTTGATCTGGTGGAGTTCTGGACGTAGAACTCTCCCGTAGATATATCGATCCACGCCAATCCAATAGCATGAGATTTGACATCAGAAAGAACAAGTTTGTGCTCGCCGGATTCAGCGCCGTCAGACCCAAGGTAGACTGATAACAAGAAGTTGTTTCGGTCCTGGACCACGAACTCTTCGTCGATCAAGGTACCAGGCGTGACGATTCTCGTGACCTTTCTCAAGATAGGTGTTTGTAGTTTCCCGCTAGCATCATATTGCGGAAATTCTTCACACACTGCGACATGTTTCTCCAAATCCTGAACCAGACGTTTCATGTACTTGTCCAGATACATGTACTGAAATCCAGCCATAGGAACACCATCCTTGCCCTTGTACGCAACTCTCAGGTCAAGCAACGGTCCGTATATAGTAGCATGCTCGAAGTAAAGCTGTGACGCGTTAGCGGGTGACACATTTCCGTGCCAGGACTGCGTACCTCGTAGAAGTTACCCACACGTGTTAGGACTACACAATTCGAGAACTTCTTCATGTAATTTTGGACCACTTGGGTCATTGATTCCTTCCGCAAATCATCCTTGTCCGCCGGGGGAAGTGCTTCTCCCTCTAGTTTTCCTTGGGCTAGTTCTCCGACCTTGCGCTTTGACACTCTTTTGGCGGCGTAGTATTTACTAGTGCTGAAAGGACGAAAACATCGGGAGGGGATCTTGTGGCTGACATGATAAGAACATACTGCAGAGCTGCTACGGAGCAACCTCTGCGCTGACAATGTTCTCACATAATTTCGAGACGCCAACATCAATATGGTCGTGTTCATCGACGGATGAATTGTACTTGGTGATCGGACGCGTTATGCTCCAATACACGCGTCGCTGGTGCAGAGCCTACTTAAAGTGGTGTGGGCCAATAGTGTAAGAATCAAAATGTCCCATATCAAGCACTTGTTTATGCTTGGATACAGTAAAATTGGTATCAAGGAGAGCTCTACCTGGGAAACCCGAATGCACACCACATTATGTTCTTCATGTTTTCAACTCAAGCGATGGCACTGCTTGATCCTTAGCACACAACCTCACAAAGCTAGAAGTTCTAGAGTATGAGGAGATTGGAGCAGTCAGTCCTTTGAAACACGATTACTCTCTTGTCGTAAAGCAGAACCCCAAGGACTGAAAGCCTTTGTCTGGAATCCCTCAGTGGGAACATTGCCCTGGGACTACTTTAAAAATGCTTCTTTGTGTCTCCAAAGCTCGTTTGGCTCCCAGGCTGATCCTGAGCTGACTGATCAATGCGTATGGAACTAGTGCAGCCATTTCGGAATTACAAGTCTTTGCTTCTCAAAGACTACTAAAAAGGTTGGAGGAACTCCCGATATTTTTCACAAATCAGGTGTTTCGGCGCATGTGACGGCCGCACTAGGTCCTCCTATTCTCTCGCAATCCCCGTATGACCATCAAACCTACCAAAACCACCTACTCTTCTTCACCGTCTGCTTCACTTGGTTGTGATTCTGTGAATACCGCTCTGCCTCCCAATCCTTTTCATACAGTGCAGTGATCGGCCCTTGAGCCCGTCTCGTCCCTGGTGGCCTCCTGTGTTCAGACAACAAATCATTAGCCTTCAAGACTTTCATCTCCTCGTTACTCAGCATCCCCCGTTCCCTCTTTTCTTCGTACTGCATTCGTGCTTTCTCTCTTCGATCCTCCTTCTTTCGTCGGAACATGGAACCTGAGCGCGCATCGTGAGATTTCATCCACTGTATAACGGGAGTCGTTGGGGTGGTTGGCATTATAGCACGGACACGAGTATGGACTACTTCTCTCTCGGCCGGGGTGAGCGCGTCAAGTTCCGGCCAGCGCTCTAGGAGTTGAAGTCTTGTGCCCCATTTCCTGATTCGGCCAGCGCGGTCTTTGTCGATGTTCGAAGTCATCAGTCTGTTTGCAGCCCAGTGGTTAATGGCCAGGTATGGGTCCTCTTGGCGTATGTGGCCTTTATCGATGAAGCCCATCCAGTTGAGATCAGTGATGTGCGCGTGCTGGTCTATCTCTTCCTGTCTCAGGAGAAAGAAGCGTCGGTCTGGCGATTTGACAGCGCTGAGGTCTTCATCTGGCAAGCCGAAGAAGAGGACTTTCTCCTCTTTGCGTTCTGCACGGTTGTGACCTGTGCGGACTTCGATCCATACGTTATGGAAGTACGGCTTCGCTTGTGGATTGGATTCGAACAATGCTACTGCGTTCGCAATACGATGCTTGGACGATCTGTCTGCTTTGTTCAGGATTGCGGCTACTAGAGCTTGATACCTTTCGTGAACTCTGCCCAGCCGTTCCTGCATATCGTCCTGAAGTATTGTCCGGTCTCCAGTCGCAATTCTACCCTTCATTTCTAATTCTTGACCGTGATTCGGATCAGATCTTAATGTACCTGACACCAATCCGGATGGGCGTCGTGTTCTGGAGTGGTCAGCATAGTTTGGTCTCGATATTTCTGCAATCCTGGCCGATCTTCGAGGTGAAGGTGAATCGATGCTTTTCTGTATTTTACCTTCGAGAACAGGAGGAGGCGGCGGCTTTCTTGTTGTACGTGTACTGCTTTGCTTCTGTCCCGGGAGTAATTCCGGGAGACCTTCCCTTCCATGGCGGCTCGCTGTGAACAATTTGTGATCCGGCCTTCGATCAATGCTATGGATTCCTTGTATGCGCACCATACGTTGTTGCGGATAGCTCTTGGCGTCTCAACGTCTGTGTTCCATGCCTACCTGTAAGGAGCTGATGAAGAGGTTGTGGCCTGGCTGGAAGAGGTTGGATTCTAGCTGTGTTCGATTCGGTTTGTCGAACAGCTTGCTTGAGGAACGTAGCCATCAACGTGTGACCTGAGAGACGTGTTGCCGTTCCCATTCATGGGGCTCTCGTTCAGATCGGAATTCTTACGGTGATACTGCTGAATATCATGATCGTAGCCATATAGCCTGCGGGCTTCACGATTCTCATCATGATTCCACTGTCGTGGCATCTTGGGTATGACGGCCGATTTTGATAGAGAAAGCCGAGCCACAGGTTGGGTTTCACATGTGTTCGACAAGCAGAAAGAGAGCTTTCTTCGGGCACAAAAGTCGAGATGCAAGGTCCGTGATGATCATGGATTAAACAACGAACTCGAACATTGCATGTTAGTATTGCACAGAAACAAAGATACAATTCCGCATGCGGTTGTAGATCTCGAGTGCTCACAAACTCGTATGCACAGACTTACTGCAGGATGGCCGCGGCTCGCAGACACCAAGACCTGCCACAACCATCGTATGTGGGATGTGTGGCGATTGTCCTCATCCACCCCTATTTTTGTCTGTCGATCTCGTAAATACTGGAATACTGTACACAAAAATGCACTGATGTTTTGAACAAAGCCAACCTCAAATCCTTTATGGGAGATGGATGCATTCGCTTTCCACAGCCGCCAGCTCTGAGTTTACAACCCGCGGGAAAGCGAATCTTGCGTACCGTACGTAGCCACGCAGCAGCGACCACATCCAAAATGATTCTCATTAGAACCTTACCTGTTGTAGTGCCCAGTGTAATGGCGCATCATGTCATACACTGATGACAAGCTCATCGTCAGACCATAGATCAATGAACAACGACAAACTGGTGATATTTGCACCAGCGCCAGCCTCTTCATACAACTGCTTCGGTTTGTGGGGTGAGTGATAACTACGACCACGCAGTAACTATTGGCAGACTCGTGTTATGGGAGAGATTAGCCATATAACTGCTTAAGTATTCGGTAGGTCAGCTGGAAGCTGCTTCGACTGGCAGCAGCCTGCGTGAGGTTAAAATAGTATATCGGGGGAATAAGCTGTCTTCTGTCAAGAGATGTACTGCCCCAGTTCTTTGGGTTCGGAACCACGAGCAAGTACTTACCTGATGAAGCACTGCAACGACGTTTGAAGCGCCCCATCACGTCATAATGCTGCTCGCCTGCTCAGGCAATGGGGAGGTTCCAGGGAGCACACCATTCCACAGGAGTTGCTGAACCTTATTCCAGTCCACGAGAAGAGCAGACCTGGACACTGAGTATATGAAATAACGGATGGTGATAAGGCTCTGAGGAGGGAACGGGAGCGACAACAAGTTCATGCAATGTCAGCTCATTTCTTGGCGCCCAGCTGGCAGGGAGTCCTCTGCAACAATAAAGTTCTTGCTACCTCGACCCCATCCCGTTGTTGTGTCAAGCGTGAATTAGATATGTATCTCGGATACTCAGTATTGGATCTTTCGATAACATCTGACATGTGAGTGACAGATAATTATGATGTTGATGGTTGAAAACATGATGCGACAGGTCTCTTTGTGCGGTGTAGTGTTCGCCAGAGTGAAGCCTCTGGCCTTGCGATGCGTTGCTGGGGCAACAGGTAAGGTTCTAATGAGAATCATTTTGGATGTGGTCGCTGCTGCGTGGCTACGTACGGTACGCAAGATTCGCTTTCCCGCGGGTTGTAAACTCAGAGCTGGTGGCTG
>Ga0115842_100082_pt1 | contig 29529 bp, 28 predicted proteins | sample InSIn2SAF170_2_FD_83856 | JGI IMG/M metagenome (GOLD analysis project Ga0115842, IMG submission 83856)
AAGTATCTCAATATTAGGAAAGATGTCGATATCGCCGACATAGTCTTGAGTGAGAAGATGGAGTCCAGTATAGTGGATAAAAGGGATTTGAAGGGCTTCGAGAGTATCGATTGTCAGCCGTAAACCCACTCTGCATAACTTGGCTAGAGGCAAGCGTGCTTCGTATAGCCTTGATCGTAAACTACTTTCAGGAGTATTTCCAGTGAAATCCTTCTCGTAGCCCAGGAGACCGATAAAAAATCTGGCATGAGGATTCACTTGCGAAACAATGAGGCAATTAATGTTGTACATGGATATCATCTGCTGTGTCGGGATGTCTTGATACAATGAGCCATCCAGAAAGCCATTCTGTGCCTCAATCCAAGGCTTGACTTCTGTCGTGTTAGAATCTTTGGTGTAGATAGTCGCTACGGGGAAAAGACCAGGAACTGAGCACGACGCGCAAACCGCGGACCATACAAGCACATTGCGTGCATTATCCTTGTTCAAAATGAGCGACTGCGGACTGCTTGCACTAGACACTGAAATATTCAAGATCCGACCGGAGATATTGTAAGCTTCTTGGAACGTCATGCTTCCAAACCAGCTTTGCATGACCCTGGCCATGTTCTCCATATGAAATGGTCTGTTCTTGTACCAGGTGTTGCATATCCTTTGGCACCACCAGCCTATAAGATCAGTGCCAGGAGGGTCGAAGTATGCAAGGTCGGAATGTGGAAAAATCTCAAGTGCCATTCCTAGTTCCGAGTTGTGGCGTGTACAGACCACAGCAGCAATGATACTTCCTGCGGAAGCGCCATATATGACTTTAGGCAAAAGACTTACCTCCCACAGAGCCTTGACCACACCAATGGACTTCACGCCCATTGTAGCACCTCCAGATATCGCCAAAGCGGATCGACCATAAGAAAGCAAGGTCGATCTCACAGTGTCCAAGGACAATCTAAGATCAACAGGGTTCATGTCAGAAGAACAGCTATGATGGACGAGCTGCCGAATCGCTGCAACCACTGTGCTGATGTATTCTTCAGATAGTAGTTTTGTGCCGGACCAAGAATGCTTGTACATAGAAAGGGCATTCATTTGACCGATATCGCGTCGTAGCGAGGTTTGGAGTAGGTATCTGAGTCGGTTCATGTCGCTCATAGTCATGGCATATGTGAAGTCTTGTATGCTCTTCTCCAATTCAGCAGGCTTCCATAAAGGCACATTAACCTCATCGTCGACCTTCCACAACTCATGCCCTTGTATCTTATCGAGAAGATAGGCTACCGCTCGATATTCATCTCTCGTTCTGGCGTTGCGTAGTCTTTCCACCAGGACGCTATTGTAAGGGAGTTCGAGCTTCTCTGGATCACAAAGTCCGAAACCAATTTCTCCATGGCGTTCCTGGGTATTACACGTACAAGGTGCTTGTATTAACCTTCTAAGATTGTTGTAGACGTACTGTCCCAGCCTGCTATACGCAGCCACACTCAGCACAATAAAGCTGACCATTCTGAACATGAATGTTGAGGCCAAAGTTTTCTTCCATCCTCTGTGTCTTTGAATTCGGGGATAACTCGAACAATCGTATTAAGGCTGACAGGCCTGCAGGGTAATGTCTGGCCAAGTGACTGATCGAAGCCAAATGGAAACACGTTTCTTCCATTGACTAACCAACGCAGTAGGGTGCACCGAGCTCGAGGTTCATATGCAAGTTGCGCAAAGGTTGTCTGTATCCATGTCAGAACTTCGAAGGACCGCGGAAAAGTGTGACATGTAGAAGGGCTATATGATCACACTACAAACGACAGACACTAAATGTGTGGACGGCTGTATTCGAAATGACCAGTCTGATCGTAATGGAGGTGGATCATCTGATGGACTTTACAAGAATATGGTACCGAGTCAGGGTGCGCAATCCGGCCTGAACCAAGAAATTGCTAGTGTAGTACTGTACTGTACTGTACATCAACCTGTGAAGGGGAGCTGGTGTGGAGTATCGCGAGGCCTTGAAGGTATCTTGCAAAGCAGAATTGTGGGTGTGCAGCTTCAGCAAGGCATGCCTGGTTATCCTCAATACTGCTTACCACCCGCCGGAAATAAATTCTGCTGACATGTGCTTTTTCTTTTCTGGGTATATGCACGATGATGCAAGCTTCTGGACAATTTGTTATGCACATGCAAGATCACATGCACGACAGTGTAGATCTCGCATGCACGTCCCAGCTGCAGTCCACGTATTGATGCCTGCCAAAGGCAGCTTTGAACCTGGACGACAGATCGCGTGAGTGATAACCTGTCATGTGTTCGCTCTGGATGCCACACTGGCAGATAGCGATCCGAGCCAGCTAGATACAGTCTGTGTGAGTTGCAAGTCAATTTTTGGATCATGCCAGAAATGACCTGCTCCTTGCACTTCCTTGGAAACAATCTTTGATTCGGGCGTGGCTGCAAGTGATTGACACCACCTCTGAACTTTCCGTGGTGATGTGAACTGGTCATTCGTGCCAAAAACCACAAGAGTTGGTGCCTTTACAAGAGCCTCCTTTGGAATTTGATCGAGCTGCGTACTTGGAATCCTTGCCCTCCGCTCAAATTTCAACTTTGAGAACAAAGTAGTAAAGTTGGAGACAGTTCCTAAGAGAGGCGAAATGAGTAGAAATGATAGTTCTGGAACGACCTGCATTTGCTGATATTCCTCCGAGGATGTGTGAGCACGAGGACCAATGTCTTGCGAGCTCCCTGCACGACTGCCTAGCTTCCGCCGAACTCGTTCCATACTATGCCGTACTCTTTCGGCATCGATGCTTCGTCGTGAGCTCTCTCTACTGATTCTTCGAGCCGCATCGGTTGATTCATAACCACCAACCACGACTCCACTGGATATGACCGCATCTGATGGCTTCAGACTGCTTCTTCCTCGTTGATGCTGAGTCTCGCAATATCCAAGGAAAGCTTGTGCTAATTCGTGTGATCTCCTTTCGATCTCCCGTTCCGAAGAGCCGTCCTTTGCATTTTGAATAATGCTGAGCACGGTGGCGGTGCTAGGCAAATGAGCCGTCATCATAGCGCCGTAGGAATAGCCTCCGAGTAGCAACAGAGGCTGACCGCCGTTCTTGACGTATCGTGCGACATCTGTAACGTTCATAAATGACAGCATAAAAGCGTACAGGGAGACGTAGTCGCCGAGCTCTGCTTTACCTGTCCATGAGGTCTTTCCTGGCGACTTCTCAGCCTCTCGGAAGTTGAAAGTCGCCAGGACAAATCCCTGCCTCACCAGCACTGACCCTACACTTTGGACTACAGGATCATCGAAGCAGCCTCCTAATGGTGCATATGGATGTGCGAAGATCGCGAAACCTTGTGGGGGAGTTGTCGCCTCGGCGCTTCGTAGCCGTGGGAAATAGAGCCGACAATCAAGTTCGAGGTCGTCGTACAAGCTAGGTAAGGTGAAGGTGGCACTGGGCTTCGGCAGCATTCTGCTGGCTTTCCCTTGCATCAAGTTGTTTGTATGAGCTTGTTCACATCATCACAACACGAGGATCCGCTGTAAAACATTGTTGAAACTGATGGATCCCCACGAAGCGATTGTTACGAAAGGACCGGAGCAGTCGACCAGTAGAATGACATGACTAACTCACATATCGACTGTCTGTCAGGGTGCTTGGTCAGAGATGGTGTATCATAACGTGCAAAGATGTCAAGCTCTCAGATTCGTCCGTAGCAACCCAACGTTATTCGCGTGGGGGCTAATTATTCCTGTCACCCAGGTGCAGGCTGCCCATTACTCTTACTGTTCGTACCGAGCAATTCTGGCACGCGACCAGCGTCAACAGGCAACGAAGCCATCTACCGCACGGTACAAATGTCGAGTCTTGGAATCTCAAGAATGAATTTATGCCAACCAAAACAGCATCATGCAGAAGTCGTTCATTGAAAGGGTATTTCCGAGCCCCAAGCAACCTATCCTCCCTCAATACGACGATCGAGTGACCTTGAAAGACGAACGCGCTACAAATGGACTTGATACCAAGCTATCAAGTACTTTGTCTACACCAAGGAGTTCACGGAGAAGCAGTGGAAGTAAGACATCCCTCAAGGCAGCGCCTCTGAGTGCCTCCATCATTCACCATGAGGACCCATTTCTCGCGGTCGATCGAGCCGCTCAGAACCTACAGAAAACCATACAGTCGTTACTGGACTTTCAAAGTCAGTTTCTGAGCGGCAGGACATCAGACGAGAGCTCTGATACAGTATCCCAACAAAACCAGCTTCCTGTTTCGTCGACAGACACTACCTCCGTGTACAGCCAGTCCATTTCCGGCGCAGTCCCTATTAGACAGCCTCCAAAGAAAGGAATGACTCTACGTGGTGTCAGACGAGGGCTTGTGAAATCCATGCACGATTTTGCTGCTCTGAAGGAAGAAGAGCTAAGAACAACGGAAGATGAACGTGCCCGTCGCCAAACTGCGCTGGGCCGTGTCTCCGACCTCGAAACTCGTAAACAAGCCGTCAAACACGAGATACTGACCCTGAAGGATCGATCGAGCAATGTCAGTTCCCACGATTTGCGCTCAGAAGCGCAGGCAGTCGAACAAGAGATCCATGAGTTGGAAGGACGGCTGATGGAACTCAAAGCAAAGCATAGACATCTGATCATTAGAGCTGAACAGTTCGAGAACAGTGCCGCCTCCGAGCTCAGCTCCTACGAGGGGACGCTTGCACTTCTCAACAAAGAGACCAAAGCATTCCTCAGGCAACCGCCGGTCAAGCAAGCCCTTTCATCCCGACATCCAACACAATCAGAAACAGATATGTTCGTGTTGACACCAGATCGACGAACCCTAGACATGGCGAAAGACCAATGGACCAACGAGCTTGGAATCCTTGAATCACACAAAAATGACGTGCAACGAGATCAACAAGCTCTCCTCGAAGGTGCCAAAATATGGAAGGACACAATCACGAAAGTAACCGAATTCGAACAACAACTTCGTTCGCAAATGAAACCCTCCCACAATCTCCTTACCAACGATAGCAACCAAAGCCCAATATCAGACATCCTCACCTCTCTAGACTCAACATCCACCTTCCTAGAACAGCAACTCACGAAAGCCGAATCACAAAACTGGAACCTCCTAATATGTGCCATAGGCGCAGAGCTCGAAGCATTCAAACAAGCAAGAGCCCTACTCGCCCCCAACGAACCAGCACCTGTATCTCCGCTCCCTCATAATCCCAGCAACGAACGAACAACTCTAGACTCCGAGGACGAAAAGAGCGACATATCCCCCACAGACCTCCTAAGCAACGGCGACAACCTCATGAACCGCATGAACGCAGCTATGGCCAGCCCCCTAATCACCACCACCACCACCACCGCCTCTACTCACAACGACCAAGAAGCTAGCAACGAGAGTCTAAAAGCAACACTAAAGAATTTCCCACAACCACAGCAGAAGCCGATACCGAGTCCAACCGCAGACACAGACACAAATATAAATCCAAGTTCGAATACCCAACAGCGCAGCAGAACGTATTCAGAAAGCGAAGACGATGACCCAGGTCCAGAGTTTTTGATTTCTCATCACTGAACCCATCGCTATATTTAGTCAGTCTCAATACCGTCCTACGAGTTCACTTTATCCCACTCGCCCAGTTACTGTGTATTGAAACATTCCTAGCTGTCAGGTCATGGATTTGATAGCATCATTCTGAAATTATCCAGTTAGTGGGGTGGACATCGATTACCAACCAGCGCTTTAAATACGTCTCATAATGGGTATGACATTGGAAGATGAAAGGAGTATGTAGTTTTCCGCAACGACGTGAGTTCGCATGACTGTATTGCTTCTACAGTAGCTCTGAACAAGTCATGTTCTAGCTAGATAGATATATGCCTACAGTATAGCGTAATGATGATATTCGTGAGCTGACCAGTCCAGCTAGCCAGTTGGCCATCAAATTTCAATAGTCCGTCCTTGAACTGTTTCGTGTCAATGAAAATCGTGTGTACATAGGAGATTCGTATTCGTCGCTAGCATTTCAGCCCACCATTGTCTTTGAACGCCTGAACATGCAGGGTAGCTAGCTATCTATCGTTCTTGTGTCTAAACCTCATCATAATATGTCAATGTATCATTGTCAATCATGACCTGAATCAGAATGCGGAAAGTCGACGAGGATATATATCTAGCCCCAGATCTCGTTCGCGTCAGGCACCATGGTCTTTCCAGGTACCTTCCTTTCGAATTGAATGTCGACACTGCCGCCATACACCCTTCGTGTCTTACTCTCGTTTCCGCTCATGGCACTCTCGTCACCACTAAGTACAATATCCCTTTCTTTTTCCAATTTTCGCATCAGCTTCTCGCGAGCCCTCTCTCGCTCGTCGCGCCGTCCTTGATCACGGCGGTCGTTGAAACCACTTGCGGGAAGCATACTGGCTCGATTTGTGTTGCTGGACAGGGACTGATAGTATGTGGAAGGCAGAGGGGAGTCAGAATAGTAACTTGGGGACTGTGGTTGCGCGAGAGTAGCTGCAATGCCTACAGACGGCTGACCGATGATAGGTGAGGGCGCGCGGTCCAGCCAGGCAGGTTGTGTCGGGACGGTCGTTGCCATGTGAACATCTCTTGCTAAGAGACGGAAGTCGTCGTGCATATCGGCGTAAAGTCCGCGAGTACGAGACATAGAATGAGGGCGCAGAGCACTGCGCTGAGAGACTGGTGGAGGAATAGACCCCATTATTGGGACTGGTGGTGGTGATGTTTGTGTCAAACTTGCGTTGGCGGATTTGGCATTCGTAATATGGTTGGAGTTCGCTGCGAGCACTGGTTGTGCCGGAGTGCTATTCACTTGCGATATATTGAAAGCTGCAAAAGTAGGAGAAGTGATAGGAGAGGCGATGCTGCGCCGTCTGCGAGGCCGGCGTGTCGGTCTTGACTCTTTGTCAAAGTGCTTGAACCTGTTCTTTCGTCCTGGTTGTTGCTCGGCTTCAGATTCAGAATCGGCCGAAGCATCGTTGGCACTAGAGTTGGAAGCTTTTCGTCTATGTTGATATGGCGCTTCTGATCGAAACCGAACCCTCACCGGTTCTATCGACAATCCTCTACGACCACGAGGCTCTCGAGAGATAGCTCTTCTCTCAGCTCGCGGTCCAACCGACGGCGCTCTTCTGTTGCCCGAGTCAATGGAGGGCGCACGGCGACGAGCTGGGGACGTATCTCTCTGTCGCTCCTCTGGACCTGCTGATGGCTCTCTCCTACGATTGACAGGTTCAATAGAAAGTTCTCTTTGCCGTGCAATGGGCTCCGTAGATGCCTCTCGCCGTCGGTAAAGAGACTCAGCTGAGGGTGCTCTGCGAGGGAAAGGCTCGACTGACGTTGCTCTAGGTCCCCGTGAATTTGCTCGTGGACCTCTCGAGGATGCTCGCATGCACGCAGTCGAGCCGAGTCCTCGTGATGATGGCCGAACATAGTCAGGAGCTTGCTCGTCTGAGATTGCCTGAGAACTCATAGTACCACTCATGAGTCCGTCAGCGGGGTAGCCATTGACAGATGGCCGTCGAGTTATGTTTGATCGCAGTGAAGAAGAAGGGGACGGCCTGTCGGCTTGTATCGTTTGCGCAAATTGCAAAGGTGAAAGAACTGGGGTCGGTCGCTGGCTGGGCCCGTCTTTAGCGAACCCTTCAACAACCGGACTCAGAATGTCTCCAAGGTTCGGACTTGCTAATCGAGTACGGAAAGACAATACTGGCGAAGTGGTTGCGTGCCGAGCAACAGGACTGGACACACGGCTTTCAGGCAATGGTAGGGCGGCGGCCTCGACAGTTCCCAAAGGTGCCATCAAATCCGTTGTCGTCGAAGCAGTGAATCTTGGATTCAAGACATTATTGATTGAGGCTTTCCTACCATGTGGAGGCTGTTTCTTTCGACGCCATGGCAGAGGTATCGTCACGGTGATAGAGTCCTTATCAGTGTCCCTGTCCGATCTGTCATCGTCATCGCGGACAATGAAGACGCCATCTTGTTCGTTGAATCTGTTCTGTGGTGGTGTTGGTGGTAGATCACGATCCAAGTCCGGGCTTTCTTGTGGCTGTGTCGGGGCTGAGTTCGTGTTGTTCCATCCACCATGTATTGGAGCGGTGATGGCAGCATCTCCCCAGCGCGTATTCAACACTCTGTCGTCAACATATTGATCCTTCTTTCGTAGTGGGAGGAAGCCATTAAGAATTGCAGCCATGGTGGACAAGTATAGTCCAATGCTTTATTGACGGTCGGCCGGCCACTGACCATCAATGTTTTGGAAGTCTACCTGGTGGCAGTGGAAGAGTGAGACGATTAGATCTCTTGTATATATGAATAGACAATAAGGGTAATCTACCACCCAATGCTTCAGAACACAAGGAAAGTGCGATAAGTGAAAACGTCGGTGAGATCGAGTGACAGAAAGCGATTAAACAGGTAGAAACAGGTCTACGAACGGCCGCAGGTCCCACACATCCTCTTAAGAATCGAGTATTTCCAGGTGTGGTGTTTAATAAGAACATTCGGTAGGTACAACTCACCAACTGCATGGAGACCTACTCTTTTGGGCTGCCGGCTATTTCGATCGTCGCCGGCATAGTGAAACCTGGAGACGGAAAGTCACACCTCGCGGCGGCATACCTGAAGCGGCAGTAATAACTCTGCCATTGGTCGAGTGCTATTGCTGGTTATATTTCTGATACACCAAATACAATAGGTACGTAAAGGGAGGAAGAAAAGACCAATCTCATTATCCAGGTAAGCGCTGGTGGTGGAAGCCGACTGGTCAGCACCTCAAGTACCTTAAACAAGCAGCCAATAGGAGTGCCAGAATCGGCAAGCGCGGCGGCGGCACAGCAGGCATCAAAAGTACTCCACCTCCACCTCCACCATTCACAGACTAGCAATGTACAGTAATAAACATGGTTAAACCGTACGGTTAGCAACGTTTGTGCACTTGTGCCTAACAAAGTGAATTATTCTGACTTGTAATGATGACCAGAATACAGCTCCACAGTGCCAGGTCGTCTATTGTTGGCTCCTTGAACAGCTCAGCTGTTTCTTGACAACAGTTGCGGCGCAAGCTTCAGCGTCAACGACCGAGGCGACTTTACATTCCCTCCGGAAGCACATTAGCCAGAAAATCAAAACAACCCTGTCTGAGCAGCATGATCATCTGAAGCTCTTCATGGTTCGGGTGAAGGGTTTTGCTACTAAGAATATCTTATTATCACATATTTCCTCGTCCACTCAAATGTTCTGTATTAGATTAACTTCCACTCTCAAGCTAGCATTCTGTTCACTGGATATCATTGATTCATTGAAACGATACCAACAGTCGGTCAAGTGCCACCAGTAAGAGCACACTCAAGACATCCGGTGGTCTCCTCTGACAGCACACATATCGCAAAAGTTGCGAGCACAATTAGAGCACTGGTATTCGTCCACTGAAAACAGTCCAGACATATGATCAACGTCCATTGTGTCTGGAGCATGCTGCAAGTCCCCAGGTGCACTACCCAGCGATGTGCCGCAGCCCTCGCAACATGGTGCCAGCTGTTCAGTCAGTGTATGATGTTGTACTGGAATGAGTTTTCGGGAGATGGTGCTCAATTGTTGACTTCGTCGGTGCGTGAAAAACGAATCAATGCTTCGCTGGTTGGGTTCGGGCATTATCTGGCCTTGATCATCTTGCACTCGTAGAATGTGCTCGTCAATGTGTGGCCCTTGTACTGGGCTGTGGTGAATTGATAACTGTCGCTGAGCATCGAACAATCTTGCGATCGTATTCTGGTGAATAGCTTCTACCTCCGGTCGATTGTCCCTGAACCGTTTCCGTGTTCTCAAGTTCAGGTGACTGCTAGTAGGATATAATCGTAAAGGTGCAGGGATCTGTGGCACAGCTCCTACTGAGAATCGTTGTGGCGAACTGTTGGATGTTGTTGATGAATCTGATAGAGGAGAAAGTGCGCCCCAAACAGCGGGAGCGCATCCCTCATCGAGCTCGCAAGCTTTTCTTTTCATGACTTGTAAACTGGATAACGGCAAATTCAAGGAATCTCAATTGCTTGAGACTTGCTGAGGCCGAGCACGCGATCAAAAATTTTGGATGCGTCGGCCAAGTTCGGGATGTTACTAGTTGTTTTCTCGTGTTGATATATTCAAGCTTAGCTATTAGGTATGATGAAAGTGTCAATGACAAGCTCGCGGCTCTTGAGAGGTGCTATGGAAGTCAGTGATACTCAACAAACCTCATTGTTGCTACTGCTTGGAAACACGAAATTGTCACGGTCGCGTCTGGTGGCTAGGTAAACGTCATCGTTAACCAGCATGCAAGGCTGCCCCACGCCAACATGACCCTGTTTCAGCCTTGTATCTCTAATCGAACTCTCCCAGTACAGTACAGTTCATTATCCCACCATTCACGTCAAGAACTTGCCGTCTTGCTTCAACCTACCAATTTGTTAGAATAGGCCACACAGTTGCTAAACTCTGCATCATTCCAACTTGTGAGATCGAACACGGTTCAATAGACGAACCACAAGTTTCCTGTTCGTCTGGCCCATAAACGTATCTACACAGCATACACCGGCAACTCGTGAAGCAGTATCTATCTCTCAGCGATGGCCGTTCGCGAGGCATCTCATGCTGGCTCGTGGTACTCTAGTAATGGCCGACAGCTGGCTCAACAGCTAGATGAATGGTTAGACCAGGTGCCAAGCAATGCGCTTGCAGAGGGATTACTACCGCTTCCCGGTGCTCGAGTAGTCATTGCACCCCATGCTGGATATGCTTACTCTGGACCTTGTGCGGCTTGGGCATATCGGAGTCTCGATCTGTCCAAAGCAAAAAGAATCTTTATCTTGCATCCTTCTCACCACCATCATCTCCGCACAGCAGCCCTTCCCGTTGTCCAGGGTTACGAAACGCCTCTTTCGCAGGATCCACTTCCGTTGGACTTGGACGTGCTCGGGGAGATTTCGAAATTGTCTGTTTCTGCCGGATCACAAACCATCAGGTTCACTACCATGTCTCAATCTGTGGACGAAGCTGAGCATAGTGCGGAGATGCAGCTGCCATACTTGCATCGCCTGCTACAGAGACTATATCCCAACCAGCCGACTTCTGCATATCCTCGTCTTGTACCTATTATGATTGGCGCTGCCAGTGCGTCCACGGAACAAGCATTCGGGCAGCTTCTCGCTCCATACATAGCCGACGAGACGAATGCATTCGTCATCTCATCTGACTTCTGTCACTGGGGTTCGAGATTCTCCTACACTTATTACACAGCAGATGCACCTAGTCCCGCCGTGTCTGCATTGAAACTTCCGAACGGTGTGGGTGGAGATGTAGCTGACCTCAACACCCATACTCAATATGAATGGCAACGAGGTAATCATTTGAGAAGCTCGAAGATTCCGTCAAGTCCTAAGATTCACGAGAGTATCGCACATGTAGATCGAGCATGCATGTGTGCAATAGCGAATGGCAGGTACAGTGACTTCCTCAGCGTAATTGAAGAAACAGGAAATACTGTATGTGGTCGACATCCAATTGGTGTCTTCATGGCCGGTGTCGAAGAGCTTGAAAGAAAAGAAAATGAAGATCGAGCACAATCTGATGACGGTCTCCGACGTCGTTTCCGCTTTGTGCGCTACGAACGTAGTAGCGATGCCTTGAGTGTGAGAGATAGTAGCGTTAGCTACGTGAGTGCTTTCGCAGTCCTGTGAATGGAAGACGTTTGAGGGCAAGGATCAATAGCTTCAAACATATTACAACACAGCGTAGCTCTTAGCATTTTCGACGGTCTACAACGAAAGTGAGTGCTAGCACTTCTCACCAGCAAGCATTGACAAAACTAGAACGCGGGTGGTGAAGATTGGTAGGGTCACAATATTAGTATTGGTGCCGACAACGCCCGCTAAATCGATGAATCTGATGAGACCTCTTTACTGTCATATAAACTCTTGCCACAACCGGGATGTGCTAGCCAACATCCCTTCGATGCATCATCCACGGATTAGCTCTTCATTTCTCCGAAACTGGAAGCTGTGCACTTTTTCGTATAGCCTTCTTTCTCCCGTCACAACAGCAAATGCCACAACAAGTTCCAATCTGCATCAAAAATCCCAACAGAAGCAGGCCAACGGCTGTCCACTCAAAAGCCAGCATTTCGGGGCCAAGTTGTGCCTCAATATTGACCTCGGTCGCGGCGGTTTTGAAGGTGTTCTTGAAGATGACAAACATAATTGTTGCAATGGCTGCACCTGCTCCAGTGAAGAGCAAAGCAAGAAAGGTAAGGATGGTGATTGGTAGTGACCTACCAAAGATTCGTTTCGCTTTGTGTGACCATCGTGGCTTCTTAGAAAATCCCAGGGGTGCCAGGAAGATGCATAGAAAGGTCAAGCAAGTGCCGACCATGAAGCAAGCGAACATCCATGTACTAGCAGTGTGCACGAGACTCAAGGCCGAGACGACATTTGTCGGCAAAGCTATACTGGCACCAGAAAGTAGCTCGCTTAGGATAATTTGGACTGGGTTGAACCAATAGCCTGCTTTATGCGACGAACAAGTGGTAATCCCTTCGCCGTTGTTTCCAGCGCAATAATTCCATAGACCAACTTGGTAAAAGTCGTGTAGGCCAATTGACTGAGCAATTGTGTTGATGAGATTTGCATTGGGTACGGTTTCCGGAATGATGTTGGCGAGGTCAATCTTTAGAAAGTACGTTTGCCTGATAATCGCTTTGTTGCTGATGTTTCCGATCTCGACCAATATCAGAAAGACAAGTGCGATAAGGTACAGACAAGCTGTGAATAATCGAAGGCCAGTAGGTTTACTGTAGAACTGTTTTTCGTTGGTCAAAGTGACATCGGAGCTATCGCTTGACTTGACCCCAGGCTCATCTGTCTTCCGCTTCTTGCTGAAAATGCCCATCTTGCAATGTCAATTGCCAATCTGAGAGAAGAGCGAACGCAGTCGTCGAAGGCGTCGAATGTAATCTCTAGGTGTAAGCTGGGTGATGTTGTCGGATAGTTGGGAGTGGTGAGGCTACGCACAAGCTGTGATGGTGAAGTTCTCTACAGTACGATTACCACGTACCAAGCACAACGCCAGCACCGACACGTATTCAACCTGCGTCATGTTCCACAACCGATATTCCCGGAAAGCTCCATTGAAACCCATTCGCCTATCATCCTCGTGGCAGGTGGTGGGAAATTTAATTTTTATGAACAGGGCTAGCAAAAATAGGTTAATGAAGAAATTCACAAACCGAAAGCCACAGATTGAGACGTCATTGTTTGATGCGCTAAGGTCGGAAAAGGTCCACCAGCTAACTACATAGATGTTAGATCATCGTCCTTTGTCCACATCCTCAAGGATCTTCCGGGTAGCGGAAGCCACGGCGTCGTTCTTGGTCGCCGATCTCTGCTGGTGGATTCAGTTATGCGGCTCTATGGATGAGAGTGTGATGTCAACCTCGAAACTCTCCTGTTCATGCTAACATTTTTACAGTGGCTCAATGCACTGCAGACGAAAGCAGTTCCTGTGTGCCTTTTATCTACACTCTTTTCAGTGCTTCGAGGCCTTTTGTGACCATCATCACCCCGTGGACTACTCGGAACTTTTAGCAACGATACCTCCGAACACCACACCAGACCTAGCACGTGGTAGAAGAACCTTCGTTTTCTTCCACGTACTGCACGACAACCCCAGCATCGCCATTTGATTGTCATTCTGTCTTCACCTTCCACAGTCTAGTGTTATCGTTGTCCCATGCATACCACCTGTTTGATTTGAGTCTCAACTTATATCTTCTGGTGACACGTCTCCTTCGCTCGATTCATCCCCCCAAAGGTGCTGCAACATGCGCTTCATCTCTTGTCTTCTGGTGGCACTCACAGCAACCACCTACGCTCAAAGTGGTAGCAGTGGCAGTGGCAGCAGCATTGTGGTATCTGGCACGAAGACTGCAAGCTCAGCGGCGGATTATCCGACCGGATCTTTAGCAACTTATGCCTCTTACACATCAGCCATAATTTTATCACAGCCAACCGACAGCATAGCAATCCTCTCAGCCTCGGCATCCGCGGCAAGCAATAGTACTCTAAGGGCATCCAATACAACAATAAGTACAAACGGCACAGCTTCAGCAACACAGACCTTCCTGGTAGGAAGTAACAGCCTCACAGGGAGTGGAACAGCATCCAAAACAGCATCCGCCGCTGGTGCAACGAATACCCAACCTTGCAACGGTTATCCAGAATTATGCAACCGCAAGTATAGTAATATAACCCAGGTGGCGGCTCACAACTCACCCTTCGATGTCACCGGCAATGTTGCCTCAAATCAAGCCCTCGATGTAACCACCCAGCTTAACGATGGCATTCGCATGCTACAATTCCAAGTTCATATGCCGAATTCGACCTCCGGGCTCCTTCTCTGCCACACCTCATGTAATCTCTTGAATGTGGGCACTTTAACTGCCTACCTCACCACCGTCCGAGAATGGCTCGACGCAAATCCCTACGATGTCTTAACAATATTAATGGGTAACTACGACTATGTCGACCCTGGTAATTTCACAGATCCAATCAACGCTTCCGGTCTCAGCAAATATGTATACACCCCGCCAGTCGTGCCCATGCCACTCGACCAATGGCCTACACTAGGTGAAATGATCCTCACACGACGCAGAGTAGTGATGATGCTCGACTACCAAGCCGACCAGACCACAATCCCCTGGCTCCTCGACGAATTCGCAAACATGTGGGAAACACCATTCTCTCCTACTGACCCTGCCTTCCCCTGCACGCAGCAGAGACCACCAAACCAAGCGACCGATATCTCCGAAAACAGAATGTACATTGCCAACCACAATCTGAACGTCGACGTGACCCTCCTTGGACTTAGCATATTGATCCCTGCTAGTACGTTATTGAACACTACGAACGCCGTTAACGGATTTGGATCTTTGGGTCTTGCATCTCAGAATTGCACTGCTACTTGGGGTCGACCGCCGAATTTCCTGTTGGTGGATTACTACAACATCGGGAGCTTCAACGGTAGTGTGTTCCAGGTCGCGGCTGATGCGAATGGAGTGAAGTACAACCGTGCATCATGTTGTGGTACTGCACAGCGCGCATCAAATTCTGCTCGCAGCTTGCGGATAAGTAGCCTGTGGCTGCCTGTTCTTGTCGGAGTCTTTGCTTTCTCGATGGTATAGTGGTTGCAAGCAATGCATATTCAACGGAAATGGAGATGGAGGTGGCTACGTGTATTGAAAAGCGTGTTTTGCATGGTACGGAGTCGATGCTCTTTAGCGAGGGTTTATTGTTGTTATTATTACTGAATAATATCCATTGACAACAGACAACCTAGCACATGTACGAAGCCAACATACGACCCACTGTAACGAATATCAATGTCACCCCCAATCTGTCCACTAGTAATAGCATCATCGAAAATCTGACTCCTCGAACCGACTCATCAACTTAGAACAGACCAAAGCACAGTACTAAACAAGAGGCCTTGAAGCCCAATACAGCACCACAACAACCTCCATTCAAACACGCTCTCAACAATAAACAGACAGCCAGACGAACCATAGTAGCACCACACAGCCATCCAAAAGATCTCCTTCCTTCCATGTCTACATCTCGCACATTGACCCCCCAAAAATAACTGCCACCACACTGGCGCAACATGACTCAAGTCCGCTTAAACATGATATGCAATCGTACAGTAACTATCTCCGAGTTCTCAGTACCAAGTCTCGGCCGTAGCACCCTGAATCTAGCACGGCACAACCCCACACTCCGACTCGCAGTATCAGTACCGATGTAGTCTAGCGTATGCGAAACGATTGACCAATGAGATGGGTGGAAATGGGCTGTGCCTGGGTTCTCGGGTTATGACATGCTTGTACGTGCGAGATCGATGCTGGCCGACAGGAGGAATGGGTTGGGTATATATGCTGCTGGTCTTTGGATGCTTCTGTTGTGAGGTTGGTCATCAAACAGTTATTCATACAGTTCTACAGCACAGTACAGTACATTGCAGCAAGCAACGAACAACGAACAAACGAGCGACTTCATTGAATACTGAACCACCAAGAGTTTGCAGATCAAATCACGTTACTTGCTTGCATCATCAACATCATCACTTGAAGCACTGCACTACATATCAGATTCTTGTCCAAAGACTTATTATTTTTTATCTCCCATCAATCTACCAATATCAACATCATGTGTGGCCGAAGACATCAACGACTCGCTTACGGCGCTTGCCACAGTGGACCAGCCTATGGTGCCGCACAACAAACTTCAACGGCTGGTCTCGCTGGTATCGTAGAAGCGATGCAGCAGGTTAGGCTCGGAGGCGCTACGACTGGGTCGGCTGCTCGCCAACCAGAACGGTCATACCGTGGTTCGCCTACGATTTCTGAACTGGACTCACGAAGCCAGACACAAGGTGTGATATATACGCCTGATTCAACTGTTTTTGGCGATGATGATTATGATGAGAAAATTGAGGTACGGAGAGCCAGCATGGAAGAGTTGCCCAGTTACGACGAAAGTGTCGAGGGTCGTCGTTCACCAGCTGCTCGAAATGCGCCGATGGATAACAAGCAGGGTATGCAAATGCCAGAGGCCATATACCAGACTCGATCGGTGGATGATGATTACCACATGGAGCGAGAGCCTCGATCAAATGGTGTTCTACCCACGGGTATGACACAGTTTCAGTCTGCGTTAACGTCGTACCGAGAAGGTGCATGCTGTGGACGTGGGAGAGCTAAGAGAGCTGCAAAAAATGTTATTCATGAGATGTATGCTGCTGAGATGGCTCGTCGACAGACTGAAAAGGGTCGTCTTGAATGTGGCGAGAGAAAGCAAATCAAGCGCGACTTGAAGCCTGTGAAGCAGGTTTTGAAGAATGCTGTTTGGGAGGCCAAGAATGCGAGAAAGGCTCGTTGCTGATTGAGCTTCTGAATTTGAGTGTTCTTAGCATTGATGCGTTTGATTTACTGTATGGTCTGTATAGATATTAGCTTTAGGTGTAATAATATTATGATAATATGCTTTGAAATTTGGAAATCTCAGATTGTTGAGCTTGAATTTTGATTTGACTTCATGGCTCATATGAGCTAAGCAGTTATCGTTTGAAGTGAGTAAACATCATCGAAAGAAACGAGAGTAGAGGCTTGAGTTGCACTTACCATCCGTCTTGTGTAAAGCTTTGACTTTACTGGAGTCATTTGTGTTATGCAGTAGCTCGTTGGTTGACTGGACTGTGTATCGCGGCATGGCTGGTGTAATTCTCGGTTTTAGGGAATCGAGCGTAATAAATGCTCGTTGTCTTAATATGAGGAACCGGCTTCATTTCTCTCGACCAGATCAGCAACGCCTCGTTGCTTGCCAACTCTGACTTTGACCAATTTCTCGCCGTTCGTGGTTGTCTCTTCTTTGCTGCCTGCACTGCCAACAGCGTCACCTTCGTCTTTCTCGTCAGAATCCGGAACATCTTTGATCTGCATGTTCCTCAGATCCATCTTCATAGCAAATGCATCTTCGCCATCTGCATAATATTTCGATTCCGTCTTCTCAACGAGAAAGCCAAGAGTATCACGATAAAGATGTAGAGCTGCAGCATTTGACACACGAACATGTAGACTGACATAGTCTGCATTGAAGACTTCTGCCATAGCTCTCTGGCTATTTCTCATAAGCTTCTCCGCAATACCCAGTCTTCTGTGTGTTCTCATGACACTCAAACTTGTGATGTGACCATGCTGGACACCATCTGCAGGGTCTTCTTCCATTTTGGCAAGAACATAGCCGACGACCTTAGGATATGCTGTAGGTTTTGAGGACCGCACAACTGCCACAAAGGATAGTTGTGGCCATGTTAGGGCGTGATAGAGGTAGTATTTGAGGAAGTAATTCTCGGGAAGATTTGTCAGATTACATTGCTGTATTGACGGCAAGAGTGAAATATGTGAAGGATACGACGAGACAGGTACTATGTCAACCATGTTGTCTGATCTTGCTGTGACCACAAGTACCAACACCCACAACCAAAAAGCAAAAGCTAGTACCGCAGCAAGCAAAATTGTCTACCAGAACTGAAGCACCATACATAGCAGGTTAGCCGATCACGTTTGCCCTAGTTTGTGTTTAGTGATTATCTGCTGATATTGGTTGGTTAATCAAGGCACCTTCAGGATGGCATCTTCATGATTGATATGACTTTCAATTGCTCATCAAGTTGACTTACTAGTACTGACAGATACGACGACGTTTCTCCAAGACCGTGATTGCTAATGCAGCTTTGTAATGCAGCTTCGCAACGTGTAACTGCTTATGCAAACCAGTCAAGCAGTACCTACGGCTTTGCAAGAGCTTAAGCTATAGACATTTTCATCCCCCCATTTGCACAAATCACGCTACCAGTGGTCCACCTGGCCTCATCAGAACAAAGCATACCAATAGTCGCTGCTACGTCTTCCGTGAAAGCTGGCCTCATATTTCCCATTTTCTCCTTCACGATCCTATCAAATTCCTCAGGGTCTCCTCCCGCCTTTGCTTTCGTCTCAGTATCTCCGTTGTAACGACACAAGGGGGCAGCGTCAACATATTTCTGGTTTTGCTTCCAGAAAGTCTCACCTGCCCCTGCATACATATCACCCCAGACAGGTCCCGGATTGACGGCATTGACGGTAGCGTTCTCAGCCAGCTCTCTACTCCAAGTGCGTGTCATAGCTTCCAATGCTGCCTTGCTGCCTGCATATATGGACTGGCCTTCATATCCTATTGAAGACGACACACTTGACACATTCACTATTCTGCCTGACCGATCTTTGGGCAGGTATGGCTGACATGCTTGTGTCAGTAGCAGTGGTGCCAGCACATTCACAGCGTATATCTTTTGAAACTGAGTCTCTTCGATGGGTCCCAGATCGGCATCGTTCAGCATTTTGTTTCCAGCAATCCCAGCATTGTTGATGAGAATATCAATTTGAAAAGCACCAGATTTCGGGTGTGAAAAATGATTCTTAGCTGTGGTCACAATATGAGGTACACTCCGGCTTGGATCACTCAGATCAGCTTGAACAGACTTGGCAATAATCCCATGATCATGCTGAAGTTTTTCGCAGAGTGTCCTTGTGGGCTCTGCCGAGGAGTCAGACGTGAACACCAGTAACAAATTGCATCCCTTTGCTGCGAGGTTTTCCACGACCGCGGCGCCAATACCTGCAAGACGATGAGTATTTGGCTTTGAGGCTGGCTTACAGCGTAATTGAATTGACATACCTCGTGAACCACCTGTGACAATACCAAATTTTCCGTCGTGAGGTCTATATGCGGTTTGTCGTGTTCTATTTGTTGATGGTGCTCGTCGATAACCAGGTCTGTCGGTCATGTTGACGAAGTATGGTGTGAGTAATGACAAGGATCTACGGCATGTTCATGTTCATGGCCTTCTTGCTACCAGAATTCCTACTTGAGAGACGATCACACGTTGGCCCACACGAATGGAGGGGAACTATTTAACCGGGATTGCTCATTTGGGCGTCTACTAACTCTAGCATCACTCGAATTATATCTTGCTAAAATTTTAGCATTAACAGAACTGCTCGATGTAGTTTTATCTCGTTGAATGTTCCTGTTTGTTGTTATGTAGTCTTCGATCTCGACCTTGTTATGCACCCTACTAAAGATCAGGGTACTGGCTTCTGAGGGAACGGAGCAGGCATGTTGAATGCTTCATTGAGAGATACTTCTGACTTGAATACCTGGCTTCTGAACAGAAAATCTCCATTGATTTCGCAGTGCTTGACTATTATCGAGATCTATCAGGGTTCAGGAAACTCGTATACGTACTCGAGACAACGGGCCAATGCTGAGAGGATTTGCCATTAAGCCTGCACCTTCTGCACCCAACTACTAGCACGATCAACATGTTGATAGGGCAAACATCAGATACAACAGTGTTGAAACCAGAGAGAATTACGAAAGGATAATACATCGTAAAAGTAAATCTTAAATCCGATCGATATACATCCAATTCCAGGAACTCAGATTGTCCGTCTCCAAATTTAATCGCATATGATGCACTACCACCAACAACACTGATTTTGAGCTTATTAACCTGCGATCCTCGTTTCTACCACATGATGATATACATCTGACTGATTCGCTGGGCTTGATTAGCGTACACCAAGAGATGTAAGACACTTAACGACGAGGTCATGTTTTTCACTGAGTCCCAGTTGGAGATTTCAGCAAAGGACACATGCCTATTCTTTGACTTAAATAGAGGAACACAATTTTGAAACCCTTCACACACATTTGATTAGAGTTACCTCACTTTATTGACGCTGGCAGATGGATTTCCTCAAGTCCGCGGTCGCCTCGGCGATTGCGAAGTCTAGCTCATTTCCTTATACCATTGCTGACCGAGTAGACCAGGAAGGAATTTGGACACTGAATAATGCTACCAGGAAGGAGGATGGATCAACTTGCTCTATATTCACCTTCGAAATTGCCGCACAGCGATCGTTACTCCCTCTTGCTAAAAATGCTTCTCGAAAATTAAGAACACTACGGCATCCTGGTGTGATCAAGGTTCTCGATGTGATTGAGAATGAAACACACATCTACATCGCCACAGAAAAAGTGACTCCGCTGCAATGGCATACCAAGCGGAAGAGCCTGAGCGAAGAGACCATAAAATGGGGTCTGCATAGTATTGCCTCCACCCTCAAATTCATCAACAACGAAGCAGCTTCAGTGCACGGAAACATAAGAGCAGGATCAGTATACACGAGCGAGAGTGGAGAATGGAAACTAGCAGGCTTTGAGATACTGAGTTCTATGAACGAGGATGATGCTATAATCTATAACTATGGTAGTCTTGTGCCAGATTCTGGGCGATATGCGCCGCCTGAGGTCGTGAACGGAGGCTGGTCTGCTGTCAAGAAGAATCCGCTGTCCGCCCCAGACTCTTTTGGGCTGGGCACACTGATATACGAGGCCTTCAATGGTAGTTTCATGGGAGTAGATCAGCTGTCACAAGCGAGAAACATACCAGCAAACATGGTTTCGTCTTACAAGAGGCTAATCCACACGAATCCGAAATTGAGGTTAAGTGCTGGTCACTTCGTCGAGCAAGGAAAGAAAGCAAAGGCGGGAGGAGACCCTGAGGAATTTGATAGGATCGTGAAGGAGAAAATGGGAAATATGAGGCCAGCTTTCACGGAAGACGTAGAAAGTCTGGGCTTGAAAAATGAGCAAGAGCGGGATCAATTTCTAGATGAACTCGAGGGCTTGCCCGACGATTTCCCCGAAGACTTCTTCAAGATGAAGATCTTGCCTGAATTACTCAAGTCGGTCGAGTTTGGCGGCGGAGGGCCGAAGGTCTTCAGTGCTATGCTAAAGATTGGCACCAAAATGTCCGACGACGAATTCGAAACGAGATTGTTACCCGTCATACTGAGATTGTTTGCGAGTCCAGATCGAGCCATGCGAGTGTGCCTGCTTGATAATCTGTCTGGTATGATTGATAGGATACCTCAGAAAGAAGTTAATGGAAAGATCTTCCCAGCTATGATTACAGGTTTCACCGACACAGCACCTGTAGTTCGGGAACAGACCGTCAAGGCTGTACTGACAGTCATCTCCAAACTTTCAGACCGCACAATCAACGGAGAACTGCTTCGGTATCTGGCGAAGACCGCCAATGACGAGCAGCCTGGCATTCGTACCAACACTACTATCTGCTTAGGCAAGATTGCCAGGAATTTGGGATCGGGTTCGAGGTCAAAAGTGCTCATTGCTGCATTTTCACGCTCGCTAAGAGACCCGTTCGTGCATGCAAGGAATGCTGCTTTGATGGCTTTCACTGCCACATCGGATCTTTTCAGTGACGAGGATTGTGCTACGAAAATCTTGCCAGCTATTTGTCTTTCATTGATTGACAAGGAGAAGTTTGTGCGTGACACAGCGAACAAAGCTCTCGACACATATTTGGCAAAGATCAGGGCATATGCTTCAACACTTCCTGAGGCTGCTGAGGTACCTGCCGGAGCGGCACCAGCGAATGCAACAACAGCTCGTGTTGGTGGTCAGAATGATGCATCATGGGCAGGATGGGCAATTTCTTCATTCACAAACAAAATCTCTACAGCGAAAGGTGAAATAACCACCAGTGCGACCAACGGTCAAGCATTAGCGCAAGTGAGATCTCTACCTAGCTCGGGACGAGCGACTCCAACCATTGCTGCAGCACTGGAACGCCCAGTAATTGCGAGGCTCGAAAGTGCTGCTGCAACATTACAACGGACTCCAACCGAACAACTCTCGGAATCAGGTGCTATGGACGATGACGCACTGGATGCGTGGGGTGAAATGGACGATGAAGGAGACAACTTTTTTGATGCTACAACAGACAAACCCACAGCACCAGCTTCAACAACGGCGGTATTCGACGATGGTGGCGAGCCTGATTTCGCAGGCTGGCTTGCTGCACAAAATAAGCCTAAAACCTCAAGACCATTGCCCAAGGGCCTTAATAAGCCTACGCATGGATCTTCACTAAGTGTCCGACCTACACCTTTACGTAGTGCGTCCAGCGGTCCAAGTCCTCCTACCACAAAGAAGGTCGTACCTGTTCTGGTGAAGAAGCCATTAGCCGCACCTGCCTCTTCGAAAAAGGTGGATCTGAAACCGAAAGAAACGAAAGCGGACGACGATTGGGGTGCATGGGACTGAAAGGCGAACTCTTTATGGTTCATGCATCTCTATTTCCAATCATCCAGGTGCGGTCTCATAGATATCAATATGCGAGAGCTACCTACGGAAGGTCGTTCGGGTTGTTAAAAAGCCCACCATTCCTGAGTCCACATCATTCCTAATCCATAATCATCAGGTCGACAATATCTCAACAGTATCCTTCGACTCTCCATGATACAGGTAATGTCCACCCATCTTGGATCAATAGACTCAGGAATGATATTCCTTACTGCGTCGATTACAGCATGCTCTTCCACAGCACTTATCATCTCTGCCACGCCATAGACGCCAAGCATCTGCCACATACCATGATCATCTGGACTCTTGGGCGTCAATTCGAACACCATGCGCCTTGTCTTTGCACTTGTCTCTGGCACCGGAAGCTTCTTGTTGCCAGTGTACCGCGGCGGCCCAATTCCGCTATCAACGCTCAAACTAGGTTCATCATGGTCGAAGATACCATCTTCCTCAAGAATTCCTTCCACAAGTATCTTCACTCTCGCGAAATTCATGTTGAGCTTCTCTCTCTGCTCCATGAGCTCCTCGAGTTTCTTGGTGGCATGAGTCAGACCAATATCCTGCATTGGGTCGTCTTCAATCTCATCGTCTATCCTTGGCATTGTCGAAAATCTGGTATCAACCTGCACGAATAGTGTCAAATACAACAACAAGTAGGCCGCATTCCTCGTCAACTTCATCAACATACAAGCTCTCTTCTCTCTAGGCGACCTCTCCATTTTTCGCACTGTCTCCGCATAACTGACGCTCCACCTCATCATTCGTCTCACATGCAAGTTCTGCGCCTCGCTTATCTCCTTGAAACTCTGCCACACTCTTGCCGATTTACGCATAATCCAATCGACCTCGGTGAACAGGAAATCCCGCGCTTCGTCTATGGATGCAAAAGTATCCGGAATAGGGGGCAATGGTCTGCCATCATCCCACTTGACCAGAATGTTGATGGGTGTACCGAAAAGTTGTAGGGCCCGACAATGTATACGATGGAACAACTGACTGAAGGAATTCGGCTTTGGTTCCACGTCACAATATTGACTCTCCGTGTGTACGAGGCTCATAGGCCTTTTTAACAAGTACTTCAGCGCGTTGTTCAAGTGTGCCACAGTCAAATCGTAGTCTCCCTGGAATCCATCGAACAATCCCAACAACATCTCAGACGTCATGATTGCATCTTGATCATGTGCATCCATGCCACTGGCTGTTGTCCTCCGTTTCAGTTCAGCAAGCTGTCTGAGTGCTTTCTTATGAAGATGATCAGCATGGGCACAGTACTCGAATGCCTCGCGCGAGATACCATATCCGAACCGTCGATGAGTGGCGCCAACAGCTGCAGCGCAGCTAAGCACGACTGGGTGTGCGAGCGCTGCATGCACGGCGTAAGTACGCCAAAGAGAAGAGTCGAAGTACGAAGCGAAACATGGACCGGTACTGTAGCGGAAGAAGGTGAAGCAGTGGTTCTCAAGATCTGATATTTGAGTGTATTGAGATGGTGCCATGGGGATGCGTCGTGATATGGTTGCGGGACCAGGAGCAAGACGGCGTCGTTTCAGTGGATCGAGAGACGTGATTAGAGTCGCTGTAGCAGAAGAACATGTAGGTGACTGTGATGGTGTGGGCCGCCTGTAGCTGAGAATGAAGTCCTCAAGCTCTTCATCTTCATCCAGTGCCGCATCGAAATCATTCTCGACGTTCGTAGTACCTCCAGTGGACCTCTGATAGCCACACGCGTAGCTACCGTCTACATCCTTCACTCCTCCTCTTCCTCCTCCTCCTCCTCTCGGAATCACCTCACCTACTAACCCAGTAAGAACAAACTCCCTGGCACTCAGATCCAAGATTTGCGAGTGAACCGGTGGTAGAGGTACATAGCCATCGCAAACCCTCCCTGTCCCAACGCACCGCATACAAGACGGCCTGGTCTCATCGCATTTCTTGCGCCGGATCTTGCAGGTTTGGCAACCTGTGCGGACTTTTGCGTGGGTTTTGCGCGTGCGCTTTTGAGTCGTTGGGGCTGTGGTGGGGTGGGTAAAAGTTGTGGTTGTTGTGGCAGTGGTTGTGGTGGCTGAAGTGGAGGAGATGGAGCTGGTGGGCGTAGTGGTGGAGGTGGTTGTGGGCATGGTGGTGACGGGACCAGCGTGGATGGAGGGAGGGAGGGGATGGGAGGATGTGCAGAGGGTAAGGGGCTAGGTGCTGGTCACAGTAGAGCTGTTGAAGTGTGGGTGTGAGTATGTATGTTGATGGCGTTTTAGGTTGCGATGCGTTGTGCTGGAGTTTTAAACGAGTACTGTGCTTAGTTCGTAGGTCGCATTACTGCGCTTTCGTGGAGGAGTGGCTTGGAATACTAATATGTGTTTGTGACAGATTCTTGATTTAGGGGACTGACTGTGAGATGAGAAGTACATGTACAGCACGGATTGGAAGTGGTTGATTGAGTAAACACCTATGTACATGACTTATCGTTTCTACCTGATAGAGGCTACATGGATTACAAAAGCCGTTGTTCTAAAAAGCAATATGATTGGTCGGAGCGTACTTTTTGTGCGGATTGGGAAAGAGATCAACGTTGCATGCGAGGTGGATTCGTTTTTGACGCCGTTTGCTTATCTAAGGTATTTTCTAAGTTGGATAGCTTGGTTGCCTTGTGAAAGTGAATTGCTGTGAGTAGATCTCATTGCGAAGAGCTTTGAATATGTATATCTACTAGACAAGTATCGAAAGGTGTCGCGAAGGTCAAGCAAAATGTTCCGCATGTTTGGCACTCTTGTGATGGATGGAAAAACTCAACAACAGCGTTGGTGTTGAGCATGGCGATGTTGGCTAAACTATCACGTCTGTTGGAGAATCCACGGGACACTCCTCATCGCTGTCATCGAGACGTGATGGGTGTTGTAGAGGAACGTGAGTAGAGTTTGACTAGGAACAGATGGTTACATGATACGATGGTGAACAGGAAAATGTTTACTAAGTGTAACGGACACGAAACACAAAGTTCTTAGAACCATTTTGTATTGTTGTAAGTCATATACAACCAAATACCACACCTTCACTCTGGTCCCATACCCCTTCATTCTCATCATGGCGTCCTCCCGAGCATACTCCGTCATTTCTTGACTCTCTTCAACACCCGCTCGACTTTCTGCTTGACCCACTCCTTCATCTTCTTCACTACTGACTTCTTCTTCTTCTTCTCCCTCTTCTCCTCCTCCTCTTCCTCCTCGCCTTCCTTTGGCTCCACCTCAACCTCACCAAGCATCTCCTTCTTCCATTGGATGAACCGTTCATCCGGCTCGTTATCGAATCGCTCCATCCATGCTGAGAACTCATGGCCTCGATATACTGGTCTTGGCATCTGGTTGATGAGGTCTGCAGTTGAGTTTGTCATTGCCATTATGGTAATTGATGATTATGATAATGGCCTGAGATTGATTGTTTGAAATTGAATTGAAATTGAGCTGAGGTTGGTGTAAGATTGGTTCGAAGTTGGTTTGGTCTGCAAGCGGATCTTCTGTGTTTCGGATCTGTTCGTGGTATGAAGTAAAGCGAATAATGCGGCCCTGGAAGGTGATTTGAAATACTCTGACTGATGAATGGCGGCTGGGAGTGTCGAAAGTGTTGCGAGTGACGATGCATTGCGGCTGCAATATCTGGGTATTATGAAAGCTAGGCAACGAGTGACGACCTATTCGGTGATGTATAAGACGGTTAGGGAAATGGAGGGAAGGACGGTGACCATTTCATGCTATCCAAAATTTACCGTCAACACGACTGAAGACATAGGGAGGATCCTTGGAAGGAATATCATCTGAAGGATCTGCGACATGGAAGCTTGTGACTGTGAGGGACAATGACTGGATACAACATGAATGTGACCATTGTTCTGCTTATCATAGAAGTGCCAGACCTGCAACAAAGACAAAAGCTGTCGCTGCCATTACGCCCATCCAAATTTGGTAATAGCTCTGAGTAGCTTCGTCTTGGTTGAAACCCCTAATTGAATACAACTGCCCCGAGTTCAGATCCACTTTCAAGCTTCCATTGGACGCCCAATAGGTTGGCACGCAACTCAATATAGTCAATTGCGATGGTTGCAGATTTTCGATATGGGCCCCAACAATTATCAGCCGGCCAGTCGAGTCTGAGCCATCAAAACTGCCGCAAGACACATTGCTGGCTGTTTGCATATATGTTGTGAACCCTTGAGTAATTTTGAAGCTTGTTATCCAGGAACAACCACGGTCGGTTGTATTGGTAAAGAAAATACCTGTATTACCATTTGTCTCATCAGGCTCAATGCGCCAATGGTTGTCAGCGTTGTCGGTGTTGAGTACATCGCAGTTCAGCTCAGCGAAATACGCAGTGGTGTTTGCTTCCACTTGAGCCCGCGATATGTTGCCTTTCTGCAACGTCGGAGTTGAAAAATTCAGATAGACACGATCTTTGTCGATCCACTGCGAGTAAGTTCCACCGTACACTGTTGTTGCTGAAGTCAACCCAATGACAGGGGCCAAATCCCAGCCAAGAGAGTCATTCAGACCGTATGTGGCGAACAGAGCCTGGTTCTGTGACAAATCGACCCCCTCTCTCTGTGTGTACGCTTCTTCACTCATCAAATGTGCTGCCAGCGGCCCAATGATCATTGTCAGGAGTGATGACAGCAGGAATGACACTGCCAAATGCCGGTGGCCATTCTGACCAGCCTCATATACATTTCGTCCTGGGAAGTACGAGCCATAGTCGAGGGCAATACTTTTGCGAGCCACTGCGCCATCTTTGAGCTCGATGAATGGTTGACGAAAGCTGAAAGCAGTCACAACCATCGTCATGCACACACCATATATGTTAAACATGAAAGAAGGCACAGACGTCCATGTCAGACCGATGTACGGTCTGTTGGTCACAGTTACGAAGCCATGAAGTATGTGCGAGCACACCAGCAGCGTTACAATCGCCACAATGAGGATAACGGTCACAATTATGAGAGAAATGAGAAAGGTCTTCTTGAGCTTCCATGAGATCCATTCCTCTGGCACCTTTGGTTCTTTCTTGCTTTGAGTTCTCATCCTGATATTGACTTTGGGCATTTTCGATGTGGTATGAGCTTCTAGAATAATCGTCACAAACTCAAGATGGGAGTATTGAGGTTCGGTTTACAATTGCAGGACCGTTGAACCATGAGAGTGTGTGGCTCGGAGACGCCTACACTGCCTCCATTTCATGGTTATATTCTAATGATTTGCTTGCGAACAACGCTAACCACAATGGATGTGCCTTCAGGACAGGTCATGCCACACTTTCAGGCAAATGCACTTCCTTGCATTCAAGTCACCATTTCACCCAATCACGGAATCTGCAAGCTAGATGTTTTGAGAACAGCTGAGCAGCCATGGCTTTCTTGGCGCCAATCTTACCAAAGCTTGGCCATACCCCTCCCTTTAGTATACGTTCAAGCGACGTGTCAGCCTCGCTCGGTACTTCACCAGCATCTCATCTCAACCGAACCTATTCGTATTCACTTCTCAACTCAGAATAGCCTGTGTGTTCAGCTCAGCCTACTCTCTTCATGTGTGCGCGCGTACACTCCAGCACAACGAAAGCTATGCAAGCCACCGCCTTCCTCTCCCAATATCGATGTTAGCGGTCAGGTTGTCGTTCGTTACTGGTGACGTGCACTCCTCTCCCGACACCGTCCAAGTTACCCGCTATCCACATTCACTCACGCTGTAGTGGAAAGTCGCGAAAGTCGCTGTTGCACGTTCCCTTTTGAGACTCCGATGGTTGTTTGGTTTCCTGTCTATGTTGGTGAGGTTCGTGTTATTGTGATAAGCGGAACCATGCAGGGTCCAAGGCTAGATTGAGAATGTCTCACTTTGGACTATGTTGGTTAGAACTCCTAATGCTTTGGGAACGATGGAGAGAAGCGAGGAACGATTCATTGGTGCTGCTCGAATTGCCTGCAGCACCGAACCCCAGCTCTTGCTACATCCGGCAACTCGTCCGCTGATCGAGGCATTGTCTTCGTTAATGTTCTTTGATTGGCTTGGAACTTCAACGACTAAGGAGCTTGAGAAGCTCGTATATGCACGACCATCTCAAACAAGCATAGCTTCTAAAAAGTTGAAATATCGAAGTGTCAGGTTAGACTTGGAGGTGTGATCAATGACTAGAAGGTACTCAGCTCATGCACTATGTCCAGGTAATGAGCGGTCGAAAGCAACTGCATATCCCAATCAGTCGTGGTCAGACCACTTGCTCTCGTGATGAATTCTGCAACCGGAGCGTGTTCCATATTCGCAGATATCGAGATACGTACAAAATACATGAACTGACAAGACACCAGTTTCGGGCTTGAATACTCACTTCTCTCCCCAGCACACTTCGATACTTTAGCATTCCCCATATTCGGCGTGCATCATGTTCAACAAAATCAATCCATACGTTTTGCTCCTTCTCCTTCGCGATGCTATCGCCCAGACGACTGGTCTAGGTCCATATGGATGTCGACCGGACTCAGGCGTCTCGCTTCTACCAGCCTGTGATAGATTAAACTCTACTCTCTACTCGTGCTTTCCGTCGGTACAGCATACTACTACATCGATCATCCAGAACTGCTTCTGCAAGCAGAATGCTCTAAATGATATTATCGAGTACGTTGCTCTGTTTCCAGGTGTCCATGTCTCCCCTCTGACAGACCATTGCAG